>OOCI01000928.1_pt1 | contig 23985 bp, 14 predicted proteins | sample 1671761 | NCBI WGS metagenome assembly OOCI01 (sample SAMN06348190, study PRJEB24527) | human gut metagenome | biome: human gut; feature: ankylosing spondylitis patient; material: feces | host: Homo sapiens | place: China | collected 2015-10
TTACTCATTATTTCAAATTCAGACGCTGATAAAACAATAATCTGTTTAAAAACATCCGAGTATACCTTTCCATGTACAAGTTCTCTTTTCCCGTTATGTTCTTGCAAGCCGTGGTCTATATAATACTTTGTATCATCCAATCTTTCAGCAAGTGAACAGAAGTAATTCCAATACTGTATAAGTTCAATTTGCTCCATACATTATTTCCAGCTTTCTAACCTTGAAAGCTTCCCCCTTCATAATTTTCTTTGACGTCTAATTCTTGTTATATCCAAATTGCCGCGTCATCAGAAGTTCCTTCCACCAGAATTCTCTTTCTAAAATCGCATCATCATCCGTTGTGCTTTTATATATTTCCAATATGCTATATCTGAAATTCTTTTGGATATAGCTGAAATCCAGATTTTTCAACTCTATATTTCCACCATTACCATTTGCTATGTACTCTTTCCCTCTTCCCCAAAGCATGTTTTCTCCGGTAGCTGATCCAACATACTTTTTTCCATTAGAAGAATCAGTAATCAAATACACACCTTTTTGGTTTGCGAGTGCCGTTTTCCAAGCATCTGTATCAATTAATCCAGATAATTCTTCCCACGAAACATTAACTTTGTCGTAACCTGGGAATTCCGTCTTGCATACATCTCTTGTTATTTCAAGTACTTCCAAGTCATCAATATAGTTTTCCAGACAAAGATATGACGCTCTAAAATCTTTCTTAAACCCAATTATCATCTTACCAATCAGGTCTGTTCCAACATCTAAGAGTTTTGTTTCATATCTATATTTTGACGGACCATTTGGTGTTTCTTTTACAGAAATACTCTCGTATATACCCGCAAAAATCCATTCATCCTTATGCCAATAGATCAGCGATAAAATATATTTTCTTTGAAAATTCTTTTGTGTCTGTTCCTCTTGCCATATTTTAAACTTTGACTGATCCTGAAGAAACAAACGCAGAGGTAAAAATGTATCAGTAGATCCTCTTCCACAATGAACTTTAAAATCTGATTTATTCTCTTTTAAAAATGGTAATACAACTTTTACCTTCATACGTATGTACCTCTATCTCTTCAAATAATCTTTTTAACGCATTTAATCTCAGAACATATGCTCAATCTTTAAAGATTATAGCTATTCAGCATCATCTTCTGGCGTTCTTCTTCTAAATCTGCCCTATAGAATACTTCAAGAAGAGTTCTTGCCCTAGACATAGCTACATAGTTTAATAATCTTTCATCATCTTCTTCAAAACCTTCAATATCGATATACAATATCACTCTGGCTTCAAGGCCTTTGAACGCCTTTACTGTATAAAATCTTATAAACTCATCGCTATCCAGCTTATTAAATTCATTTAATCTTATCTCACCAATATCAGATGGAATGGATGCATTATAAAGACAGCTATTTTCGTTATCCATTCTATATGGAGATAAAATAACGATATCGTTTCTACTGATTCCTTCCGAAAGAAGTCGTCTAATAAGTTTCAGCACATCAGTTTTTTCAGCAGTCTTACTATCATATTTGTGATAACCAACCACTTCACCATCAGCCTTCATTATTGAAGCCTGCGTGATATTTGTTGCATACCAGTTCCCTGTTGCAATCTGCTTTGTGTTTCTGCAGTTTACCGAAAGCTCATAGCATGAAGCACCATAATCTTCTAATTCATCATAAATATCCTGAAATTCTTCGTATTTCCCAAAGATATTCTGATTTTTGTCATAATATATAGTCCATCTTCCTTTGCTCAGACCGCCTTTTACCATTCCTTCCAGGCACAAGACAGAAACTGTATTCATTAGATCCTGTCCTTCATCGACAACCAGAACATCATACTTCTCATTATCTGGCATATACTCATCAATTCCATCTATGAATTTATTAGGCAAGATGTCTGTAAAGAAATTTGCATCTTCGATTTCAGTTTCACCAGTTTTCTTCATAAGAAAACTATGTAAAGTAGAAACATCTATACCCTGCTTCTCTAGTTCAAAATTCTTTCTTACATAGCTTGCAATTAACTTGTTGTAGCATAAATACAACACGTTATATCCTTCTGCTTTCAGTTTTCTGCACTGATCCATAGCCAGCATCGTTTTCCCAGTACCTGCAGGACCGGAAACCAACATTCTCTTTGAGTGAAATCCCTGCATGATTATGTACTGCTCATCCGTTAAAGAAGCCAGCATCTCATCCGTTCTTTTTAACGCTAATGACATTGCCGGAACAAACGCAAAGTCACCACGAAGAATACTTACTAATCGTTCTTTATCCTCATCCTGCAAGTGTCTTCCAGAAAAATGATGTTTTTCCATCGTCTTATCTTTCCAATACTTGAAAGATCTCTCAAAAAACTTAGGCAAATCTTCTTTTGTATTTCTTTTATCAAAAGTAATTTCAGATATAATTTCTATATCATCATCCGCATCAATCACACAATCCGGAGTCATAACACAATTGGCATAAGCACATCTACAAATAGGATCCTGTTTATTTTTAAGCCTTTTTTCCAAATACAATCTTAACGATTGTTCATTTCCCTGCGCTTGCTGATAAGGACCTTCCTTCTTTGTGGAATCCTTGCCGTATCGATTTATAAAATGCCAATCACCACCTTGGCGTTTAACAATCCCCCCTTTGACTTCTATACATAAAACTCCTTCATCAGCGATGACAACAAAATCTATTTCACCAAATATTTTGTCAACATGTTCAGCCATCCCCAACGAATGTAAAACTATGCAATTCTCCCATTCTAAATCGCTCAGCCAACTATAAATCATTCTTTCGGCCGAACTTTTAACATCAGGGCTTATTGTAGCTGGTATCATCCTAGCCATTTATTCTTCCTCCTCAAGTAGCTCTCCGAAAAATCCAAGACTTCTATCATCATAGGTTCCAACTATAGAAACTCTATCCAGCAAGCAATTTCTAGCCTCACAGCTTGTTTCCGGTAATAATGTACAAGCATGACATGCCGCGTAATTCAGAGAATTGAATCCTTGAGCCGTTGAATCACTACATAAAGGATCCGATGAACACCAGGAAGCCTCCTGTAACATATTTCTAATTGTTGTTTCTAACAATTCTGGTTCACCTTGTCTTACCAATCCTCCAAGACTACCGTCTGAATCTGAAGAAGAAGTGTAGATTAGCACTCCTGCCATAGGCTTATCTGAGTCTGGGAATGTACTGTAAATTCTTTCCTTCAACGCAGCTCCTGAATAACCACATTCTAAAGTTAATTGTCTTATAAGAAGATGTGCAAATGTATGCAAAACTACATATCTTGGTGACATCATGCCTTTGCCAATATTGTAGTCGCCTAAACGTTCTTTCATTAGATCATACCGAGCAGAATTCCTGTCTTCCCATTCTCTTAATTTTTCTTCATCGAATTTTAGAAACAATCCTTCACCGCGCATCTGTATTGCCGGCATCCAATCATGTGGTTTGTTCCATACCGGTTGATATTCCCTTCCATCCATCCCAACAGCTCTGTTATCATCTGGGTGTGGTTTTTCTGGGGTTATGCGCCTAAAGCCTTTGACAGCTAATACTTCACGAAGTCTTTTTACAAGCATTACAGATTCTACAAATCCATCCAAGATATCAGGAATCTCAGATTCAACCGCAATAAATTGTTCTGGTTCCACGTCATCCTCATCTTGTTCATATCCTGCGCATAATGCTTCATATTCGTCTAGATAAAGATTCTTCTCTGTATAGTTATCTTCAATCTCTACTTCCTCTGAAGGGTTTTCCATCTGATAACGTTCCTTAGCTGCCTTGAAGTAATCGTCAGCAGAATATCTTCCTTCTAGTATTGTTTGACGAAATATAGATGCCCCAAGAACTATCTTTATATTTTCATCATCCATTTTGTTATCAAACAGTCCTTTTACTTCTTCCCACTTATCGCTTAAATCGCTTTGTATCTTTTGACTATATGGCGGAATCGTTAACGCACTCTGTGTTACGCTAAAATAAACATTAGATGCCCCTCGCTGTAACGTCTTCATCGGAGCCATGCAATTTTCCACATCATCAAACTGTTTATCAAATCCTATCCATGGCCTTTTACCTTTACATTTATATCCCTTTAACGCATCCTTACTCATGCAACCTTCCATGGTTCTGGTTTTACCGCACGCCTTACACTTGATTACAATACTTGATAATCCGCCAGTGGTATTTTTGAACTCAATACTAGTCTGATCCCACTTATCACCAGAAGGACATTCAGAATAGTTTCCATAGTGAACCCACCATTTATACGGAAAATCTTCCAGATGACCATTGATACATGAACAAACAAAACGTGAAGGAACCAACTGTCTTCCACACTGACATTTCTTATGCTTTGCATCTCCAAACAATTTATAATCCTTCAAGTCTCCACATTTCGGACAAAAATGCATCCTTGGAAACCGGAATGCTGGTATGTCTGGATTTCCTTTAGGGTTTTCTGAATCGGTAGCATATGGTTCTTTAAAACCTTTTATACCAAGCAATCTTTCAAGGTTAGGTTCATGTATTACAGGGCTGTAATGATTCCAATAATCAGTAGCTGCCAAAATAACAGAATAATCCGGCATATCTGCTATTGCTCCCGGTGCGAATGTAGTAATTAATTGCGTTTTCCTTAACTTTCCTATTGCGTCTTTCTTTGTTTTGGCGCTTTTGGGTCCAATCCTCATAATTAATCTCCTAGCAAATATAATCCAGACTGCTTTTCAACGCTTCTCATACTATTCATACATCTAAATCTATCATCTTCTTCGATATCTTCTTTTAACAAAGATCTCTTCTTTTTTCTGTGATACCACAGTTCACCTTGAGCCTCTTCTGCCCATTTCATTTCAATGAACTTCACTTCTTTGATGACATTATCTAACTCACGTTTATCAACGATCTGAACATATTTAAATATAATATCCTCAACTTCTTTAACTTCTGGAAGCGACGGATCAAATCTTGAAGCATTTTCATTTTCGAGCAATTCAGGGCACATGTATCTACATAACGTTACAAATAATGCATGAAGTCCCCTATCTCTGGCTCTATCTGAAAAAGGTGTCAAACTTGTAGCTTCTACATAACGGTATAGTGCAGCGTGATATCTTAAAAACTGTTCATAGTGCGACCTATCCCTAGAACGAGATGCATTATAAATCATAAACACAAGACCTGGATTATCACGTCCAACACGACTTGTAGCCTGTATATACTCAGCATTTGTTTTGGGTTGTCCAGCAACAACCATCGTTCCCAATCTACCTACGTCAACGCCGACTGAAATCATATTTGATGCAAGTATAAAATCAAATGGTACATCTTCACCCTTCTCACTTGTATATGGGACCTTAAGTCGAGTCTGAATGATATCTGAAATCTGGTCATTCGTCATTCGACTCGTTAATTCTTCAGAATACTCATATTTATTATTTCCGGTAAATTTAGGATTAAAATCCGCAAATTTCTTATCCTTTAAGTATTGATATCTACTTTGAATATCATCTACAACCTGTGTCTGTGCACCACCCAATTCTCGAATACTGTTGAAATATCCAGTTAACGTCCAGAAGTTATCGATTGCTTTATCGCTATATCCTTTATCAATCAGATACCTAGAGGCAAACAGCCATGCAGCATACACTCTTATAAGAGTTGTGGTAAAAGTCGCTCCAACTCCCATAACTCCCATATATAGTCTTGCCGGTCTCTCCTCTGGAGTTGATTTCACAGCAAAAAAGGAATCCTCCGCACATGTTCCCTGTGGCGGAAACTGAGCAAATTTTCTTCCATATAAAGCTCTAATCTGCTTATCCGCATTACGAATAGTTGCTGTTGAAGCTACAACCTTTACTGGTACCCCATCACGTTCACATATTTTTGTTATTGCAGCCTCATATATTCCAGTCATTGTTCCCAATGGTCCAGAAATAAGATGAAGCTCATCTTGAATAATCAATTCAGGAGGAAGGCATTGCTTATCGACTGAAAACAACGCCGCCGGTTTATCTTGTAACGTAATCTGGGCAAACTTATCCACCGTAGCAACTATAAATGTTGGTCGAATTCCATAGATTTCCTCGTCAATTAAGTGAATAGGCAAGCTTTCCTCTTTTGAAAAGACGCATTCGTCATTCGTACACTTTATGTTCATACGAGTTTTTGCCGCATTAATAGAATAATTTTTAGGATATATTCTTTTACCACACCAAGGACAAATCTTTATCTGACATGGATCCGCCTCATCTTGATCTACATTTCCATTGTTATGTAACTTTGCTAAAGTAGTATCGGTCACTTCAATCGTACCTGGAGTAAGTTTATTTCCAACCCATAATCCAATTGATATTTCGCTGCCCGGTAAAGCATATTTCTTTCGTAACAATTCGCAAGCACAAATCAAGATACTAGCCCTTTCAAACTGCTGAATCGTTAGCAATCGTAGGGTATATCTCATCAAAACAGTTACACCGTCTACACCTTCTTCATGGCTTAGTCTTCTGTAAAAAATACAAAATGCAGCAATTCCTAAGTATGCCTCGGTTTTACCACCACCAGTAGGGAACCACAACAAATCAACCATCTTTCTGTCATCCCCAGTCGGATCTACAAATGACATTATTTCAAGCATCACAAATGCAAGCTGAAACGGATACCAATTAATATTCTCATCTTTTGGTTCCCTTCCACCCTTTATTATTGATTGTCGTCTTTGCATGTACATAGCTTCGTTTGCATATCTAAAAGCCTTCCATGCATTTCCATTTTCCTTCGCACTTTTTCCAAGAGTCTTAACTGTTTGCTCAATTCTCTCACAAACAGTTAGGCACTTATTTATATTATTATTTGCGCTTTCCTCATATTCTTTGGGAATAGATTCCTTAAGTTTCTTAATCCAGTCTCTATATTCATCTACAAAACTCTCTAAATTAGCAATTATTTCTTTGGCATCTCCTGTGTGTAAATATTTCATGTTGAACACAGGGTTATTCTCTATTTGACGTGCCTTCATTTGAAGAAGATTAAATGCAGGCATAAACGAGCTCTTAATATAGTCTGGTTCCACCTTTTCTACATCCCATTCAACAGCACAGCCATGCCCCTGGCCAAAGCAACCATTAGCTGCATATAACATATCAAGCTCTGATAGCTCTTCATCATCAGTAAGCTCAATTTGTCTGCGAACAGAAGTAAACACTCTTCCTTCCATTTCATCTGAAACGATAGTAATTTCAGGTTGAAATAAAGAGTGATTATTCTTTTCATCAAAATCAAACTGATCAATTACATACTTGTTTGTGAGAACTATGGTAATAACTGTTTCCCCACTCTCAAATGTTTTATGAGTGAACGAACTAAGATATATCTCATCAACAATTCTGTATTCTTTATCTTTTCCTATATCAAATACAAATTCCTGTTTTCCCGGCTCTCTAACCCAAAATAACGTCTTATCCGTCACATCATTTTCATATTTACTAACGTCAAGTCCTTGTTTATCTATCTCTTCCTTTGTATTTGAATGATACTGAGCATAGCTTACAGACACTTTTATTTGCTTAACACCTGGCTTAACTGTAAAAGTAACCCCCATAGTACTTGGATCAATAACATTTGTAGACGCCAATGCACTATCATATGAATCCGTATTCTGATCCATGCCAGAGTTTGTTGTTACATCCTCATCTGTATCGCTTTCATTATCCTGCTCATCCTTTGCTCTTGGATATAGTTTTCCCATAACATAGTATTGCGTAGGACGCTCAACCAGTATTTCATCTTCATATACAGGCCCAATAAGGTCTTTTTTTACTATGTCTATAATTTCCTTTCGAGCCTCATAGAACTCTTTATAATCCGCCATCTCATTCTCCTATTAGTATTCCGCTTTGCTATAACCAACAATGGTAACTGCATTCCAAGTGACCATTTCTCCAAAGGCTTTTACACCCATTTCTGAACCATCAAGCTGATCAATTACAGAAATAACATCATCGACATATATGTCTGTAAAACGCTCCGGATAGACACTAAAGTACAATTCTGCTCTTGAAGGTAACTTATACACTGTATGCAGCGCTCTACTTAATGACTCGTAAAATTCTTTGCTTGTATATCCAAGAACGTAATTATCTTCACCAAGAACAATCTTATAACGTACAAACTCTGACTTATGTTTATCTTTAATCAAAACAATTTTCTTTCCTACGAGGTCATCATAGTTTTCCCTGATATAAAGTTGTGCTCCATTTTCTCGTACAAAGGATCTCAAATCTATATCTGGCTCCCCTGTAACTTCAAAATACGTCAAGCGCTGTTTGTTAAACCCTACATAATCAGATTTAAAGCATCGTCTATCGCCTTCTTTGTCAATTCGAATATAATCTGCCTTTGCATTTATTCTATATATTTCGCGCTTAGGTCTAGTCAATGCAACATAACAAACTTTATGTTCTTCTAACTCTTTCTCATCTTCTGAGAAAATATCATTTTCAACTAATACTGCGTCAAATTCTCGTCCTTTTCCTCTATGAATATTCGTAACAGTTAAATCAGATACCCTTTCATGCGAATATAGCACCATAGATCTTGAATTGGTCATTACGCCCTTCAATATATCTCTCACACCAATTCTTTCTGATGAAACGCGTGCAGCTTCTTTTATGGCATTCCATACCTCATACGATTCTGCGTCTTCAGGATCTGCTATTTGATTGTATAGATTTGTAAAATCTTCTTCATCTACTGAAGTCAGCTCATAATCATTAAAGACTAAGGCTATCCACTTATTTAATGTGTTATCTCGTAATCGTTTCTTTAAAACGTGATCAATTCCTTTTTCCCTCAAAGCCGCTGATATTTTCAGTGCCTGGCCATTGGTTCTGGTTAGTATTCCTACAGTTCCTGCATTCAGTAATTCTCTTAAACTACTTTGTGTTATCTTATCAGCATCATACTCCTTGAACTGAGGTATTCGTTTTTCAACATCATTATGCCAATAAGAATCACAGTCTTTAATTCTTCCACTTAAAATATGCTTTCTATAACCGTCGCCTAAATATGCAAGTTCATTATCCTGCCTGTAATTTCTTGTAAATGTATAGTACGCAAATTTTGGCATATCATTTGCCATAACACCATAAAACTGTTTTGAAGTCATCCGGTCATTTCCTGCCTGATAGTCATATATTGACTGACAAGCATCGCCAAGCAATGTTACTCCTGAAGGCTCCGGTATATTTCTTATCATAGCAAGCACCATACGTGCGCGCTCCTTCACCAAATCCTGAACCTCATCAACAAACAGATGGCTACATTGTTCCATTAACTCTGGCAGAGCCGTTATAGTACTCGTAAACAGATTAATTCTTTCATCATAGTTCAATTTTCCAATGTCATAGTATTGCAGGTTATCATATTCACTTTCATCCTTTACCCAGTACAATACTTGTGAAGCAAATGAGTCAAAGGTTCTGACATCAACAAGATTAATTACTACTGATACGCGTTCTTCGTCAGCTGCTTTTTTTAATCTATTCTTTACAACTTCTACTGCTGCTTTGGAAAAACAAAGTACCAAAATAGTTTCAGGATCAACTTCCTGAACATCTACAAGATTTATTATCTTTTCAATCAGGGTCCACGTTTTACCTGTTCCTGGACCTGCATTTATTATCATGCGTCTTGATACTTCCGCTTCAATAACTTCACGCTGATCTATCTCAACATACTTTTCAAAATCATTCCTTACATTTGAGTATGTGGAAATAACAGGTGCGGTAACCTGCGCTCTTAACCTCTTTACATTCGATCCATATAAATAAAAAAGAATATCTTTATAATTTTTTGCACCAATCCTTGGTTCCCTATCTGTAATTTCCAATCTTGGAGAAGTTCCAAAATTATCATAACAATAGAGTCCTTCATCATCCTCGTTTACAATCCGTAACAGTTTTTCGTTAATATAGATAATTTTTACCGGGTTGATTTTATAGAACGAAAAACCTGTTTGCTTGTTGGTATAGTATTTACGTGAATAGTACTTTTTACTTCCATCAGGCCTAACAAAAAACATCTGACCTTCATAAATATCAAAAATACCATCTTCCGATGCCAAAAAATTTCTTTCAATAAACTTAATATTCTCAATGTAAACAGGCTTTATTTCCTGGGGTTTTGTCCCTTCTTCAACATCTTCAGTAACTTCAAAGATTTCTATTACTTTATTCTCAAATCTGTATTTATTCGGGTTTCCAAAGAACTGCGTTTCCTGCGCAAGAATCAGCTCCTCGTCTTCCGATTCCAGAACTATTGAATATGTATATTCACCATCTACGAAGTCTTCCGGTAATTCAATTTTGTTATCATCAAATTTCAAATTCAATGAGTAAGCTTGATTCTCTTCGTCATACAAATCCAGTCTGATTCTTTTATTCCGATTTCCAATGAAGCTAATGCCACCATCCCAGTAGATAAATTGCTCATCAGACGTAAACACAGGCATCCTAATAAACATTTCAGAAAAGATAATCTGTCCCAAAGTATACCTATGATTCTGCACTGAAACAGTAACCGGATAGTTATAAGAAGCCTTGCTTCTTTCCTGCTCTGCAATAGCAAAAAGATCTATTTTTGAATCCGAAAATCGCTCATTCCCGATTTCAACTTCAAAATCCAATTCGGATGAACAGTTTATCTCTAACTCAGCTCCCTGCTTAATGTCATCAATCCATACATTCTCTCCCGGATAAATGTTATCAATGTTGTTCCAATGATACATCATAGCCGGAACATCAACCTTTATACTTCCATCCTCATATTCAATTACTATGACTTTTTCGCCTATTTGAATATTATGCCTCTGCATTTCTTCATTGATTCTAATATCAGCAAATGCTTCATCATAATCATCCTGCATAACATAGCAATCTTTATTAAAAGAGATGCTTAAATTGCTTAGAACGAGAAAATGCTTTTCATAAATGACCGCATTTTTTTCTAAACTAACAATACTTATTGATAACACATTGTTCACTGAAGAAAGACTGCTCAAGGGTATTTCACATACGTCTCCGTCTTTCCAGTAATCAGTTAGCTCTATTTCTTCGCTTCCACAGTATATACGTATACTATTTCCCTGACGTTCTCTATCTAAATAAATGGAAAAACTATCCTGAACAAGGGCTATCTTACACTCATCCTCTTCTGTAACATAATGACATCCCTCCACAAACTCCGGTTCTGAAATCGTCACCTCTCTGATATTTGATGTATCCATGGCGACAAGTCTGTCATTATAATAGATTGCATAATCATCATTCAGGCAAATGTCTAGGTAATTATTACCTTTTTCAAAAACGTCTACTTCTTCAAAAGATATGCTATCCACATAAGGTGCGTAGATTTCATATCTTCCTGGTTTTAATCCACTTATGCTGGCTTCCTTGCCGTTTTTAAAAATCCAAAATCTTTTATGAAGACTCTTTCCGGAGTCATAGATAACGTCTCCATCACACATTATTTCTACTTTTAAATTGCATGAATTTAGACCTGAAATAGTAATTGGAATACTACAACCACTTACTGTTTCTCCAAGCTCATTACCATATATTTCTAGTATTTCTTTAGAAATTAACCTTCCTTCCTCATAAAGCTTTATTTCCGCGTATTTATGTCCTGTATTCTCTAAACGGATAGTCGGCACAGCTATGGATATTCCCGATGAAGACAATACAACCGTCGTTCTAATTTTTGAGTATGATAAAGCAGTGTCACCTGTACGTGACACTCTTTTTGTTATTTGCGCCTTTTCACCATCTAGCAATCTGCTTATCTTATTAGCGAACCAAACGTCTACCAGCTTATCTAAATATGATCTTGGTTCCTTTGCAGCATTCTGTATTATATCATTTATCCTACTAATAATGCTGTCAAATAGAATTACTGTATATTCTGGTCTATTCTGTAATAGTCGTTTTGCTCCAAGTCTAATATGGTACTCCTTTGCACTAATAAACAGATCTTCATCATCTGACGAATTCCCATTCATTTTTGCATTTAAGGCTACAATCATCTTTTCTATGATTGGATCCTCTTTAATATAATTCCATCTCAGGTTGTTTCTTAAGAAATCATATAATAATTCAAAAACAGAATCCCATGCATTCAGCGGTGCAAACGAATGTACCAGCACCGTCTCAAAAAACTCTCTGCCATTTTCATCTTTAAGGAAAAATCTGTTTTTTGACTTAAGTGCTTTTTCTAAGCAGCAGGATATTATTCCCCAGATTTTACCTGAATCATCTCTGTATCCAAATTGAAGTGTAATATACTTTGTAAATCGACTTTCCTCGCTAGAATCCCATTTTTTTGCATAGTTTATCGTTGCCAAGGTAATAAACAAATACCAATTTATTGGCATACTCGAAACATAAGAAGGATTTTCAACGAGTATATCCAATGCTTTTTTTGCCTGTTCATTTATTTTATCTTGCGTTGATTCTTTAAGAATTGCATTTCCGAGAAGAGGATACTTTGCAAACAGTTTATCAGCAAATTTATACCCTTCTTTAATCTCTCTAACCTGCATATCTTTTTCGCTTGTAGTTCCCAATATTAATAACCCCCGTTTTTTTGCTAAATCAATTTTGTGCTCATATAAACGGCTTTCGTATCAGCTCTTTCTCAACCTTATCCATTGTTTCCTGGAAACTCCGCTTCAATTCACACTCCCAGATAACAATTACCTTCCACCCAAGCGCCCTAAGCTTTTCCTGTTTTATCTGGTCGTTTTTGACATTTTTATCAAACTTCTCAAGCCAAAATTCCGTTCTCGTTTTTGGTGTTGTCGCATCTTTGCATCCTTCATGCCGATGCCAAAAGCAGCCATGAACAAATATAGCCACATGATACTTTGGTAGGACTATATCCGGCTTACCGGGATATCTTTTATCATTCTTTCTGAAGCGATATCCTTTTGAAAACAGATATTTTCTGACTTCCACCTCAATTTTTGTATCCTTGCCTTTAATCCGGCTCATATTCCAGCTTCTTTTTTCAGGTGTAAGCTTATCGCTCATATTACTTCACCAGCTTTCAAGATTTCACTAATAACCAATCTTCAGTTACAACCTTAGGTGAATGCGGACTGAATGTATCATTTCCATTCACGCCATTCAAATCACTATTATTACAGCTAATCTTTGGCTCAGTGCAGCTTACTACCTCCACCTTAAGAACATAATAAAAATCTGCGGATCTTTCTTTACCATCGTTAGAACCACTCTCTGTCAGTAAATCATCAAGCTGCTTTTTTGAAACCAATTCTCTTGATTTTATGATTCCTTTAAGCGGCTCTATTTCATATCTACCCGTAGCATTTATATCATTCTGATAAAAGCGAATATACTTTGCTTTTCCTATATCTTCATGATGTGAATACACTGATTCACCCTTGATAGCATAGTAATAAAAAATAAAAGTCCTGCCTTCAGATAAAAGGTCTTCTCTGCTCAGCAACTCATAATAATCAGGTCTCAAATAACCGATAACACACAAATCATTATGAATATTCTTATTGTCCTTTTCCTTACCTGTAGTTCTTTTATCTAACGTACTAATCGCAGGTTCACCAAGTACAAGGTTGCTATAAGACAACATACGGTTAAGTCTGCTGTATTTTCTGCTACGTGCTTCAATGATTTCATATATAAAATCCTTCAATGCATTTTCACTGTCCGTCTGAATACTTGGTTTGATTGCAAAAGCACCTACTCCTGGAAGAACCTCCTCAAAGAGTCTGTAATTCTTTGTCTTTGAATCAAAATCTCCCGGATACAGGACGTAACTTCCTACGGTTCTTCTAATTGCATCATTGTATGTATGCATTTTCAGAAGATCTCCTCGCTTGTATGTATTCGTTACGCTATCCTGTTTATCATTTTCAACTTCTTCCTTTATCTGCGCCTCTGTCATTTCATTTTCATCAGATCCGATAAAAGATCTTAAATCCGTTATCCTGTACTTCGCATCAAAATGAATGTAGCTTACCGCACCTTCTCTGATGGCATCTTCAGATTTAAGATAATCCGAAGGATACACTTCCAGCGTGTAATCCGGTCTAAACGGCCTTGAATATGATCCTGCATACTTTGTATTGGAAAACTCTTCCCTTGAAAAGGTCCTGTTATAATACAGATTCACCCTTGTACCCAAATCAGGGAGAAGAAATGCCTGACAAGAAGTCTGACCTTCGCTTAATGAAATAGTTAGACCATTGTCAGTATTGATGAACGGCTTTTCAGAAGCCTGTACACATTGGCAATTTTCGATTGAACTGATAATTTTTCTAAGTTCAAAAAACAGCCAATACTCATACAGTAATGCCGTATTTTTAGATTCACCACTATAGGCCTCCTGCTCCCCCTCCCAATTCAACTGAAGAGCAAGATCAACCATAGCTGCTGCGTAAAAGACTTGTCTATATCCTTCTCTCTTTTCAAGTACCTGATTATTCTGCGGCATAATCGTAAGTTCTCTTACATCATCAAAGAAATGATCTCTCAAAATGTCATCAGTAATTCTTTGAATCTCTAAAGCCTCCCGATAGCACTCCGTATACATATTCTGTCCTGCATTTTTTCCTTTTGTGGCATCAAGACTTGAACAGAGTTCTCTACATATAAGGTTAAATTTTTTTAAAGCAAACTTCACAAAACGGTTTGCAACTGTATCAAGACTGTCATACTTTCTTGTTACAGCAACTTCTTGAGGCATAGGTTTTCCATTTACCATCTGCCAGCCTCTACTATGAGAAAAAGGGCTGGAATAAAAGCTTGCACTTGGAGAACCCTGTCCAATTGGCTTAAGGACTTCATCCTTCATAAGCATTCTATCCGGATTACGCTTTATATGTCCGAAAAGAGCCTGTAAGTTATGTGAGTAACAGAATTCCCTCAAGAAAATAAACTGCTCCAAAAGCGTCTTGGCACTATTGGTATCAGATGTATCAAATCTGTTCGATGTAACACCTGAATACTCCAGCAAGATTTCTGCGCACTCTTCAGCCAGCTTTTTAGTCAACTCAATATAGTCCTCTTCATAATTCATCTTCTGAGGTACTATTTCAAAATCGACTACAGTTTCATCTGAAGAATTTTTTAAATGTGTTCTTCCAAGGTAGTTAATAAATCTAAAGGATAATGCATCTCTATCTCTGGTTACTTTGAGGAACTTATTGTTCTTCTCATTTGGGAAACCGAGATTCTTACAAATCTGATCTGAACCAGTTTGAATGTCATCCTTTAATCTGCATGTATAATTAGCTGTTTCGCGTAGTCTTAATATTTTCTGTCCATCCACTGAAGTTGCAATATCAAGCTTTGAGAGCGCAGCTTTAGACGCAGCTTCTTTTTCTTCATAGGCAATCATATCTGTGCCTTCTTCTTCAGTAGCTACGTTAAAATCAATAGTATCCCACTCGCCCTGCGGATAAATCACTATCTCTATTCCATTTTTATCTTTAAATGAAACTGCTGCTATGCCCATTAAAACACCTTCTTACATAAAGCTTGCGTACTGATATTTATCAAGTCTTTTCTTCATCTGCTCTATCTTCTTCAATGATAAAGTCATCTCTTCTGATGAATCCCCAATTCCGTTTTTGCATTTTTCTTCAAGAGTATCCAGTAACTCTCCTATCTGTTTTCTATCACCATATATTTTAGGAAGAATCTTCTGAACAATCTGTTCGTCCATTGTTCTTATAAGATTAAAGTTACCTTTCTGTAACTCATATGCCGCTGCATAATACTGGCGAATTTCTTTAACTGTACGATAAGCAAATTCAAAACCACTTTCCTGAAGTTTCTCGTAAATGCTATCAAGAAATTCTCGAACCTGCTCAAGTTTTATCTGTTCAACATTGCAAACTCCATTTCTTATAACAGACGCAAGATCTATAAATCCTTCAGCCACTCCATTTCCTGCACGAGAAACATTGTTCACATCTACTGAACCTGTCATCAAGTTCAATACAGCTTCCTTTTCAGGCTTAAATTCTACAACATTAGAGCGATCTAACACCTTGGGACTAAACATATATGTTGTTTCATCAATATTAACTGTTCCTGTTACAAAAAGATTTTTAGGAAGTCGTATCTTTTCAGGAATCGTTATCTCTTCTCCATCTTTCGCTTTTTTGCCAGATACCTTGTAAAGTGGTATTTCTTCATCCGACTCCATTGCACTCAAAAAATCTGAAAAATATCTTTCCACATGTGAAAGATTCATTTCATCAAGTATAAGGAAATATGGCACTGTTGGATTTTTTATTGCCTGGAGAATAAAATCCAGTGTTGGAGTTGAGACATATTTCTCTTCAAGCGGATTATAAAATCCAAGCATTTTAGTATTATCTGTCCAGTCTGCACCAACAGGAACAATTAACCAATTTCTTTTACCACCTATTGTTCTTTCAAGGTACTGTGAAAACTGTTTCGCTATTCTGGTTTTTCCCGTACCACTATTACCAGTCAAAATTACAAACGGTTTAGTCAGAAGTGATGTGATATATCGCTCAGCAAAAACAGAATCAAATACGTCTGGTAATTCTGATATAAGGAATTCTTTCTTCAATACATGAAGATAATAGGTACCACCCTCGTCCTTTATTTCGAGAACATCAGAATAATATTTATTAACCAGCTTTATAAGCGCCTGTAGATAATTATTGCCCTGTGCACCCTCAGTTATATCTGTCCCGACCCATTCAGTAGTCAGTTTACATCTGTACGCTTCACCGTTTTCCTTTATAAGATATTCAGTATCAAACACCCTGGTCTTATCACTTGATGATTCTGGGTCAAACATTCCTGACGATGGACGTGCGAACATATACCGTAACCAGTTTCCTTCTGGCAAAAGCCCATCTGTATTTCCTGTATTTATCTTTATACTCTGATCCATAATTTCGATTCGCTCGATAATACTCTCGAACTCATCTAACTTATATATGTAATCAACAATTGCTTTTGCACAATCCTTCACTACAACTGGCAGCTTGATTGCTGAATCAAGCACTTCAGTCTGGCCAGAAATTTCATTTTCAAGCTCATCATAAAGTGCAGGTCTTTTCGCAAGATAATAGACCAGATTACCTAGATATGCAGATGAGGCATTTGGAACATCCATCTTTCCTAAAACACAAGACCCAAAGATATCCTTACATGATCTGATTTTATCGCCGGCATTAACCAGATTTTTACCTGGTCTAAATTCCTGATCTCCGTTAATGAATTTTTTCATATACTCTCTATCATTTTCAGAGTCAAAAAGATTAACATATGCAGATCCGCTATAATCCTGTGCTTTAACACAATTCATTACATCAGTATCAGTTCTCATATGATTATCAAAAAAATCGCAATACTGATATAAAGCCTGCGCATATTTTTTGCACATTACAGCCAGATACAACCATTGATTTGAAAAGAAAACATAGCTTTTATCAGTTTGAACAACTGATGTTGCTCCCCAAATTTTGCTATATGCTTTCTCCTCCTGTGAAAACATCTCATCCAACTTTATTCTTAAGCCTTCACTTATTGTAATTTCTGGAATAAGTCCTGCCTTGATACTTTCAGGTTGAAGCGCAGGATCATTTAAATCTGCAAACATCTATTTACACCTCCAATATTTGTTTCACTATTTGTTCTGATACCTTTTCAACTACCGGAACTGCTACACTATTTCCAAACTGCTGATAGGCCTTTGTATTCGAATCCGGAAGCCTAAACTCTTTTGGAAATCCCTGCAGGTTAGCTGCCTCTCTTGGTGTTAATTTTCTCGGATTCTTACCCGGTTGCTCAATCAGTATTTCACTCCCGTCCTTGTAATACCTTCTCGATATTGTGCTTGTATATTCGGAATCCCCATTGAATAAACAATATCCAAATCCATTTCCTTTTTCTTCATGTTCCAGCTTTCTTCTTTGATGTCCCGCCCACAATTTATCCGAAATTGTAAATGTATCAGGAACATTTTTTTCAAGAATAGATGAAACTTTTGTTTTCGTGTTTTCAGTCTCTGGATATAAAAATTCTTTAATATCCAAATCTTTTTTCCAAAGTACTATATAAATTCTAGGACGATTCTGTGGTACCCCATAATCTTTTGCGCACAGAACCATCTTTGCACATTCCTCTTTTAGTTTTGATACCGGACCATTATCAATAAGTTCCTGTGGAACATTACACGTATACCCCATCCCAGTAATTGTTCGCAGAACCGTTTGAATGGTTTTTCCTTTATCATTACTGATAAGGCCTCTAACATTTTCAAGCAATACTGCCTTGGGTTGATGATCACGGAGTATTTCCGCAATATGATAAAACAATGTTCCTCGCGTATCTTCAATTCCCTTTTTTAGGCCAGCATTGCTAAATGGCTGACAAGGAAAGCCCGCACATAAAACATCAAATTTATCAGGGATTAATGCTTTAGTTGCAGGTATCGTAATATCACCAAATGGCACTTCACCATAATTTCTAAAATAAGTTTCCTTGGCAGGCTCATCCAACTCACTAGAAAAAACGCACTGGCCGCCCAGCTTCTGCATAGCAATTCTGAATCCGCCAATTCCTGCAAATAAATCTATAAATGTAAACTTGTTTCTCTCAGGCACTAATTCAATTTTATTATCTTTATTGAACAATTCTGCTGAAGGTAAGTCAGAAACGTCAATTCCATTTTCTTTTAAAATGTCACGATACTTCTTTGCGTTAATCGTATCGCCAAGCTGAATCGCATGACTGATTAATGCATACTTTTCATCAAATTCCTTGTCTGTGAATCGAGTAAATGCGTTGTTGTAAATTGTCTTCTTCATTTAAGATTTGTATAACCTCTCAATCTTTAATTTTGTCGCATTTGGAGACATATTCATTTTTCAAAACTCATAACATCACCAATATCACAATTGAAATAATTGCAAATTCTCTCCAATACATCTAAAGACACTTTTTCGCCCTTCCCCATTTTTGCAATGGTAGTAGAGCTGACTCCGATCTTATCTATCAGATCCTTCTTTTGCATTCCATTATCAATTAATAATTTCCATAGACCGTTATATGATATTTTCACTAAGTACACCTTTCTTCTCCTCAGAGAACAACATTAAACCAATCTTTCACTATTATACCATCATCTCTCCATATTCGCTATAGAAATCTTTATGTTTGTAAAGTTTTTATTTTCATAGAAAAAGCATTGCTTTATTATTTTTCCATATAATGTTGAGATTGATTTTTTAATTCCCTACGGTCTTGTTACATGTCTAAATTATCAGAAATACTGTCCCATTATCTGGACTCCCGGACCTTTTTCATGCTTTTCTAATCTATTTTCCCGCTTCACGCGGCACCATCTTCGATGGTGTTATGGCGCGTCTTCGCAAAGTGGTTATACCGAAAAAAATGTTATACCGAATTCTGATAACAGACCCGTACTGCCGGGCATTTGTGTTCTGAAATTCGGTATAACATTTTATAAGAATAGATATAGGATTCTTGAAAATCCCATTTTATATGGTCTGGGTTCGGTATAATAAATTTTCATTTAAGCCCATACAGCTTCTTGATCATTTCTTCATCTTTAACAGTATAGTTTTCCTCCAATGATTCTGTTGGCTCACCGTTAGCCATGGCCCTTTCTATAGCTTTTCTCTTGGCTTCTGTATCAGCATAAGCGTAAACAAGGGTAGTAGTATAATTCTTATGTCCAAGCCATTGAGAAATCAGGGTAAGATCCATTCCATGCTGATAAAGATGCATAGCTCTTGAATGTCTCCATAGATGCGGGTGAACATGTTCAGGAATATCAGGACATTTTTCTCTGGCAAGATCAGCGTAGATATTCATTCTGACACGAATTGTGTCATCACAAAGCTTACAATGACCGTTCCTTTTATTCGAATAAAACAGATATTCTTTTGAAGCATAACTCTCTGAAGGATGAAATACTGTCATATATTTTTTTAGATGGTCTACGGTTTTTTCCATAAGCGGAACAACACGATTCTTTTCACCTTTCCCATGCAGAATTACACTGGCTGTTTTAGAGAACCTTATATCACAGATTTTGATGTCTATGATTTCCTGTATCCTTCCACCTGTATCATACAACATAATCATAAAAAACTGATCTCTGTGTCCTATAACTGTTGTAGTATCAGGTGCATTCAGAAGTGCTTTAACTGCTTCCTCTGTCATGTAATCAACCTTGGAAAAAGGATCATCTTTTTGAGTCTTGATTGCAGAGACATCTGACATAATGGATATATATTCAGGTCTTAATGCTGCAGCATAGTTCAAAAAAGCTTTGATAGCCGCCAGCCGATTGTTCCTTGTCGCAGGAGCAAATTTTTTTGTTTCTGTGAGATTATCAAGATAACCATTTACAGTATCCTTACTGATCATTTCTGCTGTAACTTCTGTATAAGATATTTTATTTTTTGTTGAAACATAATCTAAAAACTGATTGAACACTATGCGATAATCTATTACGGTATTAGTGCTGGATCTTCTTTGAACAGGTAAATATACTGTTAAGAAATCCTTTATCAGTTTAAACAGAGTCTCGTCTTTTACTCTTCCCATTGTTCCACCTCCGGTATAACAGCATTAAGATTTTTCCAATCTACACCGGCAGACTTTGTAAGATTTTCTGGAAGAAGATGTATATAGTAAGCTGTTGAAGCAATCTCTTTATGCCCCATATATGTCTGCAGGTAAGCCAGACGTGAGTTGATGTCAACTTTATTGTCAAGCCACCTGGTAATTACAGCAGTTGCGAATCTATGACGAGGGTCGTACACTCTAATTGCAGGTAAAAGTTCTTTAGGAATGTCCGGGCGGGATAATTCGTAAAACTTTTTAAATCTGTTCTGCATCTGACTGGCGGTGTAACAGCCGCCGTCATGAGCAGGGAAAAATATTCACTGTCAGGATATTTCATATCTCTTATTGTGGCATACTTGCGGGCCAGTTGATTCATATCGTCAGACATGACAATACTATGGCTGCGATTCCACTTTGAATTAATAATTCTGATCTCTCCTGTATTCAGATCTACATCAGACCTTTTTATCATTCGTGACTCATAGGGTCTCAAGCCACATGTATATGTCAGCCTGTAATAAATGCTGTAAAGGGCACGTTCAAAAACCGTTCCTTTTTTATTGGCATCTATCACCTTAAAAAGTTCTGTCAGTTCCTCATCTGTAAAAATATATGGAACAAACATTGTTTTGCCATTTAGCATAGCTGCCGGAGGTAAATAAGGTAACTTTCCCATTGCTTTCTGGTGATGGGCGAGTGTTCTTAAAAATGCAAGTCTTGAATGAGCTGAGTTTCTGTTATGATTATCCAATGCATCTTTTACCCAGGCCAGTGTAATTGCATATGAAACAACCTCATCCTCCGTAAAATTTTCTAAACAAAAACTGTCAAAAGCCTTTGCGCGAGACAGATATGTACTTTCGCAAAAGTTGGTTGCCACCTTCATTTCTATCATTTCTTTTAAATCTTTCGCCATCTTTGAGTGAAAACGCTCCATTTACATCAGCTCCTTTCTCTGAACTTCAATCCCTGAAAAATCCAACGCACATTCTTTTATGTTAGAAGTATTAAGGCAAAGATACTGACGTACTGAATTCACATCGTCATGCCCTAAAATCTGTGCAATGGATGTCGAGGGTGTTCCCGAAACAAGAAGCTTTTTGGCAAGTCTTCTGCGAAGTCCATGATAACCTTTACCATCCAATGCCTGTCTGCTTAGCCCGGCTTTCCGTTGATATCTCTTAAACATATCTCCAATACTGGATGCATCAGAGATTGGATAGCAGGGTGGTAATGCTCTTAAAAACAATTCATCATACTCGCTATATGGTCTGCCATTTAAGATATAATCCTGCAGTGCTTCCGCTGTTTCCCTGACAAGTGGAAGGGAAACTTCACATCCTGTCTTTTTCTGGGTTATATGAATTTCCCCCTTTCTCCAATCTATATCTTTTAATTTCAAACGAACAACATCACAGGCACGCAGTCCTGTCGTTGCAGTTATCTGGATCATTGCATAGTCTCTTTTTCCGGGCATGCCCTCTCTGTCTATTTCATCAATAATTCTTTTAAATTCTTCATCTGTGACATAACTCTGAATTGGCATGTCTCTATAAACCTTGTAAGAAAAAAGTTCAACACAATCCGGTGCAGGAATATCTGAATCTTTTAAAAACATATGGAAAAATTTCAGATAAAGCAGAATGTTGTGCAAAGAGGACGCCTTTACATCAGCTGCGGTTTCCAGGATAAAGGTTCTGACTTCTTCAACTGAAACATCTTCAAGAGTCATATGCCCTTTCTGTTCAAGGTAATAAAGATATTTTCTTACAACCCATCTGACATCATCACTTGTATTTTCTTTATATTTCTTTTCAGCAATAAACCGATCAATAAGATTCTCATGATCCGCACTGATTTTGTACATGGTTCCATGCTTAGATGCCAAAATACGTAATGTTCCGGTTACAAAGAATTCATTCATTCGCAGAGCAATGGAACGCATCTGTCTAAGATAGTGATTGGTTATCTCACCGCGTTTACATCTTTCTTCATACTGTTTAAGCATTTCATCAGTTGACTTAAGAGAATAGTAGGTAATCCCTGCTCTCTCGTAATAATTAACAACCATTCGGATCTTGGGATGATAATTACGCCAAATGGTTTCTTCGGAGTATCCAATACGACGAAGCTCATCGACCATCTTAGTGGCCAGTTCATTAATAGTTATTCTGTTTTCATTCATGGCACATAGCCTCCTTTAAATTAGTCAGGTGTACACCTGCTAAGGCTATGGTAACAGTTATATTTATGCCAAAAAAGTTATACCGAAAACAAAAGTCCTTAAAGGATTATTCTGATAAAGATTTTAATAAAAACAAAAAAGTTATACCGAATTTCAGAATATAAATGCCCGGCAGTACGGGTCTGTTATCAGAATTCGGTATAACATTCTTTTCGGTATAACTATCGTTGTACCGAATTCGGTACAACCATAGCGAGCAGTGCTTTTTTGTACAAAAAGCTACTATCCGCTCGTTGGTGGCACATCCCCAATCCCCTTGAACAAGCTAATCGCTTGGCTACGCAATTCTTACGAATCGCTATTTTCTTCCGTTGGAATTTTCTTCAGAAATGAAAAAAGAGGGGAACCCATAAGTCTTAAACCTACAGATTCCCCAAAAAGAATTATCGGGTGATATTGTGTTTTCTGATACGTTCCTTCTTCTGCTCTTCATCGCTTTTAAGGAACTGGTCGATATCGTATTTTGCTCTTTGGATCTCCTGCATATCTTTCTTAACCTGACGATATTCACCGTACAGCTTTTTCCTTTCTGCAAGGATTTCAGCATACTCAGCACTTAAATCTTTTACCTTTGGAAGCTTCTTCAGATGAAGCTCATCAAAGGCATTCTTGGCAGCCTTATGAAGCAGAATTTCCTGTCTATGCTCTTCCAGGAACTTCTTGCTATATCCGCATTTACGATAATCCGCATATACGTCTTTTGTCTTAAAGTAATCAAAGATATGTTTCTTCGAGACTTGAATCTCAGCAAGTCGCTTCTCTTTTTCTTTGATGAATGCTGATAATTCTGTAAATCGCTCTGTTGCTGTTTTCACATTTTTCTCTAGGTCATCATAGCTTCGAATGTCATGCTGCTTCAGATATAAAACTGCCTTGGCCACCTGCTTGGTATTAAAGTTCTTGGCAAAGCGAACATAATATTTTCCTTTGCCCTGAGCCAGCTTCTTTTGAATATCGATAAGAAGGTCAAACTCATGATCTTCCTTTTTCCTCTGGTAAGCCTTAGGCTGCTTTTCAACTTTTTCATTATCGAAGAAA
>OOCI01000932.1_pt1 | contig 23952 bp, 11 predicted proteins | sample 1671761 | NCBI WGS metagenome assembly OOCI01 (sample SAMN06348190, study PRJEB24527) | human gut metagenome | biome: human gut; feature: ankylosing spondylitis patient; material: feces | host: Homo sapiens | place: China | collected 2015-10
TGTTCCCTCATATCCGGCACTGACATAGATGGTGATTGTGTGTGTTCCGATGGTGAAGCTTCCCTCGGTACCGGCCCTGACCTCATCGATGAAGATGATGAGTCCGGGTCCGGCGGAGATCTTGAAGCTGACACTCTCGTACTCGATCTCGGTGCTGAGTGTCTCATAGTCGCCGATGTTGGCAGCGGCGATGGGGGTCTCTCCGGAATACCACTGGAACTTGTTGCGGTTGGGATCCTTTGTTCCATCATCCGTCAGGTTTTCGAGTCCTCCCACAGCCGTGTTGATGGGGCTGATGGAGAGAGTGCTGAACGCATACATGGATGCAAGGTCTACACCGTTGACGATGAATGCCGTGGTCTTCAGCTCGGTTCCGATGCCGTCGGTCAGGGTGGCGTCAGCGATGGAGGCGCCCTCGAAGACCGTGACGTAGGCGCTGTTTCCGAGGATGACCTCTCCGACGACGGATCCGGTCGCAGCGTCTCCGAGCATCTTGGGGGCGGCTCCGACGTTTAGGGCTCCGTTGACCCTCAGGGTTCCAGCGTGGTTCTCTACCGCGGACACGGTGACAGTCCCCGTGACAGTGAGGGTGTATGCGGCCTTGCTACCTGAGGCGTCCCTTCCTACGATGAGCTCTCCTCCCTCGTCGATGATGATGTCTCCGGGGATGGTCATGTTGTCGTTGACGGTGAGCTGGGCCTCGATGTCGATGGTTCCGTTGTTCACGAGGTAGTCGTTGCTCTTGATTGTACTGGGGTTGCTGGTTCCGAGTTCGATGGTGGCATCGGTTCCGATGAGGAACGTCGCTCCAGCATCAACGGTGAGCGAATTCATGTTGTTGATGGAGATCTCGACGCTGGAGCCATCGTCTGCGGAGTTCACCAGTTCGACCGTTCCGGCAGAGACGGTGACGCGTCCGCTGATTGCATCGATGGTCAGAGCGTACTCATAGGCCCCTGTGGAGTCCAGAACGGACGTGCTTGCAACAGTTGCGCTTGTGTCGACGAACTGGACGGTGCTCTGGGTAGCGGCGTCTCCGGAACCGGAGAGTGCGCTTACTGTGGCAGAGTAGTTGCCGGTCGTGGCTCCGTTCGCCATGGAGATGGATCCTCCATCGAGAGACACGTTGGCGAGTGTGACATCCGCACCCTTGTCGATGTACAGGACGATTCCGTCGAGGACGATGTCTCCAGACTCGGAGAACGTTCCCCTGGCGTTGATGCTCTGGAGAGCGTTCTCGGTCGCATAGGCGGCGGCCTTGGCGACTGAGGTGTACACGACTACGACATCGGTGTAGTAGGCACTGTTCACATTCACTTCAGTGTAGTCAATGGCGGTGCCGACGATGACGGATCCGGTGGAGTAGAGGTTGACAGTCGCTCCCTCGGTGGCGGCGATGGTTCCGTTCTCCGCATCGATGGTACCGGCGACGGTGACTGTGGATGTCTTACCATCGGTTCCGACGGTGAGTTCGGAGCCGTTTCCGAGGTTAAGCTCTCCCTGGTCCTGGACGGTCACGTTTCCGGTCACCGTGAGGTTGCACCCATCGGCGAGGTTGACGATGACGCCGCTGATGATGGTCATGTTGCCCTTGTAGGTGGCGGTGGAGCTGATCACATCGATCTCGTCTCCGGCCTCAGCGTTGTCGAGGGCCACCTTGAATCCTGAGTAGATTATCGTTCCGGTCTCTGTGTTGGAGGACCTGACCTCGTAGATCTGCTGTGCGGCAGTGTTGCTGGGCCTGTAGACTCCGCCGTCGTTAACGACGACCTGGCCCTCGATGAGGCCGATGGCGTTGTTGTCGATGGATCCATCCTCGGACACGGTGATGACAGAGTTCTCCCCTACGGTGATGACATAGTTCTGTCCATCCTCGAGGGAGATGTACTGGTCTGCACCGATGGTGTAGCTCTCGTCGACCTTGAAGTCTCCGGAGACGAAGATCTCTCCGTTCTGTGCGGTTCCGATGGCACCCATCGCGTTGGCGAAGCTGGTGTAGTATGTGGTCTCGGCGCTGACGCTGTCAACGGTTGTCTCGACGACGTATTTCGCACCGTTGTATGTGATGTCGAGGTCGGCGGACCTGTCCTCTACCTGGATGGTTCCGCTCTCGGAGACGTCGAAGGCTCCGGTGATGGAGACCTCCTTGGGGACGAAGAGGGTGTCGACGACGTAAATCACTCCATCGAAGGAGATGTCGGAGGCTGTAATGGGGTTGGCGTTGGTGCCAGCCACGAGATCGATGGTTCCTGTGACATAGAGCCTCTGGTCGACGTAGGAGCTAGATCCGTTGGGGACGGTGACCCTCCCGACGGAGACTGTGATTCCCGTTGCCTTTCCATCAAGGGTAATGTACGTGTTGACGTCTGTGATCTCTTTCGCATCTTCGCCGGGTCCGTCCATGATGACGTTGTTGTTTCCGACGACACCGGCCTTTGCGCCGATGGTACCCGATGTGGCACCGGCGACGATGAACTTGGCCCCGTTCTCGAGCTCGATGTCCACCATGGCGTTTCCATTGTTGGTGAGGGTGACGTTCCTTGCGACAGACACATCCGTTGCAGTGAATGAGATCCTTCCACCGATGGTCATGTCTGCGTTGACTATTACATTGTTGAGAATCAGAGTGGGAGAATCGACTCCGCTGATCCTGGTGACATCGCCGGACACGTTGAGATTGTACACAGCGCTTCCCGAAACAGAGGTCCTGGTGAGGGTGAAGCTGACTCCCTTGACTCCCATCATATCGACATACTGGGCGGCAGATCCGGCTGCGTTGGCGCCGTTGGAAATCCTGACGACCTTGCTGTCTCCGATGGTTCCGTCGTTCTGGATGATTCCGGAGCTCATCAGTGCGATGGAGTTGTCCGCATCACCAGAACTGGTGACGGTGGCGTTCCTCTCGACGATGAGGGTTCCATAGACGGTGATGTTGTAATTCATGAGGTCCAGCGTGGAGTTGGACTGGATGGTGAGGGAAAGTCCTTCGGGGATGGTGAGGTTACCAGAGAGGTATGTGTCACCGTCGACGGTGGTGTTGGTGTTGATAGTGTCCTTCAGTCCGAGGCTTCCGAGGTCCTCTGCCGCGTTACCGGTGGGCTGTGTTCCGGACACCTCACCGTAGACGTGTCCATCGTTCTGCACGGTACTCGTGTTGAGGAAGGTGTTGTAGTTGTAGACGGCGGCACCAGTCTCGTTGTTGAAGGTTCCGCTGTTGTTCATGACGTTGTAGTTGTTGAAGTCACCGGAGTTGGTGAATGTTCCCTCGTTCTGGAAGTTTCCGTTGTTGGTGACATCAGATTTGTTCGCCAGAGTCTTTCCATTAGGGATGGTAATGGTATCGCTGGAGGGGATGGTCAGGCTGTTGGTGATCTCTCCGTCCTTGAAGAAGACCATTCCATCAGCGTCGCCCTTGCCCCAGCCATACTTGTTGTTATCGGAAATCCAGTCCCCGGTAATGTTCGTGGTGTCATCGGCTCCGGCGCTCTCGGACCAGATCTGATATCCGTCACTAAGGGTGTTGGTTCCGTTGATGCTTAGTTTTCCGTCGCCATCGACGTTGATGCTTCCCCATCCGTTGCCGGAGGCTGTGATGGCGGTGGCGGTGACTGTTGCCTGGTTGATGGTGATTCCGGCACCGACACTGTTCTGGGTCGAAACCGTGTTCAGTGTAACAGCAGTGGAGGATCCATAGATGTTGATTCCATAGGCAACGTCGTTGCTCTGGAAAGTCGTATCATAGATTGAAACGGTTCCACCGTTGATGGAGATGAGGTTCTTTGTTCCACTCCCATTTCCATCCCAGGAGAATGCACTGCTGGCGGAGATGGTGTGGTTGTTTCCGTAGATGCTGACATCCCTGTTGATGGTGATGACAGAATCTACAGAGATGTCGGCGGTCAGGGAAATGTCGGTCGCTGAGCTTGCGATGGCAACAACAAGGGCGTCAGCATTAGACACCTGAGTAGCACCGGCTGGTGCGGTGGCCGCGTCAGCAGTGTCGTCACTCATGATGACGGCAACACCAGCAACTGCTACGAACAGGGCGAGCATCGCCGCGAGGTATTTCCCCATGTTCGTTTTGTTTGCGTTCATTATCATAGGTGCATATGACAAACGCTTCCTAAACGCCGTTAATCCAGTCCAGGATTCATAGATAATACCTTTGGCGTAGCCTTCTACGTCTAGAAAGCGGTCCCGATCCATCCGTTTCAAACTTCATCGGAAGGACTGCTCTAAAGAATTTAACTTCAAATCGTCCCGACCCATGTTGAAAATATTTCACATAAGAATGAGAAATCAACCATTATCAGGAAATATTTCCTATTGACTGTAAATTTTTATACGGACATCCTGATGTCATGAACATGGACAGACTGATCCGCAGGGACAGGTACATGGACTTACTCGCAGCGGGCAGGGGCATCAGGGACGTCGTCAAGGTCGTGACCGGGATGAGGCGCGCCGGCAAATCAACGCTGCTGGACATGTACTGCGACGAGCTGATCCGGGACGGTGTCGACGAGGCGGACATCGTCAGGATCAACTTCGAGACCTTCGAGTACCGCGACGTGGAAGACCGGAAGGCTCTGGACAGGATACTCATGGACAGGATCGGGGACTCCGGGGACAGGTACGTCTTCCTGGACGAGGTCCAGAACGTGGATGGATGGGAGAAGTCCGTGTCGTCCCTGATAAACACCGGGCGCTGCGACGTCTACATCACGGGCTCCAACTCGAGGATGCTGTCCTCGGACCTCACCACCCACATAGCGGGGAGGTTCATCGAGGTCTCGGTCCTCCCGCTGTCCTTCGCGGAGTACATGGAGCTCTACCCCGGAGACAGGGCCTCCAGGTTCAACTCGTACCTCAGGTACGGGGCACTCCCGGAGATCGACCCCGACCGCGGGGAGCGGTTCTGCGACGTCCAGCTCAGGGGGATATTCAACACCGTTCTGGTGGAGGACATACTCGGGAGGCTGGGGACGGGAGATGTGACCACACTGAAGTCGATAGCCAGATTCCTGTACACGAACGTTGGGAACGAGACCAACATCGACTCGATCGCCAAGGCCCTCGGGATCGGGAACGGGACCGTGGACCGCTATATGGCGAAGCTGGAGGAGGCCTTCCTGTTCTACCATTCAGAGAAGTACGACATCCAGGGCAAGAGGGTGCTGAAGACCAACGGGAAGTACTACGCCTCCGACCTGGGAATGAGGAACGCCGCCCTGCTGGGAGCAGGCGGGACGGACATCAGCAGGCCGCTGGAGAACGTGGTGTACCTGGAGCTGCTCAGGAGGGGATACACTGTTCGCGTGGGTAGCTACAGGGACAGGGAGGTGGATTTCACCGCACTCCGCGACGGAATCACGGAGTACTACCAGGTCTGCCTGACGATGATGTCGGAGGACACCCGCGAGAGGGAGTTCAGGTCGCTGGAGTCCATAAGGGACAACTTCGGGAAGACCGTCCTGACGATGGACCAGTTCGGGCTGGGGAACGAGAACGGGATCAGGGTCGTTAACGTCCTGGACTGGCTTCTCGACGGTGAATGAATCGAAAAGTAAGATGAAGTTGCTCTCCTGGAATTAAGGGGCCGGAGGGGGACCTTACCTTCTTTCATCACCACCACTTCGCCCACCCGGGATGACCATAATCCCGTCAAAGCTTCAATACCGTACGGACATTCCCGCATCATGACCGATAAGAAGGAGATCTGGGATGACCTCGGATATTTCCTGGACAGTGTCGCATCGCTCAGGGACTTCATGGACGCGGAATCCGAAGCGAAGTTCCGCGGTCTTTCCGATTCGGTGGCGAGAGGGTCCTTGAACACCTGTGACATCCCGGGGCTGCTGCATTCCATCGATGATAGTTCCGTGACCAAGGTGGTCAGGAAGTGGGCCCTGTACGACATGTTCTCGATGTGGCTCACCCTCCACAAGACCAATCAGAACCTCCCGCCGAGGTTTGTCCAACCCGATCACGCGCTCTTCAGGCTCATCAACGAGATGATGGAGTTGCTCAACACCCCGATCGAGAGGATCGACGAGGCGCGTGATGATATGATGTTCAAGCTCGCATGCCTGATCGTATCATCCGTGGGCTCGGCCGTGTACCAGGGGAAGGGCGAACCGGACCCGGAGGTCGAAAGACTGTTCAAGGGATACGACCGCCACTTCAACGGGGAGGTCAGCCTGAACGAGGATGGGATGTCCATCCTGCAGATCGCCAGACACGCGGTCAGGCACAACCACGTCGACATCGACGGGGATGTCGTGACGTTCTCCAACATCCACAAGGGAACGGTCAAAGGCGTGTACAGGTACACGAAGCAGAGGATTGTGGGCAGCGTCCTGTCCGTCTGCGACGATCTCGGGGAGGATGTCGGGCGCATCCTGCCCGAGTATGTCCGGCCGTTGATGACAGCCCTCCAGGACGTTCACCGCGGCGGCGATGTTCATGACGGATCCGTGCAGGTGACGGTGATGCGTTCGGTACTGTACTCCTGCTTTTACATCTACAAGGAAACGTACATCGATGAGAACAAGCCTGTAAGGAAGTACCTGATGAACGCCGTCAGATACTATCTGGGCGTCAACCTCGGTGAGGAGGGCGGAGGGTTCTGGCACAACTCGGATGGCGGGTTCAGGAGGTACCCGCTGGACACCGATGAGGGGGTAAAGCAGTTCAGGAACGACACCTGGAATCTCGGAATAAGAACCAACGGCATGGTGTATCTCATCTTCGCCCCGTACATAACCGCGAAGGCTGCCAGAATATACCTGTCCCTGGGCGGTTCGGTCCCCGAGGAGCCGGACAATCGTCTGATAGAACTCGACGAAGAGGCCAACGAGAAGTACTGGGATGATAAGAACAAGGCATTCTGGGATGTAATAACCGGAAATCACGGATCGGAGTGAGCCGTCGTTTCGCATTCTAATCCATCCCGTTACTGTCCTCGATTTACGGCATGGAAAGTCCCGGCCGGCCCCTTAACTCCGGCCGGGAGTTTCTCCTTCAGGTTTCTGGTGGGTTCACGCTCTCTCAACGTGGGAGCAGATGTTCTCTTTCACTTCTCGGCGTTCAAACCCTTGCTTAGTTCGTTTTCAGCTCACGACCTCATGAGCCTCATGGCGACCATGATCGCCATGATGACGATCAGGATCACGAGGATGATGAGGAGGTAGTCGGTGAGGCCCATTCCGTCGGAACCGCCGTCGTCGATGACGACCGTGCCGCTCGAAGGCACGGCACCCGTGGCAACGAGGGTGAATCCGCTCTCGGTGATCTCGATGGTCGCACCATTCTCAATGGTCTGTCCGTTGAAGGTCAGCGTGGCGTTGCTTCCGTCATATCCGGCCCTGACATTGAAGGAGACCGTGTGGGTACCCACATAGATGGGGTAGCTATTGCTGCTGTACTCAATCTTGACATTGTCGATGTAGAGGTCGAGTCCTGTTCCGGCAGACACCGTTCCGGTGACGGTCGAGGGATCCATGGTGGCATAGATGGTTTCGTAGTCGGAGGTCACCTCGGCACCGGAAACGGATGTGGCAGAGCCCCCGAACAGAGCGCCCATGAAGTACGTGTACACGTCGCCGAAGTTCGTGGTTTCGGGCACCTCGTAGACGAGGTCCGTCATATCGGAGTCGGAGTAGAGCTCCGCAGACGCGGGGACCAGTCCGTCGACATCGGAGAAGATGACGAGAATCTGAACGGGCATGTCGATGTTCTGATCAACGTACAGGGTGTTGTAGAGCTCGCCGTTGATGTAGTACGCGGTGACATCCGCGGTGCTCTCAGTTCCGTTCATGTCGACCTGCGCGGATGCGAGGTCGGAGCCGGGATGGGCGAACATGGCGTTGATGTCGATCTCACCAGTGATGGTTCCATAGACGATGGCAAGGGATGCGGCAATCTTCGCATCCTCTCCGACGGTGACGGTGCCATGGACATCGAGAATGTCGAGGTCGACTCCGGTGTTGCCGTCGGCGACGGTCATAGTTCCGTTGATGACGACGGGGCCCCAGTTGAGCTTTGCGCTCTGGGAGAGTGCCAGGGTACCGTCGACGACGAGTCCGTTGCTGTTCTCGGCGATCTCATCGAGGCTGTAGGGATACCTGGAGAAGTCCTCGAGGTTGTCCCTGTCGATGTCGGAGGCGGCATAGAACTCTGCGCTGTCTCCGAGCGAGAGGGTCGCTCCGCTGCCTACAGTGAGGTAGTCGAAGGAAACCCTGGAGTTGATGTCTACGGTTCCGGACGTGATGGCGACGGTTCCGCTGATCTTGTTGTAGCCGTCGCTGGTGGTCATGGCTCCCGTTCCGGAGACAGTGACGGACTCTGTGACGGACGCCCCGTCATCGACGGAGACCGTGTCGAACATGAATCCTGCGGACCTGTTGAAGGCCATCGTCACATCGCCGTCGGTCGCTGCGAATGCAACAGTTCCGGTGAACACTGTACCATCCGCATAGGTCGAGGTGAATCCGAAGTCGGCACCGACGAGCGTGACGGTGCCGGCAGTGATGTTCGCACCGGGAGCGACATACACATTGAGGTCGTTGTTGTCCTCACCCTGAGTGAACGTGACGTCACCCATGGAGAGCGTACCCCTGAGGTAAATGTCGGTGGTCGCACTGGCCGAGTTCTCGGCTGCAATGGCGGGGCTTGTGATGAATCCGATCTGCTCGTAGTCACCGATGGTACCGGTGAAGTACGCTCCATCCACAACGTAGGATGAGTTGTCGGTGTAGGTGATCGTGCTGGCATTGGCATTGGCGATGATGTTGTTCACAACGATGTCAGATTCGATGTTGTCACGGGTCTGCAGGGTCACTGTCGCTCCATCGGCGATGTGGAGTGTTCCGTTGACTGTCAGGGTCGCACCGCTGATTGTCACGGCGGAAGCATCGGCTCCGTTGACATCGGTGTTGACTGTGACATCCGCTGGGATTGTGAGGTTTTCGCTAATCGTGATCTGGCCGTGGATGTCGATTACATCACCAGATGTCGCCTCACCGAGGGCGATCTTGAGGGTGGTGTACGTGGCGTAATCGCCGGTGTCCGTCTCTGTGGTCTTCTTGACCTCGTAGATGAACATGTTGTAGTCATCCTCGTAGTCCTCCATGGCGCCGCCGTAGTCGTCCAGCTTGCCCTGGATCCAGAGCTTGGCAGGCTGGGATGTGTTGCCGGTGCGTCCCGCCTCGGCCGCGGTGAGAATCACTATCTCAGCCCCGTCCTCGACGGTGAGAGTTGCACCCTCTCCGACGACAAGGGCGTGGATGAGCGTGACAGAGAGGCCGTCGGGGATTGTCAGGTCGGAACTGACTACATAAGCCCCGTTGTCAACGGCCTCATCGGCTGTCGTCCTGTTCTGGGATCCGAAGGCGAACACATAGACCTCCTCGGAACCAGCAGCGGAGGCGCCGTTCACGGCGTCATCGAAATCGCAGATGTAGAGGGTGTCGTAGTCGGTCCCCTCCACCCAGTAGAGAGAGCCATACAGGTGGGCGGTATAGATGTTTTTCACACTTGTGGCAAGACTCGTCAGGCTGCTGTTGTCGACACTGGCACCCGTGAGCACAACTGAACCTCCGTCTACCGTGATGAGATCGGAGTTATCGACGGGGCTTGCTTTGACGTTTGCGTAGTTTGCATTGATGGTCCCGGTGATGTATGCGGAACCGCTGACCGTGAGGCTGGTGGACTGGGTCTCGGCATCGTTGTCGTGCTCCACTGTGACGGTTCCAGAGATGCTGACGTATGTGTCGCCAGCGACCGTCATGGTGCTGTCGGCGTTGATGGTGAGGTTTCCTGTGACGGACACGATGGGTAGGATCCTGTAATCCCTGCTGTTGTCGACGACGAAGTATTCGTCCGTCTCTCCGGATGCGTTCACGCCGTTGTAGACGGTTCCGACCTCAGTGGTTACGGCATCCCCGTCGGCAACGGTACCTTCGACATTCAGCACGTACTGCCTGAGAGTGATCCTGGAATTATCGTCATCGGCATCGGTGAGCGCAGGAGTGGTCTGGTTGACAACAGAGAATGTGAGCTCGGACGTGGTCCTCTCCGTATACTCGGCCTTGGTGTTGTTGATGCTGACGGCACCTGCTGTGTAGTAGTTGCCACTTCCAACCGCGGATACGGTGACGTTCTTCACGTGGCCGTTGAGTGTGAATGTGGCACCCTCGGCCAGTTCGAGGTTCTGGTTCTCGATGATCGAGATGTTGGATGTCCTCTTGGTGACGTTTATGGTGGCCCCGTTCTGGAGTGCGATGTCTCCCTTGCCTGCGGAGACGGCTGTGACGCCATCGGTGAGTCCGGGGATGATGATGTCCACAACTCCACTGATGGTGCTCGTCTGACCGGTCATTGTCAGCTCGGCACCCCTCTCGAGAGTGATGGATCCGTTGAGGAACACTCCGGTCTCTCCGTCATTGGTGGTGTTGTTGACGATCGCACCGTAGTACTCTGCATTAGTGGGTTCTTTATCCGCGGCAACGCTGTTGTAGTTGCTGGAGATTGTGCCGCTCGCTACGATGTTTCCATTAATAACGACTGTAGGGGTCTTGGTACCGCTCTGGCTGGCAACCTCCTGGAAAATCAGCTGGCCGCCGGCCTCAATGGTGATCGTTGCACCTTCGTTCACAGTGAGTTTTCCGGTTCCAGAGATGACCATGGCCATTCCTGTCGGGATGGTGAGGTCATCGGTGACGACGACGTTGGTCCCGTCGCCGAACACCTGTGTCGATGTGATGTCCCCGCTCAGATATGTCGTGCCTTCCGAGGGTGCAGCGTCTGTCTCCTGCGCGGGCATGATTGCCGCGAAGGCACAGACGACCATCGCCAGGACAGCAACGAGTGCGAGGAGTTTCACTCCGTTCATTCTTGTTTCGTTAGCGTTCATAGGTGCATAACGCTGGCGTTTCCTAACGCCGTGAAAAACAGAGCAAAATCATAGAATTCGGAAGAAAAAGACTGAAAACAGCTAGAATTTAATCAGTGTTAGGAAATAATTGATATACAACAATGGTGCATCTGCTCCTAACATTTTGACTGTAATCATTACGAATCGACAATTCATAGGATTTTTCACCCTCATCGTCGACCGCATCCACCACAGTCGGTTGACCGGAATGCGCCACGAAATCGAGGGAGGTTCACTCGAACACCCTCAATCCTGCAAAGCATCCCAATCTGCATCCGAAACATCATTCATGTCTCGGATACGGCGAGTTATGACTGATAGAATAAAAAGGTAATGCAGATGTTCTCGGTGATTGTACAACGGGGTCAGGAGCGGTGGGCCCTCATTGCGCAATAGATAGACATCTCGAGGCTCCTCTCGGGGACGAACATGTGCTCCGATCCGTAGGACATGAGGAACGTTGTCTCCAGGGCGCTGACCCTGGGTTCGACGAGCCTCTTGCAGAACATCGCCCTGTTCGTGGTCTTTCCGTTGACCATGAACTCCTTGATGCCGCCGAGTCCGTAGTCCGTTTCTGCGATGATATCGTCCAGGTCCGGGTTCTCCCCCCTCAATATAGATGTAATAATCAGATAGAGTCTGATCGCGCACCTTTGAGGACGTGTCGGCTTGTCTCCCTTGACTCCCTTTCCGCTTTCGAGGAACAACCTGGTGATGGCGAAATCCGACCAGACGAACGCGTCCAGGGCATTGTCCGTCATGAACGGCCCGTCCGCCTCGGTCTTCCATATGGCCTGTATCATAGCAGGACGCTGAAACTCAAACATCTCCGACTCCAGCACATCCAAGTTGCACACGATGTCATCCAGATGCTTCGAGGCCTCCGTCCAGTCGGACCATTCCACATCGAACGGTACTCCTTTTTCAAGGATCTTCACGGCCTCCTCTGACCTGGATGCGAGAGAGGATGCGATGGAGAGGGCGCAAGCCTTCAGGGAATCCGTCTTGACGGTGATCTCAGGACCCATACGATGCTCCGGAAGTCCCTTGGTGGCGGCGTCGGGAACGACCGAGGTCTTGAGATCAAGGCCACAGATAGGCACTCCCAGCCCATTTCTGACGACGAGTTCCGATCTCGGGACGTTCTCGGCCAGGTCCTCCCAGGGATCGTTCACGGTACCGAAATCGAACCTGAGGTTTCCGGTGCTCTCTCCGCCGAAGATCTCACAGACATCCAGCTCCGAGACCCTGCATGACCTATCCTTGCCGATAGTCACGTAGTTCAGCGGGATCTTCTTGTCGCCCATGTAGTTGACGAGGGCGACAGCTAGGGAGCGTGGGAACATCTCGCGGGAGAACAACTCCCTCTGTCCCAGATTGGTGTTGCGGATACCGTAGAACTCCGAGACATCTGCCATGATCCTGCTCCCAAAACGTCGGTTTCGATGAGTTCGGGCATGGACCGACAGACGTTCCCGGAGCAGCCAGGACAGTCCAATGCCCGTTGAGAGCATATGCACCTATGATAGCAAACGTAAACGAAAAAGGGAGGCAGACCAAACTGCTCGCAGCGATTGCCGTGCTCGCCATGGTGATCTGCACGTTCGCAGTCGTCATGCCCTCCGATGTTTCGGCTGCCGACACACCGCCTGTCGCCCCGACATCTTTCGATGGAGAGATTGACGCAGTCGGAGATTTCGAAAATCTCACAGCCGGAGATTACAGAATAAACAACAGCATAACCATTGATGATAGTGATGCTGTCCCAATCCCAAAAGATGTCAGAATCTTCATCGTCGACGGAGGCTATGTCTCCGTGGAAAGTACCGCTGGAACTATCGATGTAGATGGAGAGATCTATGTTATGTCCGGTGGAGCCGTATCCTACGCCAAAGAGATCACGGGAGATGGTTCCATCTTTGTCTGCTACGGAGCCACCGTTACCGGACCCGTCGATGGGGACGACATCGGTGCGACTGGAGACCTCAGGATTGAGAACGACCAGGGATACATCGTCATGAAGATGATAAAGAACAATGGCAGAAGTCTGGAGATTCACGGATCTGTCCAGTCTGTCAAATCTGTTGTCGGAATGAATGACACTGTCAATGTTGTAGATGGTGCCACACTCAGCGGAACATTCTCAGCAGAGACTGGAAAGATTTCCGCGAATGCCGTATCCTCAATCGGAGACAAGAAGACCTACTACGGTACCGCTAAGGGTGAAGAACTCAAAGCCGATAGCGACTACTACACCCTCTTCAACGGAACTGCCAAGATCACCTACGGAACCAACTCCGTCACACTCACCAACATCGTCTCCACAGAGGGAATCACTGTTTCCAAGTCATCAACCTATGAACAGATGACCATCAGCGGAACAGTCGGAACAGCCACCGCCGGCACAACCATGTCCATCGATGTCAACGGTGTTCTGAGGACCGGGACCGGAGGACTCAACCAGGGCGATGCCGCCATGGACGTGGTCACCTCTGGAATGCTCACTGGCGATGGCATAATTGTTTCCGACAGCTTCAGCGGTATAACCGGTGTCGCTCCCGGAGCGAAGTCCTTCAGAGTATATGGAGACATCCAGAACGATGTCACGTTCACGGACACAACCACTGTAGCCTATATCATGCCCGGATCCTCTTTCGACGGCGCTGTCGCATACACAGTCGGTGGAACAACGACGACTTTCTTCGACGGCGCTGTCGCAGCTGGAACCACAGAGATCAAAATGGAATACACCGCTGCTGTCCCGAACACCAGCTCGGCGAAGGTCACCCTCACCAGCACCGGAGGCATCACCTTCGGCAACATCACAGTCTCCAACATCGTAGAGCTCGGAGACTCTACAGACTCCACCCTCCCCTCGGGATACACCATGTCCTTCGGCCCCGACGGAGAGCTAGAGGTCGGAACCAACACCTATACGATCGGCGGAGACCTCTACGCGGCAAACCCTGACAAGACCCAGATCACCGGGACCACAGGAACCGTGGAGACGTACTCCACCAACGTCGCGTTCGTTCAGCAGTACACCAGTCTGAACGTAAACACCTGGACCTCCAACGTCACCACCGCCCAGGACTTCATAGACGCCGTGGAGAGCGGAAGCAAGGACATCGTCATCGGAAGCAGCGGAACCCCCGCCAACATCGTCCTCGGAACAGGATGCGATGTGGACTACCTCGAGCTCGACGGAGTGAAGGTCACCGTCTACGGAACCATCACCGTCGGAGGAACCGAGGACTTCTCCCTCGTGATCTCCAACAGGTCCACAATCACCGACGGTTCAATCGGAACCGCTATCGACAGCATGGGAACCAACTCCATCACCGTGAAGTCCGGATCTTCCATGGAGATTGACACGTCCTACCTCTACATCAACGTGAAGGCCGAGACTGGATCCACGATCACATCCATCAACAACCAGTACTCCAGCGGAAGCAACATTCCCGGAAGCGTGATGGTCGGATTCGGCTCCGAGTACACGCTCACCGGCGCTATCAACAACAACCAGTACATCAAGGTCTGGGGAACCCTCATCGTCCCCGAGAACGGCACACTCGACGTCTCCGAGGGAGCCGTCGTCAGCACTGCCAGCGGTGCAGTCATCAACGTCATCGGAGAGATGACAGTCTCCGGAACGGTCAACATCGCGGACGAGGTCACGTTCGATGTGAATGGAACCGTGAACGTCAGCAACACCAACGGGAACGCCAAATTCAACAACAATGGAAAGGTCGTCGTCGACGGAACCTTCAACGTCTCCGCACCCAACACCGGAAGACCCGCCAACATCCTGAACGCAGGAACCGACTTCACAGTCAACGGCAGCATGGTCATGGCCGGCACCCTCAAGGGAACCGTCGCCGACAAAGGAGAGGTCACCATCAACGGAACCTCTGATTCCGCCAAGATCTATGTCTATGACGGCGTCACACTCCAGATCACCTCTGTGGTCGGCGAGCTGAAAGTATCCGACAAGGATGTCGCCAAGGACATCTACGGAGATTCATCCACATCCAATGGCTACAGGAGCAATGTCTCGGTCACCGACGGCAACATGATCACACTGAGGAACGGAGTCAACGGTGTATCGATATCCGTCGCCATCACCTCTGAGATCAAGGACAACGTCAGGTACGTCTACACCGACATGTACGTCTCCGGAACCATCACCCTGGATGATGATGAAAATGAGACCGAGGGAATCGACCTCGGAACCGACGGAGTCATCACACCCGTCAACAAGAGGAGTGCCCAGATCTTCATCGACGATTCCGTCGTTCTCGGCAAATCCCTCCAGATGACCGTCGCCGACGGACAGAATGTCACCGTCAACGGCACAATCACCGCCACCGCTGAGAAGTCCTCCCTCGTCAACGAGGGAACCGTCACCGTCAACGGCACAATCACCTTCGGCAACGACGCCAAGGACGGCATCGCCAACACCGATATCAACGCCGTAACATACACCGTGACCGACACCGCCACCGGTGACAAGACAATCACTTACACCAATTTCGCCGACGCCCTCAACGCCGCCGACGATGCCGACAGGAGCACAATCTACGTCTATGGAACTGTCGAGGTCACCGTGACCGACACCGTGACCAACGGCCAGAACGTCCAGATCACAGGAACACTCGAGATCTCCAAGGACGCCGTCCTCACTGTCGAGAACGGAGGAAAAGTCTCCGGAGGAAGCTCCACCATCACCGTCTACGGAACATTCACATCGGCCAACTTCCTCGGCGACATCAGCGTCAGGACGATCAACGCCGACGTCATCGTCGACGAGGCACCCGCCAGGACGTACACGAGTCTGGCCAACGCCCTCGCCGGAGCCGGGGAGGGAGATGTCATCACCCTCAACGGACCTGTCCAGATCACAGAGAACATGACAATCCCTGTCGGTGCCACCGTCAAATCCGACTACAACGTCAACATCCGTGAGAACGTCGTCCTCACCGTCGCGGGAACACTCGACATATCTGCCAAGGGATCCGTCTCCAACGATCCCAGCACAGAATACGATTCCGAGACCGACAGGCTCGGAACAGTCGCAGTCAGCGGAACAGTCGCAGTCATAGGTGACTCGGAGCCCGCAATGCTCGCCAACGTCTCAGGCGCCCACTACAGCAAGTCGGTGGGAGCCGTCGACACATACTATGTCAGCAGCCTGGAGATTGCCGCCCAGAACGTGGACGAGAACATCTCCCAGACCATCGTCGTGAAGGGAACCGTGTCTGCCGATGCCGTGACCTTCACCAAGCCCGAGGCCCTCGGAAGCCTGACTGTCAGCATCCAGGATGTCGGGACCAGTACCGATGACAACAGGACCGTCGTCGCCGTCGGAACAATGACTCTGAGCGGTGCCATCCTGTCTGTTGCCGACGGAACAACCTACTCCGGTGACGTCACCGCCTCCGCCGCAGATGCCACTGCAACCGTGAACCTCAACAGGGCCGGGAACATCAACCTCGCATCCATCGGAGTGGAGACCGCGGAGGGGGTTACCGACTACCTCACCATCTGGTCCACTTCTGGAACTCTCGATGGAGCCGTATCGATCACAGAGGGCACCGTCACGGTCGCATCCATCAACGGATCGTCCCTCGCCGCCGGCAGCATCGATGCCAACGGAGAGTCCACCGTGCTCACAGTCGGGAGCGGAACCACACTGGCCATCAGGAACGGAAGCAGTGTCACCGCAGGATACACAGGAACCACCTACAACCACTCCGCTGGAATGATTGTCAACGGAGCAGTCGATGTCAAGGGAACCATGACCATCGACGGTCAGATGGACCTCAACGGAACCATGACCGTATCCGAATCCACAGAGACCACTGGTCTTTCTGTGACAGGAACCCTGAACGTCCTTGGAACACTCGATGTCTCCGCCGAGACCGGAAAGGAGGGAAGGGCCGTTGTCAGCTACATCATGACCGTCGGTACCAAGCCCACTGTCCTCGGTCAGAGTGCCGAGGGAACCGTCAACGGAGCCGTCAACATCTCCAACACCGGTATCGTGAAGGTCTACTCCGGAACAGTCGGAGACCTGACACTGGACGGAATCGAGGCATCCAACACGGCAGTCTACATCAACGGAACCCAGTACATGACCATATACGGCAGCGGATCGGTGCTCGCCATCATCATCAACGACGAAGTGGAGCTCTCCGGACTCACCACTCCGACCGCCATAGACATGGAGCTCTTCTCCGATGCGGAGTGCAAGAACGAAGTTACCAGCCCCATGGTAGGCAACTACGAGGCCGTGTACATGAAGTTCAACGCATCCTATGTGTACGGAACCGTTTCTGAGGGTAACGGGTTCACACTGTTCATCGATGGTGTTCCCGCCGCATCCTATGCAGCTGGAAACTATCCCCTCAGTGTCGGCAACCACATCATCTCGTACGACATGGTCGTCGGTTACAGCGGAGAGAACGCCCAGCTGACCTTCAACGGTCAGACCATCGAGAGCGGTGCAACCATCACCATCACCGCGGACATGGATACGTTCAACATCACCGTAACCGGAGCCGTTCCCGCCGACATAAACGGCGGTTCCACGGGTTCCTCCGACGGAATGGGCCTCACCGACTACCTGCTCATCGTCCTGGTCGTCCTGATCGTCATCATGGCCATCATGGTCGCCCTCAGGCTGATGCGCAGCTGATCGAAGCGAATCGAATACACGAGAAAGGGTTGAACGCATAGATAACGCGAACAAACGAGTGCATCTGCTCCCGCGTTGAGAGAGCGCAACTCACAGCAACCTGAAGAGAAAACGGGTCCCCGGAATTAAGGGGCCGGGGACCCACATCAACCACATCACGAAGAGGATCGACATGGCTGGAAGCACGAGGCTGGGATCGCTCCTGGAGACGTCCAACACCTTAGACATCCTCCTGTACATACGCGACCACCCTCTCTGCAAGAAGACCGACGTCTACAGGAACGTCTCCCGCAACATCCGCATCCCGGCCAAGATCGACGAGATGGAGGGTATGGGGCTGATCCTCTTCGGCGGAGTCATAGGCTCCAGCGCCACCCACCTGTCCCTCACCGAAAAGGGTGAACGGCTCATGGATTTGCTCACCGAGGCGGAATCCCTCCTGGAGGAATCCGGTCGGGACGGTCTCTGAGACAAAGCACCTCTTTCAGAGCATGACACCTCCACGCAACCCCCTTCCTCTTTTCCGACCCTCTTCCCGACTGGCATCCGATCGTTACATTCCCGAGAACAGTTTCCATCGTAGAATGTTATCACGATGATAACGTTATATACCGGATAACATTATCGAGGTGGCATGGCGACGGAGATCGAGCCGGTGATGGAATGCCTCGGCAATCCCCTCAAGGCGAGGGTGATGATCATGATCAAGGAGCACGGACCGCTGACCGCCAAGCAGATGCTGTCCTACGACTCCAGGATACCGCAGGCGTCCCTCTACCGCGCGCTCAAGAGCATGGAGCAGAACGCCATCATAATCACCGTCGCCGAGACGAAGGTCCGCGCCGTCGTCGAGAAGCGTTACGCCCTCAACGACGAGCTGAGGGGCCGCATAGACGAGATGGTCAGGAACAACAACAGCGAGGTCTACTTCAGGCTGTTCATGGGCTTCATGTTCAACCTACTGAGGAACTTCGAGGACTACACCAGGAGGGAGGACGTGGACCTGAAGAACGACGGTTCAGGGTTCTTCGCCGTGCCGGTGTACGCCACGAAGGACGAGCTGGAGGACATGTACAGGAGGATACTGGACATCATCCGCCCCGCCCAGACCAGGAAGTCGGAGGGACAGGACCTGCACACCCTGGCCTTCATCGCCGGCCCGCCGGACAAGATCACCAAGAAGGAGGAATGAAGAGATGGGAAAATTCACGAACTTCCGCATCGTGAGGCTCAGACGCAAGGACCTTGAGAAGCTCAGGGACTCTGGCGAGACCAGGGACATCGAGGTCGTCGGCATGGTCTACGCCGACGACGACGTCGACCCGGAGCTCGTGAGGGCCACGATCTCGAGCACGAAGATCTACGGCTCGATCCTCGGAAGGGCCGACACCAGGGACGCTCTGCTGAACGTCAGCGCAATCTGAGGGCGGGGGTCGCCCCCTCCTTCATCATTTTTATCATCAGCCATCATCCGATGGTGCCCGCTATCTTGATAAAATGGGTATTTAAACCGCTTTATTAACGTCCGAGATACGAAAGCGGCCTTTCGTATAATCGCGGATGACGTGACCTCATTATGAAGCGTGCCCGCCGGCACCGATTGTTACCTGTCTCCGAAACGTTACTTCGAAGGTAACGTTTCCATTTTGGAAACATTCATATACCATACCGCCAACCCCTCCCCATGGCAATCGAGTTGGCGGACATCCACGAGTGCGTCAGGAATCCGTTGAAGCTCAGGATAATGTCGCTCCTGAAGCACAACGGGCCGATGACGGCGAAGCGGATCCAGCAGGAGACCGATGCTCCACAGACCACGCTGTACCGCGCCCTGAACGTGATGCAGGAGGCCGGCATCCTGGAGGTGGTGTCGGAGACGAAGGTGCGCGCCATGACCGAGAAGACCTACGGGATCTCGGTCCAGATGGAGCACTTCGACGTGGACGTGGTGAAGAGCAACGATGTGCAGGGCTACTGCGGCCTGTTCAGCACGTTCATGCTGGACCTGATGAGGGACTTCCAGGACTACGCGGAGGACCCGGAGTCGGACCTGAGGAGGGACGTGACGGGCTTCGCATCCACCGGCCTCTACCTCACGGACGAGCAGGCGAGGGAGATATCCTGCAAGGTCATCGGCATCATAGAGCCGTACCTCCGCCGCACATCGGCGGAGCAGAAGCTGCACACCCTCGGATTCGTGCTGACCCCTCCCCAGAAGAGAGAGTGCGTGTCGATGAGCAGGGCCGGGACCATACCGGACATCGACGGGGAGGCCTCGGAATGATATTGAAATACCTCAGGACACGCGAGTGGGCGGCCATCGGAGTATGCGTGGTGCTCATCGCGTTCATGGTGTACCTGGAGCTGGAGATCCCAGGATACATGTCCACGATCACCACGGAGATCGTCAGCCCCGACACCGACATGGACGTCGTCTACGGGGACGGCGGCATGATGCTGCTGTGCGCGTTCGGGAGCCTGGTCGTGTCCATAGTGGTCGGAGGGCTGACGGCATGGATCGCCACGTCGTTCTCCAAAAGGCTCAGGGACCTTGAGTACTCCAGGGTCCAGTCGTTCTCCCTGGAGGAGATGAACAGGTTCTCCACGTCCAGCCTGATCACCCGCTCGACGAACGACATCTCACAGATCCAGATGACCACCGCCATGGGGCTCATGATCATGATCAGGGCGCCGATAATGGCGGTCTGGGCCATCATGAAGATCCTGGACAAGAACTGGGAGTGGACGGTGGCCACGGCCGTGGCGGTCGTCGCCATCATCACCATCATCTCGGTGATCATGCTCTACGCGATCCCCAGGTTCAAGAGGATCCAGGGCCTGACCGACAACGTCAACAGGGTCACCAGGGAGAACCTCTCCGGGATCCGCGTGGTCCGCGCGTACAACGCCGAGTCCTACCAGGAGGTCAAGTCGGAGGCCGCCAACAAGGAGCTGACCGACACCAACCTGTCCGCCAACCGCGCCCTGGCGGTCATGTTCCCGACCATGATGCTTGTCATGAACGGGCTCGCCCTCTCCATCTACTGGATAGGGGCCATCCTGATCGACACGGCGGGCATGCCGATGGAGAAGATGGTCCTCTTCTCGGACATGGTCGTGTTCTCGTCCTACGCGATGCAGATCGTCATGGCGTTCATCATGCTGGTCATGATCTTCATGATCCTGCCCCGTGCGATGGTTGCCTCCAAGCGTATCCAGGAGGTCATCGGCACCGAGCCGTCCATCAGGGACGGCGCCGGGGCCGATCCCGCCAGGGAGGGGACGGTGGAGTTCAGGAACGTGTCCTTCAGGTACCCCGGGACCTCCGGGGACGTGCTCCACGACATCAGCTTCAAGGCGTCCAGGGGCGAGACCGTCGCCTTCATCGGGGCCACCGGCAGCGGGAAGACCTCGATAATCGACCTGATCCCCAGGTTCTACGACGCCACGCAGGGGCAGGTGCTCGTCGACGGCGTCGACGTGAGGGAGTACAGGATCAAGGACCTCAGGGACAGGATCGGCTACGTCCCCCAGAAGGCGTTCATGTTCAAGGGCACCGTGGACTCCAACGTCAGGTACGGCGACGGCTCCGAGGAGGTCACCGAGGAGCAGGTCAGGAGGGCGGTCCGCATCGCCCAGGCCGCCGACTTCGTGGAGGCCAAGGAGGGGCAGTACATGTCGGAGGTCTCCCAGGGAGGGTCCAACCTCTCAGGGGGCCAGAAGCAGAGGCTGTCCATAGCCAGGGCGGTCTGCCGCGACCCGGAGATCTACATCTTCGACGACTCGTTCTCCGCCCTCGACTACAGGACCGACAGGACCCTGAGGGAGACCCTCAGACACGAGATATCCGACGCCACCACGCTGATCGTGGCGCAGAGGATCGGGACCATAATGGACGCCGACAGGATCGTCGTCATCGACGACGGCGAGGTCGTCGGCATCGGGAAGCATGAGGAGCTGCTGCGCAGCTGCACCGTCTACCTGGACATAGCCAGATCGCAGTTCTCAGAGGAGGAGCTGGGACTATGACGCCCGGACAGAGGAGGGGCCCCGGCAGGGGACCCGCGAGGAGGGAGAAGGCCGACGACTTCGGCCTGGCGTGGAAGCGCCTCTTCCAGTACATGGACCGCTACAGGGCCCCGTTCATCGCGGCCCTGGTGATCGCCTGCGTCGGCACGGTGCTGACACTCGCCGGACCCAACCTGATCAGCGAGATCACCGACCTCATAGAGGAGGGACTGACGGGGGTCATGGACCTCGAGGGCATAGTTTCCATATGCCTGCTGCTGGTGTGCCTGTACTCCGTGAGCGCGGTGCTCACCTTCGTGCAGCAGTACATCATGACCACCATCTCCCAGCGTACCGCATCCAACTTCCGCAGGGACATATCCAGGAAGATCAACAGGCTGCCGCTGCGCTACTTCGACACCAACACCACAGGGGACGTGATGAGCCGCATCACCAACGACGTGGACACCCTGGGCCAGTCGATGAACCAGAGCATCAGCACCATGGCCACCGCCATCACCCTCCTGGGCGGATCGGTGATCATGATGCTGTACACCAACGTGACCATGGCCGTCACGGCCATACTGTCCTCGCTGGTGGGGTTCGTGTTCATGGCCGTCGTGATGGGGCGCTCCCAGAAGTACTTCGAACGCCAGCAGGACGACCTGGGCGACATGAACGGGCACGTGGAGGAGATGTACTCCGGCCACCTGGTCATGAAGGCCTACGGCGGCGAGAAGGCTGCCAAGGCGGAGTTCGACAGGATCAACGAGAGCCTGTACAAGTCGGGGTTCATGTCCCAGTTCCTGGGCGGGCTCATGATGCCGTTCATGAACTTCATCGGGAACTTCGGCTACGTCATGGTGTGCATCGTCGGAGCGATGCTGTGCATCGACGGCAGGATCTCCTTCGGGGTCATCGTCGCCTTCATGATCTACGTCCGCCTGTTCACGCAGCCGCTGACCCAGATATCCCAGGCGATGGTGTCCATGCAGGCAGTCGCCGCCGCGGCGGAGAGGGTGTTCGAGTTCCTCGACGAGCCCGAGATGGAGGACGAGTCCGACAAGAACGTCAGGCTCGACCGCGTCGAGGGGCACGTGGAGTTCAGGGACGTCCACTTCGGCTACAGCGCGGACAAGGAGATCATCCACGGGTTCTCCGCGGACATCCTGCCCGGGCAGAAGGTGGCCATCGTCGGGCCCACAGGGGCCGGGAAGACCACCATGGTCAACCTGCTGATGCGCTTCTACGAGATTTCCGGTGGCACGATTTCGATCGACGGCATCGACACCAAGTCCGTACCGCGTTGGAACGTGCACGACCAGTTCTCCATGGTGCTGCAGGACACGTGGGTATTCCGTGGAACAGTGCGTGAAAACATTGCGTATTCGAAGCCGGGCGTCACCGACAAGCAGATCGAGGACGCATGCAAGGCCGTGGGTCTGCATCACTACATCATGTCGCTGCCGAATGGCTATGACACAGTGCTTGACGACAAGGCCACGCTTTCGCAGGGTCAGAAGCAGTTGCTCACCATTGCGCGAGCCATGGTTGAGGATGCGCCGATTCTGATTCTCGACGAGGCGACGTCTTCCGTGGATACGCGCACAGAAAAGAAGATTTCCGAGGCGTTCGACAAACTGATGACGGGGCGCACCTGCTTTATCGTGGCGCACCGCCTTTCCACGATACGGAACGCCGATATTATTCTCGTGATGGAAAAGGGCAACGTGGTGGAGCAGGGAAATCACGAAGAACTGATGAAACAGCAGGGATTTTATGCGGAACTTTATAATTCACAATTTGAAGAAAACTAACAAACGAAATAAATTAACCTGAGCGGTTTTAGCCACTCAGGTTAATTTATACTTTTAATAAAAACTGCTAATTTTTTTAAAGTATCACAACCAAGTTCTATTTCTTCATTACTAAAAGATTCTAACATTTTACTAGTTTCCGATTTTATATTATTATTTTTGCCAAACAAAATATAATCAGCACTGGTATTGGTTAAATCACAAAGTCTTTTTAACTTTTCAATGGATAAGCAACTTTTCCCACGTTCAACAATTCCTAGATATTGACCAGAGATACCAAGTAATTTAGAAAATTCTTCTTTTGACATATTCATATTTTCACGTATATTTTTTATTCTTAAACCAATTTGCTTTTTCATAAAAATTCCTTTCTTCTGGCATAAGAAAAGCAGTCAATCATATAGACTAACTGCTTTGTGAATATAAGTATTGAATTGTAAAACTGGAATTTATACCCGGTACTTGTCTCGATTTATAGTCATATCAACCAAATG
>OOCI01000944.1_pt1 | contig 23743 bp, 16 predicted proteins | sample 1671761 | NCBI WGS metagenome assembly OOCI01 (sample SAMN06348190, study PRJEB24527) | human gut metagenome | biome: human gut; feature: ankylosing spondylitis patient; material: feces | host: Homo sapiens | place: China | collected 2015-10
ATCTCAAAAATAAAGATAGAAATATGGCAGATAATATAGAACATCAAGATAAAGGCCAAAAAAGGCAAAAGGATGAGGTGACTCCACATCACCCCATCCTCAGCTTACTTGTCAATGTATGATGCGACAAGATAAACAATCGAAATGACCGTATAAAGGAAACAAGTATAAAAACAATAAAAAATTATGAGAAAGTTATTGACGTTTGTGTTTTTGTCTTTCATTGTCTATGGCTGTAGTAGTGATGATAATGTTTTTTCATCATTATGCTTTGAAAAAGAATATTACGAAAAGCCATTATTAGAAAACTCGCAAGAAATTGTTTTTAGTGGAGGAAGCGATAATCTCTCAATCGAAGTGTCAGATGATGATGTATTAGAGGCCACAATAAGTAATGGGAAAATAAAAATAACGACAAAGAAGAAGGGCTTTGTTTATCTTGTTGTGAAAGATAATATGGATAATACAAGCGTTACTATCAGGATTAAAGTAGTGGACCGTTATTTAAGTTTGCGATTAGGTAATCCCATTCCGAACAATTCATATTATAAAAAAGGAGATTGTCTGTTTTTAGTTAATGACGAAAATAGGTCTTTTTACTTATATGATGAATCTTGTAGCTTAAAAGAAACAGGAAATTACACACTGTTTATGGATAATTCAGCTTTTTCCCTTTCTTTATTTTCTGCCGAAAACATCTTTTTATATGACATATCGAATAGTTCATATTCTTTCCTATGGTCCGCAATTCCTATTTACTTAGGTTTTTCATGGATAAATGAAGATATCGTAAATAATTCACGAGCAGCTTCACCTGTAGGCATGACTGCTGTAGAGAGAGGCACAGGTAATGTGTATTATTTTTATTTAGATACTACTGAAATACCTTATGGTATATTAAAATAGGAAACAGCAGACCATCAATGTGAAATTACATAAGGTCAAAAGGATGATAATAAAATTTCTGAAATCAAGAGGTTTTGACTATAATACAGTTCCAATTCCCGATTATGTAATAAAGAGAGCAAAGGATATTTATCCATCAACGTGGCAGGATTATCTCAGTAAGTATTAATTTGCTCATATTATGTGTCATAATAGACATTGCTGAAAAAATCCGTGGATGTCAAATTTCTCCACGGATTTTTCAGCATTTCTTCTCGTATTGAACTTTACTTTCTCTATATTAGGTCTATTACTTATATAAATCTTTTACTTTGTAGAAGGTATGCTCACAACTTGAAGGATGTACTAGCATCAGGATGTTGTAGTCAAGCACTTGGAAAGTTCCTCTTAACTTTTCCTGTTTGTTCTGCTTTTCTTTAAATGTCCGTATCAACAAATAGGTACCATCAGCATTTAACGTGAGTGTTGTTTCAACATTAGGTGGTAACACACTGTTATAAGTTCCTGCTATGGAATCCAAGCTGACTCTGTTTCCCAAAACTGCCGTATATTCTTCAAGCTTGATAGAATCAATACCTTAATCATTTTGTTCTGTGCCGCATAAGACCTCACACCGAAATAATACATTTATACCCAAGGCGATGCCCTGGGCTAAGAGCTTTTGGGCTTTCAGCCCGTTTCAACCGTACAGTTAGATTTTTTGTAGTTTGTGGTCTTGATTTCTCGAAAACAAGGCTAATTTCGAACAATTCGAGGGAAATCATAGAAGTTTTTTATTATACTGGCTTATAATTCGGAAATTTTTATCTAAATTTGCAACAAATTTCGTAAAAATGAGTTATTATATAATAAATAGCTAGTTATAGGACCATAAATGAATAGGAAAATCATGAAGATAAATAAAATGAGGAAACAGTTCATCCTCTTCCTTCTGCTTGTTACGGCAGCAGGTTCTGCCTTCGCACAGACTTCCACCATGACAGACGATCAGGTGATGAGCCTGGTAGTGAGAGAGCATGAAAAAGGGTCATCAAATGCCCAGATTGTTACCAAACTGATGCAGCAGGGTGTAGATATCTCCCAGATTCGAAGGGTAAGAGACAAGTATCAGCGCCAGTTGAAAAAGGGCGGTGTAACTGGCACTTCGGCACAACTGCAAGGGAAGGAAACCTCTCGTCTTCGTACCAACAATGGTAAACCCCGTGAAGATTATGGTAAGGGAATCAGCGAAGAATCGAAGAACTACAGTAACTATCGCATCACCGCACAGAAGGATGATCAGTACAAGCATACTTTCGATGAGGATGACGAGGAGTATATGGATTTCCAGAACGAGATGGATGGTATTATTCCAGATACTGCGATGATGATTAAACGTCTCCTTGCTGAACGGGAAGCGAAAATCAAGAAGGTTTTCGGAAGAGACATCTTCAATAACAAGGAGTTGAGTTTCGAGCCAAATATGAATATTGCCACTCCACAGAACTATCGCTTGGGTCCTGGAGATGCGGTTATCATTGACATCTATGGCGCATCACAGAAAACCATAGAAAGCACCGTTTCTCCTGATGGCGAAGTTACCATCGAAGGCTTTGGTCCTGTATCGGTGGCTGGTTTAACCGTTGCTCAGGCAAATGCCCGACTTCGCAATACGCTGGGTAGCAGATACCGTTCGAGCAAGATTAAACTCACTGTAGGACAAACTAAGACCATTATGGTCAATGTGATGGGCGAAGTGAAAACTCCAGGCACCTATACCCTATCCGCCTTTGCCACCGTTTTCCACGCACTCTATATGGCTGGTGGCACCAACGACTTGGGTACATTGCGAAACATCAAGGTTTATCGCCATAACAAACTGGTTACCGTGGTAGATATCTATGATTACATTCTCAATGGCAAACTGACCGGCAATGTACGTCTGGCAGATAATGATGTTATCGTTGTGGGACCCTACGATTGTCTGGTTACGATTACCGGAAAGGTAAAGCGCCCGATGATTTATGAAATGAAGAAAAATGAGAGCGTGAACTCTCTGCTAAAATATTCTGGCGGATTCACAGGAGATGCTTACAAGAAATCAGTTCGCATCCATCGCAAGACTGGCAGAGACTATTCCGTATATAACGTAGAGGAATTCGATTTCTCCAGTTTCCATATCGACGATGGCGATTCCGTAAGCGTAGATTCCATTCTCCCTCGCTACAGCAACACCGTAGAAATTAAGGGGGCCGTCTTCCGGCCAGGTATGTACAATCTAGGAGATCAGATCAACAGTGTCCGCACATTGGTAGAACACGCAGAAGGATTGACAGAGGATGCCTTTACGGCACGTGCCGTCATGCACCGAATGAAATCTGACAGATCGCTGGAAGTAATAGCTGTAGATATTGCAGGCGTGATGAATGGTACTGTGGCTGACATTCCACTCAAGGAAAATGATGTCCTTTTCATTCCGACAAGACAAGAAAAGATTTCAGAGAGAACTCTCACCATCCGCGGAGAAGTACAATATCCGGGAATCTATCAATATGCAGAAAATGAAACGATTGAGGATTTCGTGCTGCAGGCTGGTGGATTGACCGACAAGGCTTCAACGATCAATGTTCTGGTAAGCCGAAGAGTAAATGACGCCAAAGCCACAAGACCAGACAGCATTATAGCCAAGACCTACACGCTCGCCCTGAAAGATGGTTTTGTGGTGGATGGCACTCCAGGATTCAAGCTGATGCCTTTCGATGAAGTGAGCATCCGCAAGAGCCCAGCCTACACAGAGCAGCAGAACGTGATGATTGAAGGTGAAGTGATGTTTGGAGGCACCTATACCCTTGATCGCCGCAATGCCAGATTAAGCGATCTCTTCAAGAAGGCTGGAGGAAGTACAGAACAGGCATATATCAAGGGCGCCCGCCTGATGCGTAAGGCAAACGAAGCTGAAAAAGCACGCATGGAGGCAGTCCTGAAAATGCAGAGAGAACAACAGCAGAAAAATCTTCTGCAGTTGGCTGCAAGCAGTAATAATGCCAGTGCCATTACCCAGACTGCAAAAGATGCGCAGAATGCTGATCTGTTGAAGTTCAGTGTTCCTGAAGAATATCCTGTAGGCATCGACTTAGCCGAAGCGCTCAAGCATCCGGGCAGTGATGCAGATATGATTTTGCGAGAGGGTGATAGGCTGATTGTTCCACAATACAATGGAACCGTGAAAATCAATGGTTCTGTGATGTATGCTAATACGGTAGCCTATGAAAAGGGCAAGAGCATTGCCAGTTACATAGATGAAGCGGGTGGATTTGCATCTGATGCCAACAAGAGCAAGGCTTATATTATCTATATGAATGGCAAGGTAGCTAAGGTGGGGCATGGTGCCAAGGCGCAACCTGGTTGTGAGATTGTTGTTCCATCCAAGATGAAACGCAAGATGACTGTGGCAGAAACCATGAGTATGGGTAGCAGTCTTTCCAGCATCGCTGCCATGATTGCAACAATTGCCAATCTCAGCAAATAATGATAATGAAAATCCAAAGAACAAAAAAAGCAGGTAACGGAAGATCGTTACCTGCTTTTTTCTTATACTTTTTCCTTGTCCTTTGATTATTATATGGATGTTTTACTGTTGCTTCAGATACTCTGCACACATTTCTGCACAGCGTTCACCATCCACACCTGCAGAAACAATGCCGCCTGCATATCCGGCACCCTCACCACATGGGAAGAGACCTTGAATACGGACATGCATCAAGGTTTCTCTGTCACGTACGATGCGGACTGGCGAAGAGGTGCGGGTCTCCATCGCAATCAGAGTAGCCTCATTGGTGAGAAAACCATGCGCATTCTTTCCAAAAGTCTTAAAGCCTTCCTGCAGGCGCTTGGAAACAAAAGATGGCATCCAGAAATGAAGCGGACTGCTGATCAATCCAGGAGCATAACTGCTCTTTGGCAAATCATAGCTCAAACGGTTGTTTACAAAATCAGCCATACGCTGCGCTGGAGCAGTCTGCTTCATATTCGCCTGCTGCCAACACTGCTTCTCTACCCTTTCCTGGAAATGCATCATAGCCAGAGGATCCTTCAATTCCTCTTCCGACTGTACAACATCTTCAGGATGTGTCTCTACCACCATACCGGAATTACTCCAGGCAGTACCACGGTTGCTAGGACTCATACCATTCACCACCAGCTGCTCAGGACCAGTAGCTGCAGGAATCACAAAACCACCCGGGCACATACAGAAGCTATACACACCCCGTCCATCTACCTGATTTACAAAACTATACTCGGCTGCAGGAAGATACTTTCCTCTGCCATTCCTGTTGTGGTACTGTATCTGGTCGATGAGCTGGGAAGGATGCTCCAATCGAACACCGACGGCAATACCCTTGGCTTCGATTTCAATCTTCGAAGAAGCCAGATAGCGATAGACATCCCGGGCACTATGACCTGTAGCAAGAATCACCGGTCCGCGATAATTCTCCTCTGCACCTGTTGCCAGGTTAACAGCTTCAACCCCAATCACACGGTCACCTTCCAGGATAAAACGAGTCATCTTGGTCTGAAAATGCACCTCACCGCCACTATTGATAATCGTATTGCGCATATTCTCTATCACGCGAGGCAACTTATCTGTACCGATATGAGGATGGGCATCTGCAAGGATGTTCGTATTGGCACCATGCTGGCAGAAAACATTCAGAATCTTATCCACGCTACCACGCTTCTTGCTTCGGGTATAAAGCTTACCGTCACTATACGCTCCTGCACCACCTTCACCAAAACAATAGTTGCTCTCACTATCCACCTTCTGGGTCTTGGTGATGTTGGAAAGGTCCTTTTTACGCTCACGCACGTCCTTGCCGCGCTCCAGGACAACAGGGCGATATCCCAGCTCTATCAAACGTAAGGAAGCAAAGAGACCGCCGGGACCCTCTCCTACCACAATGACTCTCGGACGCGAACTGACATCTGGATATTCCGTATGGACATACTGATCATCCTGAGGCATCTCATTGATATAGGCACGTACCTTCAGATTCACGAAAATGGTACGCTGGCGGGCATCAATACTGCGTTTCAATACACGCACCTTATTCAAGGTTCTTGCATCCAATCCTTTTTCTTTAGCCAGATAGCGCTTGATACCCTCTTCATTGGCTGCCTGCTCTGGCAGAATTCTAATCTGATATTCCTGAATCATAGTTTTAATTTTGAACTTTGATATTTGAACTTTGAACTTTATGATTAGCTTTATGAAAGTGATGTGTGACAAGTTTATACTTCCATAGTTGCCAGCACTTCGAATGTATCTAATTGATACATGGTGAATTTACCATTCTCCAGTGTAGCAAACGTTGGCACCTTACCACCCTTAGGGAAGGTGATGCTACCCGTGTTGACAATGGCTTTTCCTTCGTCATTGTGAGACAGTTCCCAAAGATGCGAATGACCATAAATCATTGCATCGTAAGGTCCCTTTGGCATATTATCCTTATTGTAAATATGTCCATGGGTCAAGAGATAGCGCTTACCTTCATCTACCAGCAGAGCATAGGTTTCCATCATAGGGAAATCAAGGAGCATCTGATCTACTTCTGCATCACAGTTGCCTCTGACAGCAACTATCTTGTCAGCCAGATCATTCAGTCGTTCCACAATCCCTTTAGGATCAATACCTTCTGGGATTCTGTTACGCGGACCATAGTTGATGATGTCACCCATGATACACATCATATCACACTTTTCCTTCTCAAAGAAATCGAGAACTTTTTCCAAGGCTGGCAAGCAGCCATGAATATCTGAGAATAATAAATACTTCATTGTGCTTATCTATATCTGTTTCTGTTTCAATTTAACATCCGCAAAAGTACGCAAATTATCCGAAACCTCCAAACTTTTCGAGAAGATTTAACGCTTTTATCATATATAATAATGTATAGAGAGTATTTTAAACTATAAAAAACTACAAAAGAATGAAAAACACCTACAAAATGCCACTTTTTCTTAGTTTTCTTTGGCAGTTTGCTATAAATTTAGTACTTTTGCCCACAAGTTCTGCTTCGGCCCCGGTCGTTTCGGGGGGAGCATTACAATACCAACGCAAAATTCAATAACGTATGAAAGTATTAAAATTCGGCGGAACATCAGTTGGTTCCGTAAAAAGCATCCTCAGCTTGAAACGTATCGTTGAAAATGAGGCAAAGAAACAGAGTGTAGTGGTTGTCGTGAGCGCACTTGGCGGTATCACTGACAAACTCTTGCAAACCTCTCAGCTTGCCCTCAAGGGTGATGAATCATGGAGAGTCGAATTTGATGCCATGGTTGATCGCCACCATAAGATGATAGATACCATCATCACCGACACAGCAGATAGAGAAAATCTTTTTAAATCAGTCGATGCCCTCTTCGAACAGTTGAAGAGCATCTACTTCGGTGTGTATCTGATTCACGACCTCAGCGAGAAGACTCAGGATGCTATCGTGAGCTATGGAGAAAGACTCAGCTCGAAGATTGTTGCCACACTGATTCGTGGTGCCAAGTGGTTTGACTCACGTAACTTCATCAAGACAGCTCGCCTCAATGGCAAGGGGAAGCATACCCTCGACAGCGAGTTGACGACCAAATTGGTGAAGGATACTTTTGCTGACCTTCCTCGCATTTCTCTCGTTCCGGGTTTCATCAGCCGTGACAAAGATACAGAACGTACCACCAACCTCGGTCGTGGTGGTAGTGACTATACGGCAGCTATCATTGCGGCAGCATTGAATGCGGAAGTCCTTGAAATCTGGACTGACGTGGATGGATTCATGACAGCCGATCCACGTGTCATCAAATCAGCTTATACGATCAACGAACTGAGTTACATTGAGGCTATGGAGCTTTGCAACTTCGGTGCAAAGGTTATCTATCCTCCAACCATCTACCCAGTTTGTGTCAACAATATCCCTATCAAGGTAAAGAATACCTTCAATCCGGATGCTCCTGGTACCATTATCAAGAATAAGATAGATAGTGACCAGAAACCTATCAAGGGTATCTCTTCTATCAATGGTACTGCGCTCATCACAGTAACCGGTCTCTCCATGGTGGGTGTCATCGGTGTAAACCGCCGTATCTTTACAGCTCTTGCCAACGAGGGAATCTCTGTATTTATGGTTTCTCAGGCTTCTTCAGAGAACTCAACCTCTATCGGTGTACGTGAGCAGGATGTAGAAGAAGCAGTAAACGTATTGAACCGCGAGTTCCACAACGAGATTGCAGATGGAGCCATGTATCCTATGCATGCAGAAACCGGACTTGCTACCATTGCCATCGTGGGTGAGAACATGAAGCATGCTGCAGGTATTGCCGGTAAACTCTTCGGTACACTGGGTAGAAGCGGTATTTCTGTCATTGCATGTGCTCAGGGTGCTTCTGAGACCAACATCTCTTTTGTTGTCAAGAGCGATTACTTGAGAAAGTCACTCAACGTATTGCACGACAGTTTCTTCCTTTCAGAATACAAGGTTCTCAACCTCTTTATCTGCGGTGTTGGTACCGTAGGCGGAAAATTGATTGAACAGATCAAAAAGCAGTCTGCAGACTTGATGGAACGCAGCAAGTTGAAGTTGAATGTTGTGGGTATTGCTTCTTCCAAGAACGCCATCTTCAACCGTGAGGGACTCGACTTGGAGAACTATCAGGCAGAACTGAAGAATTCCTTGCCTAGCACACCGGAACTCCTTCGCGATACGATCCTTGCCATGAATATCTTTAATAGCGTATTCGTAGATTGTACAGCAAGCAAGGATGTTGCAGCCTTATACCAGAGTCTTCTGGAGCATAACGTAAGTGTGATTGCTGCCAATAAGATTGCTGCTTCAAGCGAATATGAGAACTACGAGAAGCTGAAGAAGACAGCCATTCAGCGTGGTGTATTCTTCCGTTTCGAAACGAATGTGGGCGCTGGTCTTCCTATCATCGGAACCATCAACGACCTCCGAAATTCCGGAGATAAAATCCTTAAAATAGAGGCAGTTCTCTCAGGAACGCTCAACTTTATCTTTAATGCCATTTCAAGTGTTGTTCCATTCTCTGAGACAGTGAAACTGGCAAAGGAGAAGGGTTACAGTGAGCCAGATCCACGTATCGACCTCAGTGGCATGGATGTCATCAGAAAGCTTGTCATCCTCTCCCGTGAGGCTGGATATCGTGTAGAACAGGAAGATGTAGAAAAGAATCTTTTTGTACCTAACTCTTTCTTCAAGGGTAGCATTGAAGAGTTCTGGAAGAAACTGCCACAGCTCGATGCCGACTTTGAGGCTAAGCGCAAGACTCTGGATATGGAGCACAAGCGCTGGCGCTTCGTTGCCACCCTTGACAAGGGAAAGACCAGTGTAGGTCTGCAGGCTGTAGGTCCTGAGCACCCATTCTACAATCTGGAAGGTTCCAACAATATCGTATTGCTCACCACAGAGCGCTACAAGGAATACCCTATGATGATTCAGGGATATGGTGCCGGTGCCAGTGTAACTGCAGCCGGTGTCTTTGCCAACATCATGAGTATTGCCAACGTTTAATTTCGTTGTATCAATCAATAAAGGATAACAATTATGAAGCATATTATCATTTTAGGCGATGGCATGGCCGACCACCCAGTGGAAAGACTGGGTGGAAAGACCTTGCTTCAATACGCCCATACACCATATATGGATATGCTTGCCAAGAAAGGCAAGACTGGAAGACTCATTACTGTACCCGACGGTTTTCTGCCTGGTTCAGAGGTAGCCAACAGCTCTATCATGGGCTACGACCAGAATGAGGTTTACGAAGGACGTGGTCCACTGGAGGCAGCCAGCATCGGCTACGAGTTGAAGCCAACCGACCTGGCGCTTCGCTGCAACATTATCAACGTGCAGGATGGCAAGATCATTACGCACAATGGTGGTAACCTGGAGACAGAAGATGCTGATGTACTCATCAAGTATCTCAATGAAACTCTGGGAAAGGACTATCCTGATGTAGAATTCGTAACAGGTATCCAGTATCGCCATCTGCTCGTGGTGCATCATGGCAACAAGCACATAGAATGTGCTCCACCTCATGATCATCCTAACGAGAACTGGCATGAATTACTCGTAAAACCTATCCTGCCGGAATCAGAAATAGAAGAGGGACATATCTCATGCAGCGATACAGCCGCTCTTCTGAATGAGTTGATTATCAAGAGTAAGGAACTCCTGGAAAATCATCCTTTCAATATAGAACGCAAGAAGCGTAGCGAGCGTATGGCAAACCTGATCTGGCCTTGGGGTGGTGGTTATCGACCACATATGCTGACTCTTTCGCAGATGTATCCTCAAATCAAGAAGGGCTCTGTGATTTCTGCCGTTGACCTGATTCGTGGTATCGGTCATTATGCTGGTCTTCGCAACATCATCGTAGAGGGCGCTACAGGCCTTTCTGATACGAATTACGAAGGCAAGGCTGCAGCAGCTATCCAGGCTTTGAAGGATGGAGACGACTTTGTCTATGTCCATGTGGAAGCAAGTGATGAGGCTGGCCATGATGGTGATCTGGAATTAAAGCTCAAGACTATCGAATACCTCGACCAGCGCTTGATCAAACCTATCGTTGATGAGGTGAACACATGGATAGAACCTGTCTGCATTTCGGTTTTGCCAGACCACCCTACTCCAGTGGAGGTCCGCACTCACGTGAAGGAACCAGTTCCTTTCCTCATCTACTATCCGGGTATCGAACCTGATCAGGTAGAGGAATACGATGAGGTAAGTTGCGTAAGCGGTAGCTATGGATTGCTCCAGCTGCAAGACTTCATGAAAGCCTTTATGGCAATCAATTAAAAAATAAGAACTTAATGATAGCGTCCGAAAGCTAATCATAAAGTTTAATGTTCAAATCTCAAAGTTCAAAGTAAAAATGAAATATTATTCAACAAATAAAAAAGCACCAATCGCCGATTTGCACAAGGCGGTAGTTAAAGGTTTGGCAGAAGACCGTGGTCTCTATATGCCGGAAATCATCAAGAAGTTACCACAGGACTTCTTCGACCATATCGAGAAACTGAGCTTCCAGGAAATTGCATACAAGGTTGCTGATGCCTTCTTTGGCGAGGATGTAGATGCTGATTCTCTGAAGAAGATCGTATATGATACTTTGGCATTCGACTGCCCTGTTGTAGAGGTAGAGCCAAATATCTACTCTTTGGAGCTGTTCCATGGTCCTACACTCGCCTTCAAGGATGTAGGTGCCCGTTTCATGGCTCGCCTGCTCCAGTACTTCGTTCGTCAGGAAGGTAAAGAGGAGGTCAACGTACTCGTAGCAACATCGGGTGATACGGGTTCTGCTGTTGCCAATGGTTTCCTCGGTGTAGAGGGAATCCACGTTTACGTGCTTTATCCAAAGGGCAAGGTGAGCAAGATTCAGGAGAGCCAGTTCACTACTCTCGGTCAGAACATCACAGCCCTTGAGGTAGATGGCGTTTTCGATGACTGCCAGGCGCTGGTTAAGTCTGCGTTCATGGACGAGGAGTTGAACAAGCACATGAAGCTGACTTCTGCCAACTCTATCAATGTGGCCCGCTTCTTGCCTCAGGCATTCTACTATTTCAACGCATACGCCCGTATGAAGGAGAAGGGCTTGGCTGACAAGTTGGTCATCTGCGTACCTAGCGGTAACTTCGGTAACATCACAGCCGGACTCTTCGGTCATGAAATGGGCTTGCCAATCCATCGTTTCATCGCTGCCAACAATGCCAACGATATCTTCTATGAGTATCTCCAGACCGGAAAATATAATCCACAGCCTAGCAAGCAGACCATCGCCAATGCTATGGACGTGGGTGATCCTTCAAACTTTGCCCGCATCTATGACCTCTACAAGGGTAATCACGATGCCATCGCAGCCTATATAGGCGGTGCCACATACAAGGACGAGCAGATTGCCGAGACTATGAAGCAGTGCTACAACGAGACCAAGTATGTGCTTGATCCTCACGGAGCTTGCGGTTATCGCGCCCTGAAAGAACAGTTGAAGTCAGGCGAGGTTGGCGTCTTCCTGGAGACCGCTCATCCAGCCAAGTTCAAGGAGAAGGTGGATAGCATCCTCGGAACCGACATCGAAATTCCAGCCCGCCTTGCAGAATTCATGAAGGGTGAGAAGAAGAGCATCCAGATGACCAAGGACTTCGATGCCTTCAAGAACTTCCTGATGAACGAATAGTTTTTCAGACAAATCAGAAAAAATGAAGAAAATAATCATGGGCATTGCCCTATTATCCAGTACCTTTCTGACAGCGCAGGCACAGTGCTGCCAGAAAGGTTCTTGCCATTCTGAGCAGACTTCCGGCAAGGACTGCTGCACTCAGAAAGGCCTTTACACTACATCCTATGCCAACAACCCCAAGTTGGTGAAGAAGGCAGAGAAATGGGCCAAGAAGGGAGCCTGGCGAAACGGATTCACCAAGGCAAACCCTCACGCCAGTGTCAACCTGGTAGATTTCTACCTGCAGTATCAGAAGAATCCCAAGCAATGGAAGGCGCTCTTCGAATACATCGCCAAGACCGATCTCCTGACGATTCCAAAGGGCAAGCATCAGATTCCGGGCTCTGACCTCACCGTCAGCGTAGAAGACAGCCAGAACGGACCGCTGGAGAAGCGACAGAGCGAGAGCCACTACAAGCACATCGACTTCCAGTATGTCGTGAAGGGCGTGGAGCGATTCGGCATCATCGACCATCTTACCAGCAAGCCCAACTGCCAGTATCGCCCAGACGTGATTCATTATGATTACGACCAGTCGAAGGCTCGTTTCTACGACAGCAATCCCAACGAGTTCTTTATCTTCTTCCCCAACGATTGGCACATAGCCAAGATCAACAACGATTCCAACGACCAGTCTATTCGTGTAATCGTAATAAAGGTGGATTATGTAGAGTAAAGAAATATACTTAGAGTATAAAATATTTATTGACGAGAAAAGACATTATGAAGATAGTTATTTTAGACGGCTATGCAGCCAATCCGGGCGATCTGGATTATCATCTGCTGGAACAATTGGGAGAGGTAGTGGTTTATCCTCGCACCTCTGATGAAGAAAAAGTGGAACGTGCCAAGGATGCAGACATCATCCTGTTAAACAAGGTACAGATGGATGCAGAAACATTGGCGCAGCTTCCTAACTTGAAGTACATCGGAATCCAGGCTACTGGTTTCAATGTAGTGGATATAGCTGCTGCCAAGAAACAAGGCATCGTTGTTACCAACATCCCAGCCTATAGCACGGATAGCGTGGCACAGATGACCTTTGCCCTCATCCTTGCTGTTACCAACCGTGTAGAGCATTACACTCAGGAAAACAGAAACGAACGATGGGCAAGCAACAAGGATTTCTGCTATTGGGATACCCATTTAATGGAACTTGCAGGCAAAAAGCTTGGCATTATGGGATTGGGCAATATCGGTATGAAGGTTGCCAATATCGCCCGTCAGTTCGGCATGGACGTTTGCGCCTGCACCAGCAAGAACGCTTGCGACCTTCCTGAATGGATCCAAAAGGTCAATAAGGATGGACTGCTTGCCACAAGTGATATTCTCTCCCTGCATTGTCCTCTCTCAGATGACACTTATCACCTGATCAATGAGGAGAGTATCGAAAAGATGAAGGATACTGCCATTCTGGTAAATACCGGTCGCGGACCATTGGTAGATGAAGAGGCTATTGCAAAGGCTTTGCACAACCAGAAACTCGGTGCTTACTGTGCGGACGTGATGACTCAGGAACCACCTTCTAAGGAGAATCCTCTTTTCAAGGAGCCTAATGCCTATCTCACTCCTCACATTGCCTGGGCTACCTTTGAGGCTCGCAAGCGCTTGAATAGCCAGGTAGCTGCCAACGTAAAGGCTTTTCTTGAGGGGAAACCTATCAATGTGGTGAACCCATAAATTGTATATTTATTTCGATAAAATAAGTAAACCGCTTATTCCCTAGATTTTATGGGGGATAAGCGGTTTATTTTTTTCCCTTAAGGGAAAATAAAAATATCCTTAAGGAAAAATATATTTTTCTTTAAGGGTAGGAAAACTTTTCCTTAAGGACATTATTGCAACAGAGTAGCGTTGTATATTTATTTCTTAGATGTAAACATCAGTTATCTCACTGGAGCCTATCGTCTTCTTACCAGAATATAGATGATAACAGGTGCACCAAAAAGTGGAGTAACGGCATTGAGCGGAACGATTCCCCCATCTGATGGCAGCGAACAGAGAAGATTACATAGAAGGGCAATAGCCGCCCCCATCAGCATTGTAACTGGCAGAAGCTGTCGATGATTTTCTGTACCAACCAGCAGACGTGCTATATGAGGAGTGGCAAGCCCTATAAAGGCTATTGGGCCACAAAAGGCAGTAACTACTGCAGTAAGCATACCCGTTATGACGAGCAGGGCTATTCGGAGTTTCCTGATAGGAAAACCTAGATTCTCCGCATATTGCTCCCCCAACAGCATTGCATTAAGCGGCTTGATGAGTAGAAGGGAAGCCAATAGACCGAGGATGGTAAATGGCACAAACCATCTCACCTCGTCCATAGAAACATTGCCAAAACTTCCCATTCCCCATATCAGATAGGATTTCACACCTTCTGCCGTACTGAAGAAATTCAATAACGAGATGGCGCTGCTGGCAAGATAACCTACCATCAAACCGATAATAAGAAGGACTGTATGACTTCTAACAATGGCAGAAAAAGCTGTGATGATTCCCATCACCAGCATTGCACCTGCAAAGGCTGACACCAGAATAGCCATGAATCCACCAATAGCATAACCACATTCGCCATCCAGGAAACCCAGACAAAGATGATCCAGACTTATGTTGCCTCCAAAGGCTAACATAACGATGGCAACAGCCAATCCTGCTCCACTGCTGATTCCAAAAACATCCGGTCCTGCCAAAGGATTACGGAAAGCTGTCTGGAGCAGTAAACCGCTTGTGGCAAGAGCTGCACCAGAAAGCAAAGCTGTGATGGCTTGAGGAAGACGCGATTCGAGGATAATATAGCCATAAGTATCAGAGACTGTCTGATTCCCCGTCAATGCACCGACCACCTCCCTGTAGGGAATGCTGACGCTACCCCATACCAAATTGCCGAAGAACAACAGCATGATGGCAACTGCCAAGACAATAGAGATAATGACTTTGTTCATGGTTTCTATTGTAATTGACGATGATAGAATCTCAAGGCTCCCAACTTCCTGATATCCTTTGCATACTTCGAGAACTTAGCGTGATCAGCAGGATGTGAAAGGAGGATAAACTCACGAAGCAGGATTTCAGGATGAAAACCGGTGAGTTCAAAATAGGGTTCTGTACTGGTATCCACCTCGTAAATCTGCGGATTGGCAAAGCAATGAAGAGCCTTGTAGCCATCATACTCCTGAAGCAATTGGGCTCGGGTTAATGGCGCACCGCCGAAATACTTGAATGCCCAGACATCAATATCTTTTCCTTTCGAAAGAATCTGCTCCGGACTCATCGCAAGACTTCCACTGTGCAAATCGTCTTCAAAGACATAACGGGCATTGGCATCCTTTAACAAAATACCTATAGTACTCCGTCCTCCAGGAACATACCATACGCTTCCCGTTTTTCTTTCGGTCAACACCGACAGACCTTGCGGTAACTTCTTGGCAACAGCCTTCAGATGCTGATAATCCTGTTCTATGCGCGTAAAGAGCGAGTCCGCATTCTTATCAAAAAGCATCCCATAAAACTTCATCCATTCAGCTCTTCCCAATGGCGAAGTCTCCATATAATCGGCAACTTCAATCAGAGGAATATGAAGCTTATCCAGCTTACCATATCCTCCACTGTTCTCGAAAGGAGAAACCAGGAGAGCCTCCGGCTTCAAGGAGATGATCCGTTCAATATCCGGTTGCATACTGGAACCACAATCCACCACTCTCTTCCTGATATCTGGAATATTGATATAATTCATATCACATACGCCAGTGATGGCATTCTTGCAACCCAGTTCATACATCAGCTGACAATGAGGTCCCGTAAAGACCACGCTGCTCGTTACCGGTGTACGTACCGTATCTGTAGCGCATCTGGCAGCAGAAGCACGTCGCAGAGCAAGTCGTGTTACGGTTTCATTTCCCTCCTTCCCTTTAGGCACCAGAATGTAGCGATGCAGAAGAGTTCCCTCTTTCCAGGGATTGGCAAGAATCACCTCAGTATATTCTTCTCCGTGCTTCACCATCGTGAGATGCTGCGCATATTTTAACGGGATGGTATCCCCTGCATCCACATCATCTCCAGCCTGCGTCTTACCCACCTGGCAGGATACAAAAAGAGAAGCAATCCCCAAGAACAAAGCTGCCTTAAAAATCCTATGATTGATAAATATCTTTTTCATCATTGAACATAATTATATAATCTGTCTGCAAAAGTACAAAGAAAAAATAAGCCAGACAAGTTTTCTGCAAAAAAAAATGCTCCGGGAAAAGTCTTGGAACCTTTCCCGGAGCAATAATTATTATTTCTAAAAGAGTTCAGGCAATATTACTTGCTCTCTGCCTCAGCCTTCTTGGTCTCAGCTGCTGTTGGACCATAGTAGCCATAGTAAGCCTGGTAGCGAGTGTAACCCCAGTTAGCCTGAGCCTTCTCTGGGTCGAGCTCCTTAGCCTTGTCGAGAACCTTGATAGCCTCCTGGTAAACCACCTTGCGACCGTTAGGGTCCTGCAAGTTACCAGCCTTGCTGTTGTAGCAAGCACCGAGGTAAACCAAAACTACAACATTGTCTGGCTTTGCGTCAAGAGCCTGCTTGAGGCAGCTGATAGCCTTGTCTGCATCATTCTTCTGGATATACATCATACCCTTGTTAGCAAGAGCAACGAAGTTCTTTGGATCCCTAGCGATAGCACCATCTAAAAGCTCCATCTGCTCCTTCTCCATCTTCAAAGAAGAATACATAGAGTTCAAACCGTCAAGAATAACCTCGTTGGTCTGATCCTTCTCGAAGAGAGCCTTCAGCTTATCAACATAAGCCAAAGAATCAGCCTTAGTCTTCAAACCATCCTTCATTACATAGAGCTTGAGGTTGAGAGCATCCTTAGCCTCCTTCTCGCTTGTCATAGCGATGTCGCAATACTTCTCACAACGAGCAACATCCTTAGCCTGATAAGCATAACGAGCAGCGAAGAGAGCTACCTGACCGATATAATCCTTCTCAGCATCCTTCTGCTTAGCATCAATGCCAGCGAAGAGAGGATCAGAATCAGTATCGAGGAATGCACCCCAGTACTTCAATACCTCATCAGCCTTATTGTTCTGAGCAGCAGTCTGACCTGCGTTTACGAGCTGCTGACGAGCACCCCAAACACGTGATGCATTGCCATTGAACTTAGGAGCCACCTTACCCTTAGCGTTAGGAAGCTGATCGTACTTATAGCACTCAATAGCATTCATCAATGCATTGTAAGCACCCTCGTTCATAGCATTCTCATCCACTGGATCATTCTTCTTCATGATCTGATTGGTCTGCTGGATGCTCTGCTGGTCGTTGAAAGCCTTCATTCCGAGATCAACAAGCTTGTTGTAAGCCTTTGCCTTCTCAGCATCGTTAGCCAACTGACCCAAATTCTGCTTAACCAAAGCCTCAGCCTCAGCATAAGTCTTAGCCTTCAGCACTGCCTTGAGGGCATCGCTGTCTCCTGCGAATGCTGATGTGGTACCTAGTACCATCATTGCAGCAACGATTAACTTTTTCATTTTGTTTAAAGTTTAAAAAGTTGAAATTTATAATTCTTTACGCGTCTTCAATATAATGTGAACGAGCGTTCAGGATGTTACTCCTGAACGTTCTCGTCTTCTTGATTCTCTAATTCAGTTTCAGCCTCGACTACTTCTTCTGCTGTCTTGGCACCCACTGTGTCATTCTCAATCTCCTCGCTCTTCTTGGCCCAGGCAGAACGACTTTCCTCCTCTACCGAAGCTTCGAGCTCTGAACTCATCACCTTACATACGCTGGCGATGACATCATTTTTCTTTGTCAGATTGATGAGGCGAACACCCTGAGTTGCACGACCCATCACGCGGCAGTCTGCCACTGCAAGACGAATCACGATACCACTCTGGTTGATGATCATCAGGTCGTTTTCATCAGTAACGTTCTTGATAGCAACCAGACGACCGGTCTTTTCGGTGATGTTGAGTGTCTTCACACCCTTACCACCACGGTTGGTTACACGGTAATCAACTACGTCTGAACGCTTACCATAACCCTGCTCACTTACTACCATGACCGTCTCCTTCTCAGGATCATTGACTACAATCATACCAATCAATGCATCATCACCCTCATCGAGACGCATACCGCGAACACCGGTAGAAGTACGTCCCATGGTTCGGATCTGATTCTCATCGAAGCGAACGGCACGACCATTGCGGTTAGCGAGAATTAACTCATTATGGCCATTGGTCAAGCGAACATCTACCACCTCATCGCCTTCAACGATATTGATGGCAATCACACCATTGGCACGAGGACGAGAGTATGCTTCCAGACAGGTCTTCTTGACTGTACCATTCTTGGTAGCGAAGACTACATAGTGACTATTGATGAACTCAGCATCATTCAATCCCTTTAATCGGAGGAATGCATTCACCTGATCATCGCTCTCAATGTTGAGGAGGTTCTGGATTGCACGACCCTTTGAATTGCGGTCACCCTCTGGAATCTCGTAACACTTCAACCAGTAGCAGCGGCCCTTCTTGGTGAAGAACAGCATGGTCTGATGCATAGTTGCAGGATAGATATACTCAGTGAAGTCCTTATCACGAGTGCGGGCACCCTTGGCACCAACACCACCTCTAGCCTGCTCACGGAACTCTGACAATGGAGTACGCTTGATGTATCCGAGATGACTGACTGTGATAACCACTGGGTCGTTTGGATAGAAGTCCTCTGGATTAAACTCATGATCGTCTGGCTTGATCATAGTACGACGTGCATCGCCATACTTCTCCTTCACCTCATTGAGTTCATCCTTCATCACCTTCTTGCAAAGTTCAGGATCGTTCAGGATTTGGTTCAAGTAGTCGATGGTCTTCATCAACTCATTGAATTCATTGTGCAACTGCTCCAGGCGCAAGCCAGTCAACTGGCTGAGGCGCATGTCAACAATAGCCTTACTCTGCAGTTCGTCGAGTTCGAAACGCTTCTCCAAGTTGCGCTGAGCATCAGAAGGCGTCTTGCTGGCACGAATGATATGAACCACCTCATCAATATTGTCGCAGGCAATAATCAATCCTTCGAGGATATGAGCACGCTCCTGTGCCTTCTTCAGTTCAAACTGAGTACGGCGGATTGTAACATCATGACGGTGATCAACGAAGTACTTCACGCATTCCTTCAAACTCAGGAGGCGTGGACGACCATTAACAAGAGCGATACAATTTACTGAGAAAGAGCTCTGAAGAGCTGTCAACTTGAAGAGTTTGTTCAAGAGAACATTAGCATTCGCATCACGCTTTACATCAACCACGATACGCATACCCTGGCGGCCAGACTCATCGTTAACATTAGCAATACCATCCACTCTGCCTTCCTTGGCAAGATCAGCAATAGCCATCACGAGCTGCTCCTTGTTGACACCATAAGGAATCTCTGTGATGACAATCTTATCATGATTTTCACCAGACTCAATTTCTGCTGTAGCACGTACCACAATTCTACCCTTACCGGTCTCGTAGGCATCCTTCACTCCCTGGATACCATAGATGGTAGCACCTGTAGGGAAATCAGGAGCAGGGATATACTGCATCAAGCCGTCTGTATCAATATCATTATTGTCGATGTAAGCACAGCAGCCATCAATTACTTCACCCAGGTTGTGGGTAGGAATATTGGTAGCCATACCTACAGCAATACCGTTACCGCCATTTACCAGCAGATTAGGAATCTTGGTAGGCATTACGGAAGGTTCCTGGAGTGTGTCGTCGAAGTTGTTCATCATATCAACGGTCTCCTTGTCGAGGTCGTCCATGATGTGCTCACCCATCTTGGAGAGTCGGCACTCTGTATAACGCATCGCTGCAGGAGAGTCACCGTCCACAGAACCGAAGTTACCCTGTCCATCAATCAAAGTGTAACGCATGTTCCACTCCTGACCCATACGAACCAAGGCACCATACACAGAAAAGTCACCATGTGGGTGGTACTTACCAAGTACCTCACCAACTACGCGGGCACACTTCTTGTAAGGTTTATCACTGGTGTTTCCAATGCCCAGCATACCATAGAGAATACGGCGGTGCACAGGCTTGAAACCATCGCGTACATCAGGGAGGGCACGAGCCACGATAACTGACATCGAATAATCGATGTAGCTCGACTTCATTTCCTCCTCAATGTTGATTTTCATGATTCTATCATGATCCATTGTCTGATTTTCGTCCATATTTAAATTTTAATTGTTTATACCTTATTATATATATACCTATTTACCTTCTATTTTCAGCGTTGACAGGTATTTGCCACCATCCAAGGGAGAAGCATCAGCGATTGCTTCCAACCAACCTCGCAAAAATGGCTCGAAATTGCGTTTAAGGGCTTTTTCTTGCGATTTAAGCCGTTTTAGCCTCTGCAAAATCACGACAAAGGTACAAAAATAAAATGAAATAAAAGGCATAGAATCGAAAAAAAACGATAATTTAGCATTAATTGTGTTTTAAAGAAGTAAAAAAGTTGCCTAAACTCTTGTTTGTTACCAAAATAATGTGTACTTTTGCATTATAATTTAATGAGTAAGACATGCAAAATCCATTTCAACATATCAACGACGTACTCAACTACAGTGGCAAAGAAGCCTACCGTATGTTGGGAAATCAGGTGAACACAGAGCACCTGATGTTGGGAATCCTGCATTGTAACAACAAGCAGGTGAACGATATTTTCGAGCATTTTGGCATCAACACCGACGTACTCCGCTCCACGCTTTACGATTCGCAGGAACAGGCGATAGACAAAATCTCTGCTGAGGAAATTGCGGAAACAGAAGAAGGACGAGCCTTGAAGTACGACAAGGAGACCAGCGAAGTGATCAGCGAAGCCATTATCGAAGCTCGTCTCTGTGAGGGAAAGGCTGCTTTGGTACAACCGGAGCACCTGCTGCTCGCCATCCTGAAGAAGGATGAGTGCGACCCTGCCAAACTGCTCATCACACAAGGTCTGACCTATAAGAAACTGTTCGACTATATCAATGGTATCAACCTGGACATTGACAACAAACTCAATAAGTTGAACCAAGAAGTAGAAAATTACAAGCGCAATCAGACTGACGGGGATTCAGAACAGGAAGCTGTAGATGAAAAACCGGAAACAGAGACTGCGCCAGAGCAGGAACAAGAATCTGCCGAAGGCGACATCAACATGATTGACCTGCGAGATAAGCAACAGCTTCCAGAAAATCAGGAAGAAGCCGATACTTCTACCCTTCTTGACGGTGCAGCTTCAGCCCAGGACAACCAGGGTGATCTGCTGGATCCAGAGGAGGAACCTCTTGACTTCAGTGAAAATCAAAATTCCGGAAACGGAAAGCAGGGTGGCAAGAATGCACGCAATGTAGTGGGCGCCAAGCCAACCAAGTCGAATACTCCATATCTGGACAAATTCAGCTACGATCTGACCAAGGCTGCCAAGGACGGAAGCCTGGATCCTGTAGTAGGAAGAGACAAGGAGATTACCCGTCTGATGGAGATTCTGGGAAGAAGAAAGAAAAACAACCCAGTATTAATAGGTGAACCTGGCGTGGGCAAAAGTGCCATCGTAGAAGGACTGGCACAGATGATAGCCAAGGGTGACCAGAGTTCCCTCTTCTTCAACAAGCGAGTATTGAGTCTCGATATGACAGGCATTGTTGCCGGCACCAAATATAGAGGTCAGTTTGAGGAGCGCATCAAGGGTGTCATCAAGGAACTGGAAAGAAACCCGAACATCATCGTTTTCATCGATGAAATCCACACTCTGATTGGTGCGGGTGGCGCAGAAGGAAGTATGGATGCTGCCAACATCATGAAACCAGCTCTGGCACGTGGCTTCATCCAGTGCATCGGAGCCACCACCCTCAACGAATATCGCAAGAGTATTGAAAAGGATGGTGCTTTGGAACGTAGATTCCAGAAGATCATCGTAGAACCTACTACGGCAGAAGAGACACTGGAGATTCTGCATAACATCAAGGAGAAATACGAAGAGCATCATAATGTGAGCTACACAGACGAAGCACTGAAAGCATGTGTAAAGCTTGCAGACAGATACATGCACGACCGCTCCTTCCCAGATAAGGCCATTGATGTGATGGACGAGGCTGGCGCTCACATTCACATTAACAGTGCGACCGTCCCTGACGAACTCATAGAGGCTGAAAAGAAACTCAATGCAACCATCGCCAAAAAACAGGCTGCCGTGGCAAGCCAGAATTTCGAGATGGCTGCAACATTGAGAGACTACCAGACAAAGCAGGAACACGACATTGAGATGATGCGCAAGCAATGGGAGCATGGCGATCCGAACCACCGTGTCACCCTAGACGAAACGGAAATCGCCAAGGTAGTAAGCAACATGACAGGCATCCCTGTCCAGCAAATGGCAGAGAGCGAGAATATCCGGCTGAGAAATATGGGCAAGGTACTCAAGGAAAAAGTGATTGCCCAGGACGCTGCCATCGACAAGGTTGTGAAATCCATCCAGCGCAACCGCATGGGACTGAAAGACCCTAACCACCCTATCGGTGTGTTTATGTTCCTTGGTCCTACAGGTGTTGGAAAGACCTACCTCGCCAAGAAACTGGCAGAAGAGATGTTCGGTTCGGCAGATGCACTCTTCAGAATCGACATGAGCGAGTATGCTGAAGGATTCAACACTTCACGCCTCATCGGTTCGCCTCCAGGATACGTTGGCTATGATGAAGGTGGACAGTTGACAGAGAAGGTACGCCGCAAGCCTTACAGCATCATTTTGCTGGATGAGATAGAGAAGGCAAACACCCAGGTGTTCAATCTTCTGCTGCAGGTAATGGATGAAGGAAGACTGACTGATGGAAACGGCCGCTTGATTGACTTCCGTAACACCATCATCATCATGACCTCCAACGCCGGCACCCGACAGCTCAAGGAATTCGGCAGAGGTGTTGGTTTCAATGCTGGCGGAATCGGCAGCAACGGAATGCCTATCGATGAAAAGGATAAGGAGTATGCTCGTAGCGTCATTCAGAAGCATCTGTCCAAGCAGTTTGCTCCGGAATTCCTCAACCGTCTCGATGAGATTATCACCTTCGACCAGCTCGATTTGTCTGCAATCACCAGCATCGTAGATTTGGAGTTGAAATCTCTCGTAAAGCGAGTTGAAAATCTGGGTTACCATTTCCAGATGACCGACAAGGCAAAGGAATTCGTAGCCAGCAAGGGATACGATGTGCAGTTTGGTGCCCGACCATTGAAGCGGGCTATTCAGAACTACGTGGAGGACGGACTCTGCGAGCTGCTGATGGAAGGTAACCTGAAGCCAGGAGCCACCATCAGCATCGGAAAGAATCCGAAGAAAGACGAATTGACTTTCAAAAATATGATAAAAGATTAATTTGGTATAGATATTTTTACTTATGGGAGCTTGTCTGCAAAGGCAGGCTCCCTATTTTTGTTAATGATAGTTAACCGAAAGAAAACTCTTCACAAATTATTTTCTCAATTAGAAAATTTTGGTTACCTTTGCATTCACGTAAAGAGAAAAGCCATGATGGCTCAGTTGGTAGAGCAACGCATTCGTAATGCGTGGGTCGCG
>OOCI01000947.1_pt1 | contig 23714 bp, 18 predicted proteins | sample 1671761 | NCBI WGS metagenome assembly OOCI01 (sample SAMN06348190, study PRJEB24527) | human gut metagenome | biome: human gut; feature: ankylosing spondylitis patient; material: feces | host: Homo sapiens | place: China | collected 2015-10
TAACAGCGCGCTCGCCCTCCCGCTTCATCTGCAGTTCGAGGTCGTGGCGGCACTTTTCCACCGTTTCCTCAATGCGGGCGGGGTGGATGCGGCCATCACCGATCAGGCGTTCCAGCGTCATGCGGGCCACCTCGCGGCGGGTCTGGTCGAAGGAGGACAGGGTGATGGCCTCCGGGGTATCGTCGATGATCAGGTCCACACCGGTAGCCGTTTCCAGCGCACGGATGTTGCGGCCCTCGCGGCCGATGATGCGGCCCTTCATTTCATCACTGGGCAGCGGCACCACGCTGACGGTGGTCTCGCTGCAGTGGTCGGCAGCGCAGCGGCTGACGGCCTGACCGATCAGATTGCGTGCGATGTTGTCGCAGTTTTCCTTCAGGTCGGTCTCGTAGGCGGCAACGCGCACGGCCTTTTCGTGGGTCAGCTCCTCGTCCACCTTGTGCAGCAGCACCTCGCGGGCGTCCTCCTGGCTCAGGCCGGCCAGCGTTTCCAGACGCTCCATCTCCTTGGCGCGCAGAGCGTCGATCTCTGCCAGACGCTCCTCGGCCTCGGCAGCGCGCTTTTTCAGCTCTTCTTCCTTCTTTTCCAGCGCCTCGGTCTTGCGGTCCAGCGCTGTCTCCTTCTGGTCGATGCGGTTCTCCTGACGGCTGATCTCCGCACGGCGCTGCTTGATCTCCTTGTCGGCCTCTGCCTTCTGGGCATCGACCTCGGCTTTCAGACGGAAAGCCTCGTCCTTTGCTTCCAGAACCGCTTCCTTGCGCTTCTGGTCGGCGGTCTTGATCGCCTCGTTCACCAGCCGGGTAGCCTCGGCCTCGGCGCTGCCGATCTGGGCTTCGGCAGTCTTTTTACGGTTGTTGTAACCAATAAAATAGCCCGCAGCCACACCGACAACAGCAACGATCAAGGCCACGATCACTCCGATCGCGGTCATTGCGTTCACTCTCCTTTGTTTCAATTCAATGCAAAATTAAAAGCAGGAGACGCTGCGCAGCAGGACACGGGCAATGATATAGAAAGAGCTTTCAATGCAAAAAGTGACACCAAAACCATACGCACCACCCAAAACCGGCGGCACGGGCAAAAGCATACGGCTTTTCTCTTTACGGTTCCATTTTATATCAAACAGGCACGCTTTGCCTGAAACGGGTACAGGGTCACACTGAAACCTGCGTACAGCGTCTTTGATTCCATACTACTAAATATAGTACGAAACATTTGCCCGCTTGTCAAGAGGAAAACCCTGCCCGCAGAACATTTTGTGCAGAAAAACAAAAATAAGATGGCTGCGGCAGGCACCCCCTCAGTCATCGCTGCGCGATGACTGAGGGGGTGCTCTCCTTCAAACCAAAAAGGCTGCCCCGGAGAACGGAGCAGCCCTTCTGGTTTATGATGAAAAGAAGAAAATGAAGGAGAATGTCTTATTATTTGGCGGCTTTTTCGCCCTCCGGGAAGATGATCTTATTCACAAAGAAGAAGATCACCATGGAGATGCCGCCGTTGAGCACGGTGGTGCCGATGTTGTAGATGAAGTCCGGTACCAGCAGACCGGCCACCGCCACCCAGATGCAGTTGATGGAGTTGACGATGCAGGTAATGACGCAGAAGGCCAGTACATACCAGCCGATCTGTTTTGCCAGATTGCCCTTGCTGCGGAACACAAAGTTGCGCTGGATGGGGAAGTTGATGCACTCGCCGATGACCATGGCGATCATGTAGGCGCAGAAGTAGGGCAGACCGCCGTGGGCGGCATCGTAGCCGAGGATGTTCCACTTGAAGGTCTCGCCGAACAGGGTGATGTCAATGCCCGGCCAGCCGAAATCCACCACCGGCAGGCTGGCAAAGGCCTTGGGCAGAAATTGCAGCAGCAGGTACTTGAACACGGTGATGAGGTTGGACACGATGACGAACAGGCCGCCCTCGCGCACCCACTTGGCAGCGGCGGGGTGCTTTGCCGCAAAGTTATTCCAGAAATTCATAGCCTGCTTCCTTTCAGCTGTTTTTCAAGCGCTCTTCCATGCGGCTGTTCAGCACGAGGTTTTTCACAGCCTCAAAAATCACCCGCACAAGGCCGATGATCCAGAAGCCCTGCAGCTCCATCACGATGCCGTCCACCATGCCCATGCTGATAGCGCCGTTGGTCATTTTGGCCAGCGCCCGCAGAGGCATATTGTACTGGAACAGGATGTTCAGGTCGGGCTTGCCCTTTTTGATGCTGCGGCGCAGCAGGGTGCCCAGCACAGCAGCCGCCAGCCAGCCGATGGGGCTGCGTCCGTGCCCCATCTCGCCCAGCGTCATGTTGCGGTCGATGTGCACCTTGTTCTCCGGGATGGGACGGCCCAGCAGCGCCTCAAACTCCGCGTCCGGCACGTTCTGCACCTGCGCAGTGCGGTAATGCTCCAGATTTTTGCCCGCATAGGGGTCGGGTGCGCCGGTGCCCGCCACCGTGACAGCGGCAGTCAAGCGGATATCGGCGCTGGAAGCACCCACCAGCAGCTGATAGCTGCCGCCCTCCACCTCCCAGCGGTCGGTCTTGACATTCCAGTAGCGGAACGCCTTATCGTCCAGCGGGATGGTGACGGTCTTGCTCTCTCCGGCTTCCAGCTGCACCTTGGCAAAGCCCTTCAGCTCCTTGACAGGGCGGAAAACTTTTGCATCCGGCTTTGCCACATACAGCTGCACCACCTCGGCACCGGCACAGCTGCCGGTGTTGGTGACAGTCAGGGTCGCGCCGGTTTCGTCTGCTTTCAGGTCACTGTACGCAAAGCTGGTATAGCTCAGGCCGTAGCCGAAGGGGAAGGCGGTGGGCACACCGGCGGTGTCATAGTAGCGGTAGCCTACATACAGACCCTCGCGGTACTCCACAGTGGGGCCGTCGCCGCCGAAATGCTCCTTTGCGGGGGTGTCGGCGTAGCTGCGCGCCCAAGTCTCCGCCAGCTTGCCGCAGGGGTTCTGCGCACCGGTGAGCACCTCGACCAGTGCGCCCGCACCGGCCTGACCGCCCAAGCAGCCGTAGACCAGCGCCTTGCAGTCCTTGACCCAATCGCTTTCCAGCGAGGAGCCCGCACTCAGCAGCACCACCACGTTGGGGTTCGCTGCCGCCACAGCGGTCAGCAGTTCCAGCTGGTTTTCTGCCAGCTTCATGTCGGCGCGGTCGATGCCCTCGCTCTCCTTGATCTCGTCCAGACCCATGCACAGCAGCACCACATTGGCGTTCTTTGCCAGCAGCACCGCCTCGGCCTTCAGTGCCTCATCGGGCTTGCCCTGCCGGTCAAAGCCCTTGGCGTAGCCGACGCTGTTCAGGCCGCTCTCGGCAAGGCAATCCAAGAAGGAATCCACCTTGATGGAGTTGACGGCGCTGGAACCTGCACCCTGATAGCGGGGCGTCTGGGCAAAGTCGCCGATGACCGCCACCTTTTCTCCCTTTGCAAGGGGCAGCAGGCCGTTTTCGTTCTTCAGCAGCACGATGCTCTGGGCAGCAGCCCGGCGTGCCAGCGCGTGGTGGGCGTCGGCATCGAACTTGCCGGGTGCGGCGTCCACCGCCGCCTTGGTGGTGAACACCAGTTCCAGCAGTTCCTCCAGCCGGGCGTCCACGTCCGCTTCGGTGATCTTGCCGGTCTGCACCGCCTTCATCAGCTCCCGGATGGCGTCCCCGCCGGGGGCGGGCATTTCCAGCGTAGAGCCGTTCTTTACGCCGAGGGCGTGGTCGTTGCTGCCGCCCCAGTCGGTGACCACCGCGCCGTCAAAGCCCCAGTCCCTGCGCAGGATCTCCATGAGCAGGTGGGCGTTCTCGTTGGCGTAGGTGCCGTTGACAAGGTTATAGGCGGACATGATGGTCTTTGGCTGCGCCTCCTTGACCACCATCTCGAAGCCGGTCAGGTAAATTTCCCGCAGGGTGCGCTCGTCCACGATGGAATCCGAGGCCATGCGGCGCAGCTCCTGACTGTTCACGGCAAAGTGCTTGGGGCAGGCGGCAATGCCGTTTTTCTGGATGCCGCGGACGTAGGCCGCCGCCATCTTACCGGCAAGGTAGGGGTCCTCCGAGAAATACTCGAAGTTGCGGCCGCACAGGGGGCTGCGCTTGATGTTCAGGCCGGGGCCCAGCAGCACCGACACGCCCTGTGCCGCTGCTTCTTCGCCCATGGCTGCGCCCATAGCCTCGCCCAGTGCCGGATCCCAGCTGTTGGCAACGGTGGCCGAGGTGGGGAAGCAGGTGGCGGGCACACTGGGGTTCAGGCCTAGATGGTCAGCCGCACCGGCCTGCTTACGCACGCCGTTGGGGCCGTCCGACAGGGTAATGGCCGGGATGCCCTTGCCCGGCAGCGCCCGGGTGGTGAACACCGTGCCGCCGCTCAGCAGGGCGCATTTTTGTTCCAGGCTCAGTTTTGCAATAATATCCTGATGTTTCACGGGGAAATCTCCTTTCAGTAGAAACGGTATTGCCTTTGGAAACAGGACCACGCATAAGGAGAAGAAGCGTGATTCTGTTTCCAAAAGGGAACACGGCTGCGGGCCGTAACTGCCGTGCAGCCGTGTTCCGGGATTAGAAGGAAGACAGTTTTGATTACGGGTCAGTACTTATGCCTTACTCACATCCGCACCTGCATTGGTATTAGCCAGCGTTTTATTATACTTGCGGCGGCGAAGAATCACCACAACACCTGCCAGAACCAACACATAGACAATCACACTGCCTACCAGTGCAGGCGTGCGCCACATAGGCACAGGCGCATCTACATCTACACCGTAGCTATTCGCCAGCGTATACAGATACTGATGTGCAGCTTCGCGCATCTTCAGCTGACCGGTAGCAGTCTGGCTCAGGTTATCGAAGGTCTTAGTGCCCCAGCCAAACAGCAGATTGGTACCACCTGCCAAGACAGCTTTTTCAATATCCATAAAGCCATGCTCCTCGTTGTTATCCGTAATCACAGTGCCAATAAAGCCCCATTCATTACGCAGAACATTGGTCAGTAGTGCAGTACTTGCACCGGCCCAAGTAGTACCAATATTATTGTAGGAAGACATCACAGCCGTGCTGCCGCCTTCCTTCACAGCCTTTTCAAACGGCACGAAGTAAATTTCACGCATTGCCTGCTCATCGGCCCAGGTGCACAGGCCATAATGACGCCAGGTTTCACGCTCATTCAGTGCAAAATGCTTAATGTAGCAGTACATACCATTTTTCACTGCCGCACCAACCGTAGCAGCGGACATGGAACCAGAAAGGAAGCCATCCTCAGAATAGTACTCAAAGTTACGGCCAGCAAATGCATTGCGGTGGGTATTAGCACCAGGTGCATACCAGCCGGAAATATTCCACGCCTTTCCTTCCTGCGAGATTGCATCGCCAAATTCAGAAGCCAGGTCTACATTCCAAGTAGCCGCCAGCAGAACTTCTGCCGGATAAGTAACCGTCTTATATGTGCAGGTCCCCATAAAGGCATCGAACACATAACTCAGAGCGGCAGGTCCGTCCATTTCATAAGTCTGTCCCTTACCGATATTATCAACTGCTGCACTTCCCCAGCCATCTGCGCCCAGCAGTTTGTACATATCATCAAGGGTCAGCTGATCCAGCAGCTTATCCCACTGTGCATCATCATAGGCAAGGCCTTCCATGTCTTTCAGCGTAAGGCCATTCTTTGCACCAAAGGTCGGCGCAGTGTCATCTGCATTCACATAGCTATCATCCACTAACAGCGCATTGTTGAAGGCTTCCAGCTGTTCAGCAGTTGCTTCCTTGCTGGTACCGGGAACGATCTGCCAAGTGTCACGGTTGAGGTAAGCCACATCACCAGCTGCATCATCAAACTGATTTGTTGCTACCACCTCGTCCGAAGAGCGCTTGCCGACATACTTGCAGTTTTCCACACCACTGCCAAACGCACTGTCCTGGAACACTTCATTCTCAGCAACCTTGCAGGTCATGGTCAGATTATCTTTCACCGTATGAGAATCCGTACGCAGAGAAATCTGATACTCGCCAGCTTCCAGCACGTAGGAACCGGTAGAAGTGTAGTACTTCTGTGCATCATAAGAAGCCATCTGCTCTACCGGCATAGAAATCGTAACCGTTTCCGTTTCGCCCGGCTGCAATTCCTTCGTTTTTGCAAAGCCGCCCAGTACTTCGCCAGCCTTCTGCAAGCCGCTGCCGCCTTCAGCTGCACTGTAATAGGGCGCACTGTAATACAGTTCCACAACATCTTTGCCAGCCACATTGCCAGTATTGGTAACTTTGACATTCCACTCCAGCGTATCCTGTGCGGTAACGGTAGTCGGAATCGTGTTTTCCAGTTCCCAGTCAAAGCTTGTGTAGCTCAAGCCATAGCCAAAGGGGAACTGCACTACATCATTGTAGGAAAGTCCCGTCAGATTCTCTCCTTCACGGGTAGTGTAATCGTAGCTTTCACGGGTTTCGTAATAACGATATCCCACATAAATGCCTTCCTGATACTCTACAAGGTAGGCAGGATGACTTTCGAAGTTTTTGAAGCAGTCATTAGAGTTGGTATACTCAAAGGTATCAAAGTTGTAGTAAGAAGGGGTCGTTTCTACTGCATAAGGGTAGATATCCGGCAGACGGCCAGAGGGGTTGACTGCGCCCGTCAGAATGTTGACAATTCCAATCGTGCCCACATCACCGGGATCACCGATCCAGAGGGCTGCATCAACGCCTTCATCATTCAGGAAGCCCAGTTCCATAGCATTGCCCGAATTGATCAGAACGATAACATTATCAAATGTCGCTTCTGCCTGTTCCAGCAAAGACTGTTCCGCACTGTTCAGTTCCAGATAATGCTTGCTCTGATCCGGTGCATACGAGGTATTTTCAGCCATCGAAGTGGGCAGGTCATTGCCTTCACCGCCCTTGCGGGAGAACACGACCACAGCAGTATCCGAAAAATCCTTCATTGCTTCAAATGAGCAGTCTCCAGTATACTGGTACTCCACACCCATGTTCTTAGCCAATTCCTCGGTTGCAGGCAGTTCCGGGATGGAAAAATCAACAGAGAATGTATTTCCGCCTTCGTTGTTTTTGGGTCTGTAGAGATTGACCAGATTTTGATTCACTTCAAAACCTGCATCCGTAAAGGCTTTTACAAAATCTGTCCGGTTTGCAGTGTAGCTGCTACCACCGGAACCCGTACCGCCATAAACCGGATTTGCGGAAGCATAGCCCAGAAGATTGATTTTTCGGTTTGTTCCTGCCAACGGCAGAGCGCCGTCATTTTTCAGAAGGACTGCGCCTTCCTCCTCGATTTTCTGAGCCACTGACAAACCATTTGCATAAGATGTTTTTTGCAATTCCGGGTCTCCATTCTGGCCAGGGAATGCCTTGTCCAGAGAACTGGGAAACACACCAAACATTGCTACATCTGCCACTATTCCAACTGCCAGTAAGAGTGCTGTAACAGCTGTCAGCAACTTTGTGGGCTTTTTGTTGTTCGGATCGCGCTTCATTGTGTTGTCTCCTCCATATTCTTTTATATTTTTTGGGCCGTACCCAACTGTGACCCATTATAACGGATATTTGCGCATCGTTATCATCTTTTGCACAATCTGTCGTTTTGGATACACAGTTTGCAAAAGTTACAATAAATTTTCAATTTTTATTGTGCTAATACACAAATATTGCAACATTGTATTTGTGCACCCTGCCAGACAACAAAAAACGGCAGGGGATACCTGCCGTAAAAATTATTTGTTTTTGGGCAGCGGAAATAAGATCCGCAGGGTGCACCAGTTGTTTTCCCAGTGCAGCGTCATGCTGCCGCCGTGCTGCCCGACGGTGGTGCGGACGCTTTTCAGGTCCGACCCCTGCTGCGGCAGACCGTCCGCATCCAGTGCGGGGGCGGCTTCTGTATAATGCTCGAACCGCAGCATGGCAAAACCGCCCTGACTGTACACCGCCACCTTGATGAGCCGCTTTTCGGGGTCCGGTTCGGCGCGCACGGCGGCAATGGCGTTGTCCAGCGCCACGCCCACGATGGTGCACAGCTCCCGAATCGTGAGAAAGCCCAGCATCCTGCCGTCCGCTACACTGGTGATGGTAATGTTCTCCTGCTGGCATTCCATGGTCTTGGCGGTGAGCAGGGTATCCAGCACCGGGTTGCCGGTCTTGTTCTCGGCCTCATACTGGCGGATGTTCTGCTCCATGGCAGCAATGGCGGCGTTCTGCTTGGTCTGGTCCTGCTCCTCCCGGATGCGGGCAAGCTGGACTTTCAGTTCATGGTACCGCCGGTTGATGAGGTTGATGCCCTCCTTGCTGCGCTTGTACTGCTCGTACTGGCGGTGCAGCACCTCGTCCATGGCGGCAAGCTCGCTGTGCAAAGCGTTCTCCTGCAGCTGCTCGTGCTGCACAGATAAGATCAGCACGCCGGAAAAATCCACCAGTGTGCGGATGGAAAAAATGCTCATGTTGATCTCGCTGCCGGGCAGAAAGCCCAGATTGCTCACCGCAAAGGCAGTCAGCGCCAACATGACCGCCGTCAGGGCGGCGCTGCCGCCGATCTGTAAGTGCCCGGCGGGCCGGGGACGGCGGTGCTGCAGATAGCACATAATGCCGAACAGCGTCCCATACACCAGTGCCAGCAACAGCAAAGAAAGCGGCTCCCATGGGCCGCGGGCGGGCCAGAGGGCGCAGTGCAGCTGCCACTCCACGCTGGCGGCAAGCTCTGCCAGAATAAACGCCCGGGCGCAGTGATACCCGGCTTCCAGCAGGGTGATGCTCCACACACCCCATAAATATAAGTAGGAAAGCCCGATGGCCGTTACCATGCAGGGGATCCAGAGCCCGCCGGGCACATCGCCCGTCAGCCCCAGAAAGGCCGACAGCACCGCCGCCCACAGCAGGGTGACACCCCCGGTGACCGCTCTGGAAAAGCGGGGCGCAAGCGCCGGGGTGAACAGCAGCACCGCAAGACACTCGGCAAGGGCGGTGTACAGCCGGGGGATATCCGGCAGCGCGGTCATGAGCCTTCACCTCCGATGTAATCGGTCAGTGCGGCAAGAAAAGCCTTACGCTTGGGGCGGCTGACCTGCAGCTCGCAGGGGCCCACCTGCACGGTGCTCTGCCGCAGCTCCCGCACCTGTGCCAGATTGACAAGATAGCCGCTGTTGCAGCGGGCAAAGGGGCAGTCTGCCAGCTTTTCCTCAAAGGCCTTGAGGGTGCCGGGGGCGGAAAAATCGCCCTCATCGGTATAAAAATGCACCCGGTGCCCCTCGCTTTCCAGATAATAGATGCTTGCGGTGTCCAGCCGGCGCAGCCCGCCCTCCACCGGCACGGTCAGGTAGTGCTTTGCCCGCTTTTCCAGCCGGGCAACGGCCTTGAGCAGCTGCTGCGAAAAGGCAAAGTAGGGCACCGGCTTCAGCACATAGTCCAGCGCTCCCACCGAGTAGCCCCGGATGGCGTACTGCGCCATATTGGTGATGAAGATCAGGATGACGTCTGCATCCATCTGCCGGATGCGCTCGGCCGTGGTCATGCCGTCCAGATGCTTCATCTCCACATCCAGAAAAATAATATCGTAGACCGCGCGGTAATCCTCCAGAATATCCACCCCGTCCGCAAAGACCGTCACTTCAAACTCTGTCCCGTACTGCCGGGTATACCGCCGGACATACTCCTGCAATACCCCCTGCACCTCCGCGTCGTCCTCTACGATCGCCACCCGGATCATGACCGCACCTCCCTTACCACACCTTTGTGGAACTGTTACGGCTCTATTATAGCGCAATCCCGTCCGGTTTGCCAAGGGGGGCATCCGCACAAAGGGCAGGGCAGCCCACAGCTGACCACCGTGGACGTCAACCCCTACCAGCTGGGCATGGAGGCTGCCAGCCAGACCATCAACCACATCGAGAACCCGAACCTTCTGGCCACAAAGATCATCGTGCCGCACAAGCTCATCCCCCGGGAGAGCTGCTGCCCGCCGGAGGAGCAGCGCTAGGAAGTGCTTTTTCAGCAAGACAGTGTCCGCTTCCGGGAGCTGCCGCGCAGCGCTTGCTATCCTGCCCCCAGAGTAGACAGCGTAAAAAACGCTGCATCCTCCGGGGGTATTTTTATGCCCCAAAGGGCACAAAAGAATGCCCGCCCACCTGTGGAAAACCACGGTGGGCGGGCATTTTGCGTTTTATTGTTCGTGCCGCTGTAAAAGCATTCAGAGGGCGGTGGGCTGGGGTACCAGCCGGAAGAGCATTACGGGCAGCGCGCTGTTTGCAAAATCCAGCGTGAGGATGATCGTTCCGCGCTCTGTTTCAAACGGCATCTCCGTCTGTGTGCCGTCCGGGGCAATGCGCACAAGCTTTTTGCCTTCCAGCAATCCGGCGGGCAGCGCGAGCCTTACCCGGCCGGTGGGCTGCGTCAGGCTGCCTGCGGTTTCAAAGGCCACACTCAGGTATTCCCCATTCGTCCGTGCGGTCACATCCTCCGCAGAAAGACTGCCGCTGTTAGCCCACGCCGTTGCTGCTTCGATCTTTTCCAGCTGCGCGGCGTTTTCTGCCTGCCCGCACACGGGGCAGAAGATCAGCGCTTCGCCTTCCGCAGTGCGGAAAGTAAACTTCCGGCAATCGGTGCTGCCAGTGTGCGCGCAGCCCTGCCGCAGACAATCGGCGCTCTGAGAGCCGGTTCCGTTCGGGGACCATGCACCGAACTGGTGCCCCAGCTGATCGGTCGGGTCTGCGGTGTAGCTGTCGTTGCAGCGGGAGCAGGTAAAAACAGTATAGCCGTCTGTTTCACAGGTAGGCTCTACGGTAACAGCCTGATAATCATGGTTCAGTGCGGGCAGCTCTTTGCGGGTGGTATAGTCGCAGCGGGAGCAGGTTTCGTAAGCATCCCAGCCGGGTTCCGTACAGGTAGGAGCTTTTGCTGCGTGCTGCTCCAGAGCATGGTTCAGCGCGGGTATCTCTTTGCGGGTGGTATAATCGCAGCGGGAGCAGGTGTCGTAAGCATCCCAGCCCTTTTCCGTGCAGGTGGGGGCTTTTGCTTCGTGGTGCTCTAAATCATGTTTTAGCGCGGGGATTGCTCGAAAAGTGGTATAGTAGCAGCGGGGACAGGTGTCGAAAGCGTCCCAGCCGGGTTTCGTACAGGTGGGGGCTTGCGCATCATAATGCACCAGAGCATGATTATTTAGGTTTCTTTTGCCGTATTTCCCACCACACGCCTCACAGACCGCTTTGGTGGTGCAGGTTGCTGTGCCACCGGTACAGCTTGCGGTACCATTTAAGCCGCAGCGCAAGCAAATGATGCGGTGCGTGCCGTTGCCAAGGGAGGCGTTCGCCGGAGTTTTCCATTTGTGACCGAGAATGCCGTATTCCGCGCCGCATTTTTCACAGGTTTTGCCTGTGGTGCAGGTGGGCGTTTCGGTGCCGCCGGTATGGTCCGAAAGATCTCCATAAACAATGCTGTTCTTCCTGCCGCAGACTGAGCATTTTATATGGATCCTATGCTTGGTTGAATCAACTTTTGTATATCCGAGGATCTCATAGTTTCTTTGTTGCATACAGACGAAGCAGTACGTATAGATAGAATCTGCCGCTTTAACGTTTAACACGATCCCCGGTATCAGGCACACCATTGCCAGCACCGTCAAACACCGGATCAGCCATTTTTTCATGTTGCTCCCTCCTTATCATCAAACCTTGTTATCCTTTCAGATCAAACTGCACGGACAGCGATGCAAGCACGGCATCTACCACCTTCCGCGCCTGGGCAAGCATATCGATCTCCGCCACAAAAGCGATGACCTGCTCGCGCTCCTGCGCGGGGACCTGCAGCGCACTCAGGCTCATGCTCAGATAGCGCCGTATTTTGCGCTCCAGCGTAAAGTAGGGGTCACACCGCCGTGCCATGTAGCCGCGCATCATGCCAGCCGTGCCCAGCTCCATCTCGTAGAAGTCGCACTCGGCACACCCGGGCAGATACGCGCTGAACGCCGCCTGCAGCTCGGCCGTGGTGCTGCGGTGGATGATCTCCGCCGTGGCGGGGAAGGTGTACGCTTCCACATAGATATCCCGCAGATTCTCGCTCAGCTCGGTCATCGCCAGCTGCAAAGCCGTTTCCACCGCGTAGAGGTACACCGGCGAGGGGGCGTTTGCCGCCAGCGGCCTTACCGCGCCAAACTGCCTGCTGAACATCATGCCGATCAGCTCGGTCAGCACGCCGTCCTTTGTGCGGAAAATATTCTGGAACGACCCGGCTGACACATCTGCTTCCTTTAAAATTTCTGCAACCTTGGTGTTCGTGTAGCCTTTTTCCAGAAAAAGCCGGACACAGGCGGTCAGTATCCGCCGTTTTGCTTCCTTGCTGTCGTATCTGCGCGCCATTGGGAATCATCCTTTTCTGTAATTGGTTTCTGACCCAATTATATATTGATTTGAGAATTGCGTCAAGTAAACTTTTAAGGGCATATTTTGGGCAGTTTGACGAGGGAGAGCTTTCTGCGGGTGCGCATCCGGGCAAAACAAAGCGCAATGGACATTGCTGTTATCCGCTGCCGCAGCCAGACAGTTCGCGGCAGTAAAAAAGAGGCCACCGATCGGGGTGACCTCTTTTCAGCGTATTTTCAGCGTAAATCCCGCAGCAGGCGAACCCACCATCTCCATGACGGCTCTTTTGGAGTTGCTCTTTGCGTAAGATAGCAAGATAAATCTTATTTCTGACAGAAAGAGCCGAACCCGTGCAACGAGTCCGGCTCTTTCTGTGCTTTGGTTGGATCTTAAGCAAAGTTATGGTAAATGAAGAAGTTGGCTTTGGGAGTTTACAGCAGGCTCAGTGCTTCCTCGTCTGCCACAAGGATGCAGTCCGGATGCAGCTGCAGGATGCTGCCGGGGCAGGCAGGGGTCACAGGGCCGGTCACGGCGTCCTTGACGGCCTGTGCCTTGGCTTTACCGTTGGCTACCACCAGCACCTTGCGTGCCTGCATGATGGTCTTGATGCCCATGGTGTATGCCTGTTTGGGGACAAGGTTCTCGTTGCCGTCAAAGAAGCGCTTGTTGGCTTCGATGGTAGTGGGCGCAAGGTCGATGCAGTGGGTCTCCAGCTCAAAGGCTTCGCCCGGCTCATTGAAGCCGATATGACCATTGGGGCCGATGCCCAGCAGCTGCAGGTCGATGCCGCCCAGCTTGTGGATGATACCGTTGTAACGGGCACACTCGGCGGCAGTGTCCAGATTGGTGCCGTCCGGCAGGTTGGTCTTGGCCGGGTCGATATTCACCTTGCTGAACAGGTTCTCATTCATGAAATACCAGTAGCTCTGGGGATGCTCCTTGGGCAGGCCGCGGTACTCGTCCAGATTGACAGTAGTGACCTCGGAGAAATCCAAATCGCCTTTGTTGTACCAGTCCACCAGTTGGGCATAAGTGCCCACCGGGGTGCCGCCGGTGGCAAGACCCAGTACACAGTCCGGCTTCATGATGACCTGTGCGGAGATGATGTTGGCCGCTTTGCGGGACATATCCTGATAATCTTTTGCGCGGATGATCTTCATAATAATACTCCTTTTATAGTACCGTTACGCCTGCGTTCCGGCAGGCCTGTAAAAATTCTACGGGCAGCTTTCCGTCCGAGATCACAATATCAATATCGGACAGCTCGCAGATGTGGAATGTACTTTTCAGTCCGATCTTGGAGGAATCCAGCAGCACGGCTTTCTGCTCACAGTCACAGCGGCGGAGCACGGTCTGCTTGAGCCGTGCTTCATCCTCCACGCCGCAGGTAAAACCGGTTTCCGGGCTGTAACTGGTCACGCCCAGCAGCAGATCAAAGTTGATGCCCTCCATCGTCTGGATGCTCTGTGCACCGCAGACGCTCAGGCTGAACCGGTTCAGTCTGCCGCCCGGCAGGGATACATGGGGCTTTTCCAGCTTTGCCAGCTCCATGGCGCAGCTCAGGCCGCTGGTGTAGATGAGCATGGGCTGATCCGGGATGCACCGGGCCACTGCTGTGGCGGTGCTGCCGGAATCCAGAAACAGGGTGGTGTTGGGGCGCAGCAGAGCAGCGGCTTTTTCGGCAATGATCTGCTTTGCTTCGGCATTGCGGGCGGCACGGCGGCTCAGCAGGTCGTCTGTGCCTACCACCTGCTCCACCGACTTGACACCGCCATGCACCCGCACCACACGGCGGGCTTCATCCAGTGCTTTCAGGTCGGTGCGCAGGGTCATTTCCGAAACGGAAGGGAAAGCTTCCTTGAGCTGGGCAAAGCTAATGCTGCCTTTGCGGTTCACCAGCTCCACGATTTGATTGCGGCGTTGTTCCATGGGGGATTCCTCCTGTCTGCGTTTGTCCTGTCCCATGGCACGTTCTGCTTAGTCCTCCGGGTTGAAGTTTGCCAGCAGATATTCCTCTGCTTCCGGGCACCACAGGCCGTTGTGGGCATCCACGATGTCAGCCAGTGCGGTATAGCGGGGGTCGTTGTCCTGTTCGCCCTTGGCACGCAGATCGGTCAGGGCGATGAGGGGCATGGTCAGGTGGGTGTAGATCAGCTTTTTGCCGCCGGGGATCTTGGGCAGGTTGAGGGTGGTCTCGGCAGCGGCGTTCAGACCGCCGATGTGGGTGACCATCACAGCCGGATCGATGCGCTTAGCGGCGGTCAGTTCCAGCGACTCGATCATGTCGGCGGTATTACCGCCGGTGGTGCCCATGACATGGGTAGAATTGTAGTGCACATCGTAGAAGTTCATCTTGGCGCTGAACTGCTTGTCGGTGGGGCCTGCAAAGAAGTTCAGGCAGCCGTCACGACCCAGCACAGCACTGGACAGCTCCACCACCGGCGCGATGGGGGCGTAGCAGAACACATCATCAAAGCCGGTACCGCCGGTCAGCTTCCGCAGCTCGGCAGCGGGGTCTGCCATGTTGGCGGTGTTGACGAAGTACAGGTCGATGCCGTCCTTCTCCTTGACCTCCTTCGGGGGGAAGAGGGACTCCGCACGGGCCAGACGGTCCTCGTTGATATCAGTAACCACCACCATGCCGGGGCGCACATCACGGTGCAGTGCGTAGGTCAGAGCGCCCAGACCCATGGGGCCTGCACCGGCCAGAATCGCCAGCTTGCCACCCTTCTTGATGCCCATATCGTGATGGTACACACCCATCTTGGTGTGGTAGGCGGCGTTGAAAGCACCGATGGAGCAGCTCATAGGCTCGGCCAGAGAAGCCTCGTAGTAAGCACGGCCCTTGTACTCCAGCAGGCAGCCCAGTTCCATGACCTCGGCAGGGATGATGCAGTAGGTGGCGTCGCCGCCGAAGAACTCGTAGGAGTAGCCGGGGCTCCACATGGTGCCCTTGTAGTTCAGGGCGGGCTGCAGGGTGAACTTCATGCCGGGCTTGAACTTGTCCTGATGCGCCTTGCCCACCTTGACGATATCACCGGCGAACTCGTGACCCATGATGGCGGGGTGCTCGGCTACATCCGGATGCACACGCTTGTGCGCAGTACCTCCATCAGCCGGGGCGTTTCGATCAGCTGCCCGCTGACATTCTGCATGACCTCCACCGGGACGCCGTTCCCGTCATCCGGGGCCAGCAGCACCAGTGCCCCCAGCACGATGCGCCCCGGCTCATAGACCGGCGGCTGTGCCTGCAGATAGCCCAAGCGGCAGTCCTTTACCGCACTTGTCCTGCAATGGAGCAGCAGGGCATACAGGGATTTGATGTAGGTATCGCCCAGCGTTTCACGGCGGCGAAGCTGCTGCTCCACCAGCCGGGCGTCCGCTTCCTGCGGGCAGAACAGCTGCGCCGCTGCATGGATGAGGGCAGCGCGGCTGCCGGGAACCTTGACGGGCTGGATGGTCAGATGTTCCAGCAGCCCGGTCATGGACCGGGTCAGGCGCGCATAATACTGCAGCTTAGAGCCTGCACAGGCTGTATCCTGCACGGGCTGCACCGCCGGTTCCGGTTCTGCGCGGTTCTGGCTGTACCGCGTGATAGCGTCCTTCAGCACGGCACGATCCGGTTCCAGCAGGGAAGGGCTGATGCACACCGCCGGGTAATCCAGTTCCAGCGGCACGGTGGAGATAATGAAGTCGATTTTTCTCCGACGCAGGTCGGCGGCGTTCAGCTCCCGCACCGAGCAGCACCCCTCCACCTGCAAAGAGGGAAACTCGTTTCCCAGCCGGGAAGCCAGAAAGCGGCTGGAACCCATGCCCAGCGGACAGGCCACTACCACCCGCAGCCGCAGCCGGAACATGGCATTCTGTTCCAGCACTGCGCCAAAGTGCATGGCAAGGTACGCCGCTTCGTCGTCCGAGATGGCGGGCAGGACGAATTGCTGCTGCACCGCATCACAGGCGGCGCGGGTGGCTTTCCACAGGCCGGGGTAGGCAGTGCGGATGGTGTCCAGCTGGGGGTTTTCGGTACGAATGTTCTGCTCCACCCGCAGCAGCATGGGGCGCAGGTGGCAGTACAGGTCATCCCGCAGGGAGGTGTAACCGGAAAGGTCTGTGTGCAGCGCCTTTTCCATTTCCCGGATAAGGGCGGCTTCCAGATTCCGCAGCTCCATCTCCTGTGCGCTACCCCAAGGATCCTCCGCACCCAGATAGGCGGAGAGATACAGTTCCAGATACTGCGCTTCCTCAGGCGGCAGGGTCAGCCCGAAGGCGCGGTTCAGCGCCGTCACCAGCCGGGCAGCATGATTGCCCGCCGGGCGCAGCCCTCTGGGGGCACTGCCCTTGTCGCCGCCCTGCCGCAGCTGCTGAATGGTCAGGGTGCAATGGATCGCCAGCGCCAGAAAACCTGCATCCGGCAGATGGAGCTGCTCTTCCTGTTCAAACTGCTGCAAAACCGCCCAGACCTTTTCGGCCGTTTTTGTATCCAGCAGGGTCGAGAAGATCTCGTTTTCCGGCATCCGTCCGCAGAGCACCTCTGCCAGTTCCTTTTCCGGCATACTGCTGCGCAGCAGGGCAGACACCACCCTCCGGTAGGAAGAAGCATCCCCCTGCAGCCAGACCCCCACGCCGGGGCGGCGGAACATCTCCACCCGGTAGGGGTGCAGCTTGGTCTCAAGTTCATCCAAGTCCGCAGACAGCGTGCTTTCCGAAACGCCAAGCGCCCGTGCCAGTACCGCTGTTTTGCAGGGCTCCTGCTCGCTGAGCAGCCTTGTCAAAAGCTGCTGCCGCCGCTCTGCGCGGGAAAGTTTTTTCCTGTCGCCGCTGTTCAGCTGGGTGCGCAGTGCGTCTCGCCGCTCCGGCGCTTCATCCAGCAGCAGACCCTTGCCGGGATTCCGCACAAAATGCGCCCCGGCAGCCTGCATCCACTGCTCCACAGCGGGCAGCTCCCGCAGCACGGTGCGGCGGCTGACCCCGATGCTTTCAGCCAGCGCCGCCGTGGTGGGCTGCATCTGCGGCTCGGACTACACCATGCTGATGGGCGCCATGGTCATGGGTCCTCTGGCCGGCTGGGTCATCAAGCAATTCGATAAGAAGGTGGAAGGCCATATTCCCGCCGGTTTCGAGATGCTGATCAACAACTTCTCCATCGGCATTCTGGGTATGCTGCTGGCCATCCTTGGCTACTACGTTATCGGCCCGTTCATGACTGCCATCCTCACCGTGCTGACCGCCGGTGTGGACTTCCTTGTGGCGCACAGCCTGCTGCCGCTGGTGTCCATCTTCATTGAGCCTGCAAAGGTATTGTTCCTGAACAACGCTATCAACCACGGCATCTTCAGCCCCATCGGTGCAAGTCAGGCTGCTGAGACCGGTCGTTCCATCATGTATATGCTGGAAGCCAACCCCGGTCCCGGTCTTGGTGTCCTGCTGGCCTACTGCTTCTTCTGCAAGGACGACACCACCCGCCAGTCCGCTCCCGGTGCTGTGATCATCCACCTGCTGGGCGGCATCCACGAGATCTACTTCCCCTACATCCTGATGAACCCCGTGATCATCATCGCCCCCATCGTGGGCAACTTCTGCGCCATCCTGTTCTACTCTATGACCGGTGCAGGTCTGTCCGGTCCTGCTTCTCCCGGTTCCATCATCGCCTACATGGCAATGGCTCCCCGGGATTCCATTCTCACCGTTCTGCTGGGCGTTGTCATCGCCGGTGCAGTCTCCTTTATCCTGTCCTCGGTCATTCTGAAAGCGACCTCCGGTCACACCAAGAGCCTGACCGACGCCCAGAACGAAATGAAGGAGATGAAGGCACAGGCTAAGGGCGAGATTCCTGAGCCTACTGCCGTAAATGTCGGTCAGATCCGCAAGATCGTCTTTGCCTGCGATGCCGGTATGGGTTCCAGCGCCATGGGTGCTACCAAGTTCCACAACCGCATTAAGGCGGAGCGCCCCGACCTGACCGTGACCAACTCCAGCGTGGATACCATCCCCGCCGACGCGGACGTGGTGGTCTGCCAGCGCGTTCTGGCTGACCGCGCCGCCAAGTGCGCCCCGCAGGCACAGCTTGTTACATTGGATAACTTCCTTGCAGATCCGCATCTGGACGCATTGTACAACGCACTGACCTCCACTACCCCGGCACTGGATGCCAAGGCCGAAGCTGCCGCCAATGAGGAGATCGTATCCGACCTGCGCAATGCAGCCGTAGCCCCTCTGGCGGCTGCCGTGACCGAGGCTTCCAAAGCCAACGGTTCCGTGATGAAGATCCAGGCGGAGGACATCCAGTTGGGGCTGCCTTCCGTCACCAAGGAGGAGGCCATCCGTGCCGCCGGTGCGCTGCTGGCAAAGCGGGGCTATGTGGATGACAGTTACGCCGATGCCATGGTGGAGCGCGAAAAGCTGGTGAGCACCTACATGGGCATGGGCGTAGCCATTCCCCACGGCACAAGCCAGAAGAAGGGCACCGTTAAAAAGTCCGGCGTTGTTCTGCTGCAATATCCGCAGGGCGTGGACTTCGGCGATGAAAAAGCCTACCTCGTGTTCGGCATTGCCGGTGTCGGCAACGACCATCTTGACCTGCTGGGCAATGTCTGCGAGATCCTTGAAGACGAGGATGCGCTGGAACAGCTCAAGACCACTTCCGATATGAACTATGTTCTGGAGCACTTACAATAACGATTCCAAAAAGGAGAGATTTTTATGAAGAGCATCGATATCACCATTCAGGACAAAGAAGGTCTGCACGCCCGTCCCGCCGGTATCCTGAGCAAAGCTGCCAAAGGCTTTGAGAGCAAAGTCACTATGACTAAGAACGGCAAAGTCGCCGACATGAAGAAGATCTTTGCCGTAATGGGTCTGGCCGTGAAGTGCGGCGAGACCGTGACCATCGCCGCCGATGGCCCGGACGAGGATGCCGCCATCGAAGAATTGACCAAGCTGTGCAAGGACGCATGACTTCTCCCTCCGTCTATGACCATTCTGCATAAATACTGCTGACGCAAAACCGCTCCGGGCAGAACGCTCGGAGCGGTTTTACTGTCAGTATGCGTTTTTCATCACCATGTTTTCCAGAAAGCTGAAAAACACATCGTATTCATTTGGGGTCAGCATTTTGGGAGAAATCATGATCACAAGATCATGCCCGTGGTTTCCCACATGATAGGGTGGATGAGTGTGAGAATAGGGGTTTTCCAAAACCCTCTTGACGAATTTCACATACAGTGGTATTTTTCTTGTAAATCCCACCGTCTTTGTGGATTGGTTTGAAACCACCCACAAAATGTGGTCGTGTTCATTTTGAACACAGCCACAGAAAGTGGTTGGTTATCACCGTGAGACCCACCACTTCCGTGAGGAAAAGTCCACGAAAGAACTTACCGCCCCGCAACACACCCGATTCATTTTGCCGCTTACTTCACCCGACAAAATCCATCGCTGCGCTGCGTGGGCGGTATTTTTCTTTTATGGTCACTTGTCGGGGCGGAGGCCCCTCCATCTTGCTAACGCAAGACCGTTCGGTCGCTCAAAAGCCCCACTGGGGCTTTTGTTGCTGCGCAACCGCGGCATTTTGCTTTCCGAAGAAACAAAAAATCCGAACCCTTCTCCTATTGAGAAAAGGTTCGGATTTTCATTATTTGGTGCGATGGAAGGGACTCGAACCCCCGGCCTACTGATTCGTAGCGCACGCCGGGCGATTCCCTCAATTTTTGGAAGTTACGTTTCAACGTCATTTCTCAGCGATACATCGCAAGTTTCGAGCTTCGAGTTTCTGCACCCTTTGTCCGATTTTGCAACGATTTGCACCCTTTGCACGTTTTGAAACCGTGCAAAAACCGTGCAGAAACCGTGCACTTACTCCCGGACAAACTAAAATCCACTTCATCCGACAACGACTTGACGGCATTGGTTCGAGTGACCGCACACCAAAAATCAAGTCTTGGAGGATACTATTATGACAAAATTGCTTTCCTGCCGCTACAACATGGACACCAACCGGGTGGAAGCCCGGTTCGAGGATGGCACCACCCTTGCCATTGACTGCATCGCCGTCGAGGACGAGTACGGCAGCACCCCGGCACAGCGGGCAGAGCTGGACTGGCTGCTGTGGAACAAGCCATTGGAGTATGCACAGCTTGTGCTGGGTGGTGAGATAGAGCATTATCTTTCCCTCAGTTGCGACCACGGCAGATTAGAAGATTAAATCTTCATCATTAAAATCCCCTGTTTTCCACAATGTGCTACGCCATGTGAAAAACAGGGGATTTTCTTTATTGCGCCAATTATTCGCACATTTTCTCTAATAGTTCTCGTAATTCTGTGCTTTTCAATTCTGGCACTCCACCGTATTCTCGATTCAAGTATTTATTACGGATATTGTTGGTTGCATAGGTACGCTTTTTATAATCTGTAATACACTTTATCTGTTTATCCCATGGAAATTCCGGATTCATTTGCAAAATATAAGTCGCAGTTCTTGCAAAGTCTGCCTCCATCAGCATGGTATTGTGAGTCGTCATAATTAGCTGTCCCTTAATCATAGGCTGAATCGTCTCTAACAGATTTTGAAACAACAAGTCATGAATATTCGCTTCTGCTTCATCTAAAATTACAGTTTTTCCCATGCACGCTACCAGCAAATAGCACAATATTCTTAGTAACTGTCGATTACCTGTTGATTCCCGTTTGAATTCTATGCGGCGATAGCTATTGGCAATATATTTTTCTTCCATCAACTTATAGTAAATCAGCTCACCCACATACTCTTTTTCGTAGGTGACACAACGAATACTTGGATCATACATTGCAAAGAAATGTGAAAAAAATGCTTCTACTTGATCAAGTTCATGTTCTCGTTTGAGAGAGATTTTACCCGACAATGGCTGATTCAAAACCTTCAATTGTGCGTGTAGACCTTCCCAACTTTTGTCTCCCATAGATACCGTGCAAGATAAATTTCGGAATTCATTCAGAACCACATTGAAATTCTCTGTTATGTTATCACGTCCGAACGAATTGGATTTATCCTTCATCTCGTAAATTAAAATTGCCAGGAGCGAATGTTTTCCCCAATAGCGTTTTGCCATTTCTTTTACATCTGTCAAAAATTCCTTTCCCTGCTCTTTTTCGACAATTGAATCATTTATATTGATGCCTGTAACGCTACAATCAAAATACAGTCCGCGGCGACGGTTAAGAACAAATTCCAGCCGTTCATGAAGAATTTCATCTTGCCCAAACTCCACTCGATAGCAGCCGTTATTTCCATCAATATTAAATTCGTATTCGGCAATAATAGGATTTTCACAATCAGCCATTTGGTAATCTTTAATGATGGCAGACATATCACGCAACCTTTGTCGTATGTGCTCCCGCATTTCCTTTTCCATATTTTCATCTTGGAAAATAGCACCTTGCGCTAAAATGCGTTCATAGGCCGCTCTCGCATCCATTGTGCGTGTCAGTTCTGGCAGCAGAACAAAAGCAGACATTAAGTTGGACTTGCCCGCACCATTTTCTCCGTAAAGAATAGCAAGATGCTTGGCCGTATTTCCTTTTTCCGTTAAATCCAACTCAATGTGGTCAAATGATCGAAAGTTCTCCAGTGTTATCTTCGTAAACATTGTTCTCTCTCCTTTGCCACCAGTATCTCACACCTTGCCCGAAATTTCAAGTCTTAATCTTGCTTTGTGTGAATTTAACTCGTCATTTCGATGAGCATATTCTCATTTTTACTAATTATTTTCCGAAAAGCCTTGACAATCATTTCTTTTGGAGGTACAATGCAGACAAGGGGTTAGCACTTGGGCTCTCCAAGTGCCAACCTTCCGTTTCGGGCATGAAAAAAGACGCCTGCCAGGGCGTCTTCTTTCCCAGCTATTCCAACGGATTGCCGGCTTGATACTTCTATATCATTGGCATTATACCATAAATCAAGCCTTCCTGCAATCGGAATTTTCTGGCAAGTCATGCTCGGTTGCGGCATTGCACCGTTTTTCGTGCCGTTGCCATCACTGCACCTGAGGAATTCCTTTTAGGTGCCCGGACAACTATTTATAAGGAGCTTAATTTATGGTTGTAAGATTTTTTAGCGCACGCAATTATTCCGATTCCAGTAAAAACAATGGCGACTGCATCCTTCTGGATAGCGGCACCGAACTAGTCATCTACGACTGTGGTTGCGAAGAACACGCACGCCGGGTTGTTCAGTATATGGATACTCACGGCTTCAAAAAAGCAAAGTTAGTACTATCTCATAACGATGCCGATCACTTCGATGGAATCCCCTACCTAATTGAACATGGTGTTCTTTCGGAAGTCTACACTCTTCTCTTGCTAAAGTACAAAGATGAGCTTTTGGATCGGGTCAACGATAAACGTCGCACGCGGGAATCCATCGCCAATCGGATTGCGGAAATTTATAACAATATCTATTCGCTGTCTGCACAAGTGGAGCTTAAAGACATTTTTACCGATACTGCGGTATCTGCAGGAGTTTCTATTCCAGGTCCAGGAAAAGAATACTCTTTAAATGCCGTTGCTAAAAGGATTGATAGTCGAGAAAGTGACCTTATCGACAAGGAAACAATTGTAAATGCTGTCAGCACTCAGCTATCTGTCGATTTTGGCTCCGGTAATCGTTTATTGCTCACCGGCGACAGTAGTTTTACTGCGATTGAAGATTCAGTAAAGTCACATTCTGCTATTCAGCTTCCTCATCATGGAAAACTAGAACAAGCCGAGAAGATTTTTGCCTGCAAAAATAATAGTACTATTTACTATGTTTCTGATAATACTGGAAACTCAAACGGTGGTTCTGATAATTTGAAAGCCATGCATCCTCGTGGACATGTGATTTTCTATACGGAAAACGGAGACCAGACTTGCACAGCTTCCTCCTTTGGCACCACTTATCCTGTTCGTTCCTATTTCTACGGGTTTTGATTATGAGGTATTTACTACATCAGAGCCAGTTCAAAGAACTGCATGCTCGTCAAACCTATTTGTATGACATCTTCCATCTGTATTTTGTTCCAACAAAATCAGAGGGAAACTTTATTGTCCTTGTTCCGCTAGGAAGGAATTATTCCAATATACTTTTCATCACCGGACATACAAACTTTGTTTGGGAGTACATGCTTTCGCATATCCATCAGCTCCCTGAACGTCGTGTTGTTATCACTAGCTGTTTTGGGAACATTTTCAGAAAATTTGCTCGTGACTGTGAAATATATGTTCCTAATTTTTGTCAGGATTTGTGTCCGCTACGAAGCGGCATTCCTTATGGATTTCAATTTGATATTTCCGATGCCGAGCTTTGTTTCTACAACACACCTGGGGCCATAGAAAAACGCATCCACGCAGCGTATAAGCAGCTCTTATAAGGAGAG
>OOCI01000949.1_pt1 | contig 23642 bp, 18 predicted proteins | sample 1671761 | NCBI WGS metagenome assembly OOCI01 (sample SAMN06348190, study PRJEB24527) | human gut metagenome | biome: human gut; feature: ankylosing spondylitis patient; material: feces | host: Homo sapiens | place: China | collected 2015-10
AGGAGGTCCGCTTCGGCGGCACCGTGCGGGAGTTCTGGGACAACGGCCACCTGCACATCGTCAATGAGGACGCCACGGTGGTCCAGGCCGTGCCCTGCGACATGGAGATCGCCGGCTACGGCACGGAGCATGTGAATGTCCTGCGGCTGTGGGACGCCCGGTCCACCCAGCCGGTGGATATGTCCCTGTTCTCCCGGGGCGAGTACCTGAAGGCCGCGGAGGACGAGGCCATGGCAGAGACCATTGCCAAGGTCCTCTATCCGGAGGACAATCATCTGGAGGGCAAGTCTCTGCGGCTGAAACAGCAGTACTTCTTCGTGTCCGCCACCCTCCAGTCCATCGCCGCCAAGCACACCGAACTGTACGGCACCATGAAGAACTTCCATGAGAAGAACGTCATCCAGATCAACGACACCCACCCGGCCCTGGTGATCCCGGAGCTGATGCGGATCCTGATCGACGACGCCGGCATGGACTGGGATGAGGCGTGGGACATCACCACGAGATCCGTGGCCTACACCAACCACACGGTCCTTTCGGAGGCGCTGGAACGCTGGCCCCAGAGCCTGGTGGAATTCCTGCTGCCCCGGGTGTGGCAGATTATCCTGGAGATCTCCCGCCGCTGGCAGAAGAAGGTGGAGGACTTCTACCACGACCCCAAGAAGACGGAGAAAATGGCCATCGTCTGGGGCGGTCAGGTCCGCATGGCCAACCTCTGCATCGCCGGCGGCATGGCGGTCAACGGCGTCAGCGGCCTACACTCCGAGATCCTGAAAAAGGACGTTTTCAGGGACGCCTACGGCATGGAGCCCTGGAAATTCCGGAACGTCACCAACGGCATTGACCACCGCCGCTGGCTCAGTGAGATCAACCCCGGACTGGACGGCCTGATCCGGGACCTGACCGGCGGGGACGACTATCTGCTGCACCCCCAGGCCCTGAAAAAGCTGGATGACTATGCCGATGACGCCTCTGTTCTGGAGAGGCTGGGTGCCATCAAGCGGGCCAACAAGGCGGCCTTCGCCGCCCACGCAAAAAAGACCCGGGGCGTGGAGGTCAATCCGGACGCCATCTTCGACGTCCAGGTGAAGCGGCTCCACGAGTATAAGCGACAGCTGTTGAACGTGCTGCACATCATCGCCCTGTATCAGAGACTTCAGGATGACCCCAACGCCATCACGCAGCCCCACACGTTCCTGTTCGGCGCCAAGGCGGCGCCGGGGTATGCAGTGGCCAAGCGGATCATCCGCCTCATCAACTCCCTGGCGGATCAGATCGACCACGACCCTATCTGCCGCGATAAGCTGCAGGTGGTGTTTCTGGAGAACTACCGGGTCTCCCTGGCGGAGCAGCTGATGCCCGCCAGCGAGGTGAGCCAGCAGATCTCCACCGCCGGCAAGGAGGCCAGCGGCACCGGCAACATGAAGTTCATGATGAACGGCGCCCTGACCATCGGCACCCTGGACGGCGCCAACGTGGAGATGCACCAGCAGCTGGGCGACGAGAATATCTTCCTCTTCGGCCTGAAGGCGGAGGAGGCTGCGGCCCTCTCCCGGCACTATGACCCCAAGCTGCTGTATGACCGGGATCCTGTGCTGCGGCGGGTGCTGGACGGCATTCGCGACGGCTTCCGGGACGGCGTCAGCTATGAGGACATCTACCGCCGCCTGCTCTTCGGCGATAACTGCCCGGCGGACCAGTACCTGCTCCTGGCGGATTTCGTGTCCTACTGCGACGCCGGCCGCCGCATGATGGAGAGCTACGGTGACCGCACCCGCTGGAATCAGATCAGCCTGCACAACATTGCCCGCAGCGGCGTGTTCGCCGCGGACCGCTCCATCCGGGACTATGCCCGGGATATCTGGCACGTTCCCTGCAGAGAATAAAAAAATAGGAGCTTATCCCCGAAGCCGTTCGCCCTTACTATTGCGTCGAGAGTCCGCAGACTGGCTGCGGCGATCCGTCCCCATGCTTCCTGCCTGCATGGGGTGGGGCAGAGCACCGGAGGAGCCGATCTTGCTCTGCTTCTGACTTGTCATTTTTTTCTTTTCATTGGTTGACAGTTGTGGTAAAATGTATATTGATATACTATGACAAATTGTGACAAAAAGAGGATAAATACTATGGATATTACACAGGGTGTACCCTTTGATACCTTTGGCCTGTCGGAGTCCACCATGCGCGCCATCCGAAACAAGGGCTATACCATATCGACGCCCGTGCAGGCGGGCTGCATCCCGCCCATGCTGGCAGGGAAGGATGTCATTGCCAAGGCCCCTACAGGCACCGGCAAGACCATGGCCTTCGGCCTGCCCATTATTGAGCGCATGGACCGGGAGAGCGAGGCGGTGCAGGCGCTGATCCTGGCACCCACCCGGGAGCTGGCCATGCAGATCACCCAGGAGCTGCGGGAGGTGGCCGTGTACCACGAGGGGCTGCGGGTGGTGTGCCTATATGGCGGCGAGCCCATCGGCAAGCAGATCAATGCCCTCAAACGGAAGCCCCAGATCGTGGTGGCCACCCCGGGCCGCCTGTCCGACCACATGAAGCGCCGTACCGTCACGGTGAAGGAGGTACAGACCGTGGTGCTGGACGAGGCCGACCGCATGCTGGACATGGGCTTCATCCACGACGTGACGCGGATCCTGGACAAGATCCCGAACCGCAAGAATTTGGGCATGTTCTCCGCTACTATTTCCCGGGAAGTTATGGACATCTCCTGGGTCTACCAGCGGGATCCTGAGGAGATTACTGTTCAGGCTACCAAGGAGAATAAGCCTGATATCCTGCAATATCGCATAGAGGTGCCCTCCGACCAAAAGGTGGACACCATCGCCCGCATTATCACCGGGGAAAAGCTGGAGCGGGTCATGTGCTTCTGCAACACCAAGGGCTCCACGGAGCGGCTGACCAAGTTCCTGCAGGTGCGTGGCCTGGATGCCCAGTGCATCCACGGGGACATCCCCCAGCGCAAGCGGGAGGCGGTGATGGCCCTGTTCCGGGAGGGGAAGCTCCGCGTATTCGTTGCAACGGATGTGGCCGCCAGGGGCATCGACGTGGACGATGTGGACGCGGTGTTCAACTATGAGGTGCCGGAGGAGAACGAGTACTACATCCACCGCATCGGCCGGACGGGACGGGCCAAGAAGCACGGCGTGGCGTACACGCTGCTCAGCGACTTCCCCAGCCGGCTGCGGCTGGACAACATCGCGCGGAACACGCGGAGCACCATCGTGCCCGCCGTGCTGGGCGAGGACGGCAGCGTGACTGTCGGCGAGAAATGAGAAAAGAGCGTACTTCAGCAGGCGGGTCCTTTTTTTACGGAACGGCAGCAGGTGGGCGCCGTTGGGCCGCGCGGGTTGCTATTTCGCGCGGTGTGTGGTACAATATACACATATAACCGCAAAATCCCGAAAAGGAGCGAAGATAATGAACGAAGAGTTGAAGAATATCCTCTCCCGCGTGGACCACACGCTGCTGGCACAAGGTGCTACCTGGAATGAGATCAAGACCATCTGCGACGACGGCATCAAGTACGGCTGCGCCAGCGTGTGCATCCCCGCCAGCTATGTGAAGCAGGCGGCGGCGTATGTGGACGGAAAGATCGCCGTCTGCACCGTTATCGGCTTTCCCAACGGCTACGACACCACCGCCGCCAAGTGCTTCGAGGCTGCCGACGCGGTGAAAAACGGCGCGTCCGAGGTGGACATGGTCATCAACATCGGTTGGGTGAAGGACGGCCTGTACGACAAGGTGCTGGAGGAGATCAAGGCCATCAAGGGTCACTGTGACGGCAGACTGCTGAAGGTCATCATCGAGACTTGCCTGCTGACGGATGCGGAGAAGATCGAGCTGTGCCGCGTGGTGTCCGAGTCCGGCGCGGACTACATCAAGACGTCCACCGGCTTCGGCGGGGGCGGCGCCACCCGTGAGGACGTGGCGCTGTTCAAGGCCCACGTGGCGCCCCATGTGAAGATCAAGGCCGCCGGCGGCATCGCGGATCTGAACGACGCCAAAGATTTCATCGCCCTGGGCGCGGACCGTCTGGGCACCAGCCGTATCGTCAAGGCCGTGAAGGCCATGGAACAGTAAATATAAGGAGGAACCACTATGCCGACTCCCCACAATAACGCCAACAAGGGCGATTTCGCCAAGACCGTTCTCATGCCCGGCGATCCTCTGCGGGCCAAGTTCATTGCCGAGACATTTCTCACCGAGCCGAAGCTGGTGAACAACGTCCGCGGCGTGCAGGGCTATACCGGCACCTACAAGGGCGTACCGGTGTCCGTGATGGCCAGCGGCATGGGCATCCCGTCCATCGGCATCTATTCCTATGAGCTGTACACCCAGTATGATGTGGAGAACATTATCCGCGTGGGCAGCGCCGGCGCCATGCGTGCCGACCTGGAGCTGGGCAGCGTGGTGGCCGGTCAGGGCGCCTGCACCAATTCCGACTTTGCCAGCCAGTATGAGCTGGGCGGCTCCTTCGCCCCTATCTGCGATTTTGACCTGCTGATGGCCGCCGTGGAGAGCGCCAGGGAGCTGGGCGTGAAAATGCCCGTGGGCAATCTGTACTCCTCCGACACGTTCTATGACGCCGCCGGGCGCAACATGCGCTTCGCCAAGATGGGCGTCATGGCCGTGGAGATGGAGGCCGCCGGTCTGTACTGCACCGCCGCCTATACCGGCAAGCGGGCGCTGGCCATCTGCTCCATCTCCGACAACCTGGTCAACGGCACCGAGCTGTCCGCCGATGAGCGCCAGACCACCTTCACCAATATGATGAAGATCGCGCTGGAGGCGGCGGTCAAGATGGCCGCAAGGGAATAAGCGTTTGTGTGACAGCACAGGGTGTAACGCTCTGTGCTGTCGTTATCAACAGCACATTTGTGCGTTTTGTAGAAACAAAGTGTAAATTTTTGATTACATTTGTTTACAATTCGCCCGCAAAATGCGTTTTTCCCTTGCCAAAGGCGAAAAAGTCTGCTATAATGCGCAAGGCACAGGGGGAGGAAAAACCCGTGCCGAAATGATGGTTTTCCCGCCGCAAGGCGCGAAAATAAAAAAATTGAGGAAGGTAGAATAACCATGAAGAAGTTTCTTGCTATGATCCTGGCTCTGGTTATGGCGCTGTCCCTGGTCGCTTGCGGCGACAAGAAGGACGACCCCAAGACCGACGACAACCAGGGCAACAACCCCGAAGTCACCGAGATCACCAACGCCGACGAGATCGCCGATGAGATGACCTCCGAGGATGGCAAGTACGAGATCGCTTTCGTCACCGACGTGGGCCAGCTGAAGGATAAGTCCTTCAACCAGGGCACCTTCGACGGCGTGAAGCTGTACGCTGCCAACAACGGCCTGAGCTACAAGTACTATCAGCCCGCCAACGGCGACCAGGCTACCGATGACGACCGTTACGATGCCATGAAGGCTGCTGCCGAGGGCGGCGCCAAGGTCATCGTGGCTGCCGGCTTTATGCAGGCCACTGCCCTGACCAAGGCCGCTGCTGAGTTCACCGATGTCAAGTTCGTGTTCGTGGACCGCGACAGCGCTGTGACCACCGAGGACGGCACCGCCCTGAAGAACGTTCTGGGCATCTGCTTCCAGGAAGAGCAGTGCGGCTATCTGGCCGGTTACGCTGTTGTTAAGGAAGGCTACACCAAGCTGGGCTTCACCGGTGGCGGCGGCGGCGACAACCCCGCTTGCTGCCGTTACGGCTACGGCTTCGTGCAGGGCGCTTCCGCTGCTGCTGCCGAGATGGGCGTGAAGGTCGAGATGAACTACTCCTGGCTGTATGGCGCTTCCTTCTCCGCTTCCACCGAGCTGCAGACCATGGCTTCCGGCTGGTATGAGAACGGCACCGAGGTCATCTTCGCCTGCGGCGGTAATATGTTCCAGTCTGTCGCCGCTGCCGCTGCCGCTAACGACGGCGCCGTGGTGGGCGTGGACGTTGACCAGTCCAGCCAGTCCGATACCGTTATCACCTCCGCTATGAAGGGCCTGTCCGCCTCCGTGCAGTGGGCTTGCGGCAAGGTCTATGACGGTTCCTTCGACGAGATCGGCGGCACCTTCGTGACCCTGGGCGCCAAGGACAACGCTGTGGGCCTGCCCACCGCTACCTGGTCCCTGACCAAGTGGACTGTGGACGACTACAACGCCATGCTGGCCAAGATGGCCGATGGTTCTCTGGTCGTCGACAACGACTACTCCAAGCTGGACAGCACCGACAGCCTGACCCTGAACCTGGTCAAGTAATCGGAACGTACTTAACAAAAAAAGAGACGCCTGCGGGCGTCTCTTTTTTTTGCGTCAAGCGCGTGATGCGAGGCGTAAAACGCCGCTGTTTTTCTTGCAATCTGTGCATATATGCTATATAATAAATTTATGCCTTTATCGCCATTAGGCAAAATAATAGAGGAAAGTAGGTGGCGGCATGGATAAGACTCCCTCGTATGTGATCGAGATGCTTCACATTACCAAGGAGTTCCCCGGCATCAAGGCCAACGACGATATCACCCTCCAGCTGAAAAAGGGAGAGATCCACGCGCTGCTGGGCGAAAACGGCGCCGGCAAATCCACGCTGATGAGCGTGCTGTTCGGCCTGTACCAGCCCGAGGCGGGCGAGATACGCAAGAACGGCCAGACGGTGAAGATCAACGACCCCAACGATGCCACGGCGCTGGGTATCGGCATGGTCCACCAGCACTTCAAGCTGGTGGAGGTATTCTCCGTGCTGGACAACATCATTCTGGGCGCCGAAACGACGAAGTGCGGCTTTCTGCAGAAAAAGGAAGCGCGGAGGAAGGTCGAGGAGCTCTCCAAACGGTACGGCCTGCACGTGGACCTGGACGCCAAGGTGGAGGATATCACCGTGGGTATGCAGCAGCGTACCGAGATCCTGAAGATGCTCTACCGCGACAACGAGATCCTCATCTTCGACGAGCCCACCGCCGTGCTGACGCCCCAGGAGATCGATGAGCTGATGGCCATTATGAAGAACCTGACGGCGGAGGGGAAATCCATCCTCTTCATCTCCCACAAGCTCAACGAGATCATGGCGGTGGCGGACCGGGTGACGGTTCTGCGTAAGGGCCGCTATGTGGGTACCGTGAACACCTGCGACACCAACAAGCAGGAGCTGTCCAACATGATGGTGGGCCGCCCGGTGCAGCTGGAGGTCGTAAAGGAGCCGGCCAAGCCCACGGATGTGGTGCTGAAGGTCCGGGATCTGTGTGTGCCCTCTCACACCCACAAGCGCAATGCCGTGGACCACGTCAGCTTTGATGCACGCGCCGGCGAGATACTCTGTATCGCCGGTATCGACGGCAACGGACAGACGGAGTTCATTCACGCGCTCACCGGCCTGGATAAGAGCAATGGCGGCACGGTGACGCTGTGCGGCAAGGATATCTCCCACGCCAGCATCCGTCGCCGTGGAGAGTGTATGAGCCACATCCCCGAGGATCGGCACAAGCACGGCCTGGTGCTGGATTTTACGCTGGAGCAGAACCTGGTGCTGCAGCGGTATAAGGAGCCGGAATTCGAAAAGGGCGGCTTTATCAAAAAGGACGCGGTGCGTGCCTACGCTGAGAGGCTGATCGAGGAATACGATATCCGCAGCGGACAGGGCCCCGTGACCACCGCCCGCAGTATGTCCGGCGGCAACCAGCAGAAGGCGATCATCGCCCGCGAGGTGGACCGCAACAAGCCGCTGATCGTGGCGGTCCAGCCTACCCGCGGCCTGGACGTGGGCGCGATCGAAAACGTACACAAGGAACTGGTGAAACAGCGTGACGCCGGCAAGGCAGTGCTGCTGGTATCCCTGGAGCTGGACGAGGTCATGAGCCTTTCCGACCGCATCCTGGTCATGTACGAGGGTGAGATCGTGGGTGAGTTCGACCCGAAGCAGATCACCGTGCAGGAGTTGGGCCTCTATATGGCCGGCGCCAAGCGGGCGGACAAGAAAGAGGGTGAGACGGCGTGAAACAAAAACTGACAGATCTGTATGCCAAGAATGGCACCAAGAAAGTCCTGGCCTCTCTGCTGTCCATTCTGGCCGGCCTGCTGCTGGGCAGCATCGTGGTCATTATTGTGGGCCTGGCGGAGCAGAAGATCACCACTGCCGGTATGTGGGAGGGCGTCCGGCTGATTTTTGCCGGCATCCTCAGCACAGGCCGCGACGCTGCGGGCGCGCTGACCTGGGGCTTTAACGCCCAGAATGTGGGCAATATGCTCTTCCGCGCCATGCCGCTGATCATGACCGGCCTTTCCGTGGCGGTGGCCTTCAAGACGGGCCTGTTCAATATCGGCGCACCCGGCCAGTATCTGATGGGTACGCTTGTCTCGCTGTCCGTCGCGCTGGGCATCCCCTCCGAGTCCGTGCCCGTGGGCATCATCTGGCTGCTGGCCTTTCTGGGCGGTATGCTGGCTGGCGCCCTGTGGGGCGCGATCCCCGGATTGCTGAAGGCGCTGCTGAATATCAACGAGGTGCTGGCCTGCATCATGACCAACTGGATCGCAGCCAATCTTGTCACCTGGATGTTTGATATCAGCAGCTTCAAGAACGTAACAGAAGGCACGAAGTCCGGTTACATCTACAAGACCACCTTCAACGGTGTAGCCACACCCAAGCTGGGACTGGATCAGCTGTTTCCCGGCTCCCAGGTCAATGCCGGTATTCTGGTGGCCATCATTCTGGCCATCGTGGTGTACATTATCATGGAGAAGACGGTGTTCGGCTATGAGCTGAAGGCCTGCGGCGCCAACCGCCATGCGGCCCGCTACGCCGGTATCCCCGATAAGCGCAATATCGTGCTGTCCATGGCCATTGCCGGCGCACTGGCCGGCGCCGGCGCCGCGCTGTACTGGCTCAGCGGCAACACCGAGTTCTACTGGAACACCTATCAGGCCCTGCCCGGCGTGGGCTTTAACGGAATCCCCGTGGCACTGCTGGCGGTGAACAACCCCATCGCGGTCATTTTCACCGGCATCTTCATGGCCATGCTGGATATCGTCGGTCTGCAGCTGACCAACCTGACTGCCTACAACGAGTACATCACCGACGTGATCATCTCCGTCATCGTGTATCTGTCCGCCTTCTCTCTGCTCATCCAGATGATGCTGACTGGACGGAAAAAGAAGCTCGTCGTGGAGGCCAACAAGACCACCACGGCGGATATACCGGCAGAGGCGGAGACACAGCCACTGGATGTGCCGCCGGAGGACATACCGGACATACCGATAGAGGAAGCACCGCAGGTGCCTGAGCAGCCGAAGGAAGGAGGGGAGCAGGCATGACATTTCTGATCCAACAGACCATGATCTACGCCGTTCCCCTGATGATCGTGGCGCTGGCCGGCGTGTTCGCTGAGCGCAGCGGTATCATCAACCTGGCGCTGGAAGGTATTATGATCCTGGGTGCGTTTATCGGCGTGCTGTTCGTGAACATCATGCAGACCAACCACGTCTACGACGCGGCCAAGGCTGCCGGCGACTGGATGGCTTTGCAGGGCTTTGAACTGCTGGCTATGCTGGTGGCGGCCATATTCGGCGCCATTTTCTCCCTGCTGCTGAGCTTTGCCTCCGTAAATCTGCGGGCGGACCAGACCATCGGCGGTACGGCGCTGAACCTGATGGCTCCGGCCCTGGTGCTGTTCCTCATCCGTATCATCGCCAACCAGAACACTCTGCAAATGGCCACCGGCGATGCGGCCAGTTGGTTCATGATCAAGAAGACCACTCTGGGCTACGCGAAGACGGACGACCTGGGCTTCCTGGGCAATACCTTCCTGCACAAGGTGTATCTGGCGACCTATGTCTGCATCATCATTTTCGTGGTGCTGTCGATCCTGCTGTACAAGACCCGGTTTGGCCTGCGGCTGCGCTCCTGCGGTGAAAATCCCCAGGCGGCGGACTCCGTGGGTATCAACGTGTACAAGATGCGCTATGCCGGTACGACCATCTCCGGCGCGCTGGCCGGCATGGGCGGCTTTGTCTACGCCCTGACCACGGCCAACTGCACGGCCAACGGCGATGTGGCGGGCTTCGGCTTCCTGGCGCTGGCCGTTATGATCTTCGGTAACTGGAAGCCGCTGAACATCGCCGGGGCGTCGCTGCTGTTCGGCCTGTTCAAGTGTATCGCCGCGGCGTACTCCAGCCTGGATATCAACGGCGACGGCGTGTATTGGCTGGCGGAGATCGGCATCAGCTCCCACGTGTACCGTATGCTGCCGTACCTGATCACGCTGGTGGTGCTGGCCTTCACATCCAAGAAATCCCGCGCACCCAAGGCGGAGGGTATCCCCTACGACAAGGGCCAGCGGTAAAAGAAGCATAAAAAAGAAGCACCCGCGCGGGTGCTTCTTTTTTGCGCTGTTTTACATGGATTTTACAAAAGATGGCCTGCGAACTTGACATTTATACCGTACAATGTAGATGGACAATAAGGTGACATCTGAGAAAATGTAAAGTCGAGGGAAAGAAAATGGATATTTTTCATGCGCTGACCATGCTGGGCGGGCTGTGCCTGTTTCTGTTCGGCATGAATTTCATGGGCCAGGCGCTGGAGCGCCGGGCCGGCGGCAAGCTGCGGACGCTGCTGGATAAAATGACCGGCAGCGTGGGTGCCGGTTTCCTGACCGGACTGGGCATCACCGCCATCATTCAGAGCTCATCGGCCACCACCGTCATGGTGGTGGGCTTCGTGAACTCCGGGCTGATGACCCTGCGGCAGGCTATCAATGTTATCATGGGTGCCAACGTGGGCACCACGGTGACGGCCTGGCTGCTGAGCCTGGCGGGGATCGACGGCGGCAGCGTGTGGCTGCAGCTGCTGAAGCCCACCGCCTTTACGCCGGTGCTGGCGCTGATCGGCATCATTTTCTATATGTTCTGCAAGGACAGCCGGAAAAAGGAGACTGGCTCCATTCTGCTTGGCTTTGCCACGCTGATGTTCGGCATGGACACCATGAGCGCCGCGGTGGCGGGGCTGAAGGACGTGCCGGGGTTTGCAGAGCTGTTTTTGGCCTTTACAAACCCGCTGCTGGGCGTGCTGGTGGGCGCGGTGCTGACGGCGATCATCCAGTCGTCCTCCGCCTCGGTGGGTATTTTGCAGGCGCTTGCCTCTACCGGCCAGGTCAGCTACGCCGCCGCGGTGCCCATTATCATGGGCCAGAACATCGGTACCTGTGTCACGGCGCTGATCTCCTGCGTCGGCACCAACAAAAACGCCAAGCGGGCGGCCGTGGTGCATCTGATGTTCAATGTGATCGGCGTGGCGGTGCTGCTGACGGTGTTCTGCATCGTCAAGGCCATCTTTGCCCCGGTACTGCTGAACAAGGCGGCGTCTATGGCGGGTATCGCTGTGGCCCACTCGGTGTTCAATATCCTGTGTACGGCCATACTGCTGCCCTGCGGCGACCTACTGGAGAAGTTGGCTATCCGTCTGGTGCCGGATAAGGCCCACGCGGCCGATAAAACGGTGGAGCTGGACCAGCGCCTGCTGACCACACCGGCCGTGGCGCTGGAGCGCTGCCGGGTCGTCACCTGCGAGATGGCGGAGGTTGCCGTGCGGGCGCTGCAAAACGCCCTGCGGAGCTTTGACCACTACACCGAAGCGCTGGCCTCCTCCATCCGGGAGGATGAGAGCCGCTGCGACCACTACGAGGACGTACTGGGCACCTATCTGGTAAAGCTCAGCGCCCAGAAGCTGGGCGAGCAGGAGAGCGAGGAGTCCGCGGAGCTGCTGAAGGCCATCGGCGATTTTGAGCGTATCTCCGACCATGCGGTGAACGTGCTGGAGTCGGCGGAGGAGCTGCGGGAGAAGGGGCTGGCCTTCAGCGACGAGGCGAAGCGGGAGCTGAGCGTGCTGTCCGCCGCGGTCAACGATATCCTCATGCGGGCGCTGGACGCCTTCCGGCAGCAGGATATGACCGCCGCCCGGCAGGTGGAGCCGCTGGAGCAGGTCATCGACGATCTGAAGGAGCAGCTGCGTACCCGGCATATCCTGCGGATGCAGCAAGGCCAGTGCAGCATCGAGGCAGGTTTTGTCTGGTCCGACCTGCTGACGGATCTGGAGCGTACCTCGGACCACTGCTCCAATATCGCCGGGTGCGTGATCGACGCCGCCCACCACGACCTGAATATGCACGCCACGCTGGATGCGGCGCGGCATCAGGACCCGGACTTCCGGGAGCAGTACCAACGCTGCGCGGCGAAATATCAGGTGTAAACAAAAGAAGTCCCTCCCGCCGGGAGGGACTTCTTCTTATGCGCTCACAGCCCGCGGGAGGCGCGCTCCCGCGCCTCGGCCTCCGCCCGCTGGCGGCAGACCTCCACCCAGTCGGGCAGCTTGTCCAGCTCGGCGGCAAAGGCTGCCAGTTCGTCGGGAATGACGATCTTCTGGGGACAGACAGCGGCGCAGGCGCCGCAGCCCAGGCAGGCGTGGGGCCACTTGTCCTTGGGCTGCGCGTCCAGCTGCATTTTGATGGTGCTGCCGCTGCCGGTGCGGAGCTGGTTGTACTTGTGCAGCAGATCCGGGATATCCAACTGCTGGGGACAGCCGTCACAGCAGTAGCGGCAGGCAGTGCAGGGGATGGAATTCTTCATCTTATCCGCCGCAGCAAAGAGGATCTCCTCCTCAGCGGGGGAGAGGGGGTCGAGGCGCTCGAAGGTGGCCACGTTGTCCGCCATCTGCGCCATGTCGGACATACCGGAGAGGACCATGTGGACGTTATCCAGTCCCTGGAGCCAGCGGAAGCCGAAGGAGGCGATGCTGGCGTTGGGGCGAAGGGCGTGGAGCTGCTGTTCACTGTCGGCATCCAGGGCGGCCAGCTTGCCGCCGCGGACCGGCTCCATGACCCAGACGGGGATATGGTGCTTTTCCAGCAGCTCGTATTTCTCCCTGGCCCGCTGGATGGTCCAGTCCAGATAGTTCAGCTGGATCTGACAGAACTCCATCTCCTTGCCATAGCGCTCCAGAAAAGCGGTGAGGCAGGGAAGGTCCGCATGGGTGGAGAAGCCCAGGTGCTTGATACGGCCCAGACGCTTCTGCTCCACAAAATAGTCGATGATGCCCCACCGGGGATCGGTGTAGATATCCACGTCGTTTTCATAGACGTTGTGCAGCAGGTAGAAATCGAAGTAGTCCACCTGACACTTCTCCAGCTGCTGGGCAAAGATGTCCGCCGGGTCCGGGTCGCAGGTGAGCGTATGGCCGGGGTATTTGGTGGCCAGGTAAAAGCTGTCCCGGGGATGCTTTTTCAGGCAGCGGCCCACCACCGTCTCGGACAGATTTTGCATATAGGCCCAGGCGGTGTCAAAATAATTGACGCCGTGGGCCAGCGCATAGTCCACCATCGCCTGGGTGGTGTCCTCGTCGATGGCGCCGTCCGCCGTGGTGGGCAGGCGCATGGTGCCGAAGCCCAGCAGGGACAGGTGCAGGTCCTGAAAATCACGATAGATCATGGCATTGCCCTCCTTTTTTGTGGTGCTATTTTACCGCGAAAAATGCCGGAGCGCAAGAGTGGAATTGGCCGTGCAGTACGCCTGCGCCGCCGCTGCACCCGGGAGAGGGCCTGCGGCGTGATGGAGACGGTCCTGGGCGACAGGCTGCATCAGCTGAAGTGCGGGCTGGAGATGACCTTCTGAAAAGCAGACCACCCCCGGCTCCTCGCCGGGGGTGGTTTTGCTTGCTCAGGGCAGCAGTGTTTTCTCCAGGAAGTCGTAAACGGCCTCGGCGGTCTGGTGGACGGAGTCCAGCAAGACGTATTCGTCGCTGCTGTGGTAGTTCTCGCCGTCGGCGCCGAAGATGATGGCCGGCGCACCCAGCCGTGTGCCCAGGTAGTTGAAGTCGCCGATGCTGGCGAAGTAGGAGATGGTGGGTTCCTTGCCGGTGACCTTGCGGATGGACTCCAGCAGGGAGACGGTCATGGGTTCGTCCTGGGGGACGGTGTAAGGCATGAAGCCCCGGGAGCCCTCGGACGGTGCTTCGCGGAAGCAGATCTCATACCGCCCGGTGATACCGGCGCGCTGCACGGCCTTTTCGATCTCGCGGACGATGGTGTCCGGGCTTTCGCCCACCACAATGTGCCAGAACAGGTGGAGCACGGCGAAGTCCGGCACGCTGCACGCGCCGCCGTCGGCGTTGATGCCCACCACACAGCAGGTGCCCTTGCCCAGGTGCGGGTCCTCAACATAGTCCACCTGCTCCAGGGCCTGCGCCACCTTGGCCGCGTCCAGCAGGGCACTGTGGCCCTTCTCCGGGTTGGCTGCGTGGGCGGACTTTCCGTAGAAGCGGATCTCCAGACCATAGCCGCCCCGGGCACCCAGGCAGACATCGGGGAAGGGCTTGCCGTCGAAGCCGGCGCTTGGCTCGGTGATGATGGAGAAGTCCACGTCAGAGAGATAGCCGTCCTCGATGAGGGCATTGGTGCCCAGGCCGTAGGGGCCCTCCTCGTCAGAGACCAGCGCCAGCTTGATCTTCCCGGCGAAGGTCTTGTGGGCGGCGGCGAAGCGGGCAGCCGTGACCATCAGCGCGGCGCAGCCGGATTTCATGTCCAGCGCGCCCACACCATAGAGCCTGTCGCCGTCCAGCTCGCCGTAGGGATCGCGGGTCCAACCGCCGCACAGCTGCACGGTGTCCAGATGGCCGTTCAGGCAGATGACCGGTCCGGGTCTGCCGCCGTCGATAACGGCGATGACATTTTTCCCATGGAAATCTGTGACCTTGGCATCGTGGTATTCGTGCAGCTGTGCGGGCAGTCCCTGCCGGCACAGCCAGTCTCTGGCGAATGCCATGATCTCGTCCTCGTGGAAATATTCGCTTTTGATGGCGGTGAGCTGCTGCAAAAGTGCTGTAACATCAGCTTTTTCTATCATCAGTATGATCGCTCCTTTCTGCTGTGGGGCTGGAAATATGCGCTTTCTCCGTACAGTATAGCGGGCAGGCGTTTAACGCCTGTTGGTCCGGGCGTTTTTCACCTATTGCTCCACGCGCCACAGTGCGCCGAAGTACCACGCACCCATGCCGTCGGACACCACGCCGGTCACGTCGCCGCGCAGGGCGTAGGCCTGCTCCTTCTCATACAGCGGTATCACGTTGGCCGTGTCCAGCAGCAGCCACTCCGCATCCTTCAAATAGGCGTCCCGCGCCTCGGCGGAGGTGCTGGCCGCCGCCACCCGCATCAGAATGTTATAGGCGTTCATGTAGATCAGCGCGTAGTTCCGCGTGTCGCCGCTGCGCCACAGGTCCAGATAGGCTGATGCATCGTTGTACAGCGCGTCCAGCTCCGTCAGGGCCAGGGTGAACGCGCCGCTGCTGAGCAGCTGCTGATACGTCTCCGCATCCTCACCCTGCAGGGTCACGCTCAGTCCCAGTTTTTCCTGCCACACCTTCTGCAGCCGCTGGGCCAGCGCCGTCTGCGCCGGCGTATTCCGGTACAGCAGCGTCACCGTTCCCAGGCTTATCAGCGCCTCCGGCCGCCGCAGGCCCGCCTGCGTCATCAGCTCCAGCGCCTGACTGCACCGGTCCGTGTAGGTATCCGCCTCGCAGTCGATCACCGCGCCGTTGACCGCCCGGAACTCCTCGCCCCCGGCGGTGCGTATGCCGTGAGGCACCAGCCCCTCCGCGGCGGCATAGTCCGCGCCCAGAGCGCCGGCCGCCGCATCCCGGTCGATGACCAGACTCATGGCCTGCCGCAGCTCCGTCCGGTCCATGTTGGTGGCCATCTGGTTGATGAGCAGCACGCCCACGGTGCTGCTGCCGCCGTAGGTGCCGTCCTCTCCTGCCGCGCCGATGACCGCGTCCGCGGTGCCCGCGTCCTTGGCGGCCTCCGCCGCGCTCTTGAACCGGATCTCGATCCGGTCCGCGCGCACCTGCCGTGCGTTATAGTGGTCCTCCTGCTTCACCAGCGTGGCGAAGAGACTGTCGCTCCAATCGCCGGTGCGGCGGTACGGCCCGTTGCCCACGAACCACGTCCGGCTGGCGCTCCAGCCCTCGCCGCCTTCCACAGCCTTCTGCTGCACCGGCATGGTGGCCGCCGCTGTGCACACCGCGTCCACAAAGTACGGGCACATCGTGCTCAGCGTCACCACGAAGGTGTGCTCGTCCTCGGCGTATACGCCCAGCGCCTCCGGGTCGCCCGCGTGGGCGTCCTCATAGCCCGCCACCATGGACAGGATCTCCGCCTCCTGGCTGTCCGTCTCCGGCGATACCAGCCGCCGCCAGGCGTACACGAAATCCTCTGCCGTCACGTCGCTGCCGTCGGACCACTTGCCGTCGCGCCGCAGATGGAACGTATACGTCTGCGTGCCGTCCTCATTGTCCGTGCAGTCGTAGGCGTGGGCCGCTGCGGGCACCGCGCCCTCCGCCGTCCAGCGGTACAGGTTGTCGAACAGGTGCAGCACCAGGGTGCGCTCCGCCGGTGTGGCGGCATAGGCCGGGTCCACCGTGGACACGCTGCCGGTCATCACCACCGACGCGGTGTTCTCGCCGCTGCGGCCGCGGCCGCAGCCGGCCAGCAGCGCCGTCATCATACACAGGCACAGCAGCATGGCCGCGCCCCGCTTCCATCGTTTCATAGGACTTCCTCCGGGAATAGACTTTTTCCCATTATATATGCTTTTGCGTCAAAAGTAAAGCCGCCCTCCGGGCGGCCTCACTTTGTTTACAATTACTCCGCGATCAGCAGCTGGGCGATCTGCACGGCGTTGGTGGCCGCGCCCTTGCGTACCTGGTCGCCGCAGCACCAGATGTTCAGCCCGTTGTCGCTGGTCAGGTCGTCCCGGATACGGCCCACGAACACCAGGTCCTGGTCGCTGGTCTCCAGCGGCATGGGATAGCGCTTGTTGGCCAGGTCGTCCACCAGCCGGCAGCCGGGGGCGGCGGCGATCAGTTCCCGGGCGCGCTCCACGCTGATCTTCTCCTTGGTCCGCACCACAATGGACACGCTGTGGCTCCGCACCACGGGAACGCGGACGCAGGTGCAGCTGACCTTCAGCTCCGGCAGGTGCATGATCTTCCGGCCCTCGTTCTGCATCTTCATCTCCTCGGAGGTATAGCCCTCAAAGGCCTCACCGCCGATCTGGGGGATGACGTTATAGGCGATCTGGTACTGGAATACCTTGGGCTCCACCGGCTTACCCTCCCGCAGCAGCTCCACCTCGTCCATCAGCTCGATGGGGCCGCCGGCGCCGGCGCCGGACACCGCCTGGTAGCTGCTGGCCACAATGCTCTCGATGGGGCTGTCGTGGTTCAGGGCGTTGATGGCCACCAGCGAGACGATGGTGGTGCAGTTGGGGTTGGAGATGATGCCCTTGTGCTTCTTCACGTCCTCCGGATTGATCTCCGGCACGATCAGGGGCACATCCGGGTCCATGCGGAAGGCGCTGGAGTTATCCACGAACACCGCGCCCGCCTTGACGATGGCCGGGGCGAACTGCTTGGCGATGTCGTTCTCCGCCGCGCCCAGCACAATGTCCATGCCCTTGAAGGCCTCGTCACAGGCCAGCTCCACGGGGATGTCGTGGCCCTTCCAGTGGATGGCCTGTCCCACGGACCGGGCTGACGCCAGCGGGTGCAGCTCCTCGATGGGGAAATCGCGCTCGGCCAGTACCTTCATCATCTCGCGTCCCACCGCGCCGGTGGCACCCAGAATAGCAACTTTATACTTTTTCATATGATGTACTCCTTTTCTCGATATCGAATAAGTGACGTATCCTGCGTTCAGATGCAGCGCATGGCGCAGGCGCACCTTGTGTACGGCAAGCCGCTGCGGCGAAGTATGGGCGCAGGAGACGCACTTTATTTTACAAAACTGTTGTACAGCACCCGGATAGCCTTCTCAAAGTCGGCGCTGTCCACGCCCACGATGATGTTCAGCTCTTCGGGCCCCTGGGTGATCATGCGGATATTGATGCCGTTTTCGCCCAGCTTGGCGAAGATCTTGCCGGAGGAGCCGGGCTGGAAGGCCATCTTCCGGCCCACGGCCGCCACCACGGCCATACCGTCGGTAACGTGCAGGCTGTCGGGCTTGATCTCCTTCTCCATGTCGCCCAGTGCCTGATACAGATACGGCGCGGCCTTGGCCGCCTCCACCACCAGCGATACCGAGTCGATACCGGAGGGGATGTACTCCACGTTGATGTGATAACGCTCCAATATCTCCAGCACCCGGCGGATAACGCCCAGCTCCGAGGACATTCCGTTCTTGGTCATGGTGATGACGGAAAAGCCCTTCTTTCCGGCGATGCCGGTGATCATGCTGCTCTCCTGCAGCTCCGCCGCCGTGTCGTCGAAGGCCTCCCGTATCATGGTGCCCGGGTGCTCCGGCTGGTTGGTGTTGCGGATGTTCAGGGGGATGTTCTTCTCCCGCACCGGGGAGACGGTGCCCTCGTGCAGCACCTGCGCGCCGATGTAGCTCAGCTCACGCAGCTCGGCGTAGGTAATGCGCTCGATGGGCCGCGGGTCGGGCACGATCTTGGGGTCGGCCATCAGGAAGCCGGACACGTCCGTCCAGTTCTCATACACGTCGGCGTCCAGCGCCGCCGCCGCCAGCGCACCGGTGATGTCGCTGCCGCCCCGGCTGAAGGTGTGGATGCTGCCGTCCGGCAGCACGCCGTAGAAGCCGGGAATGACCACCTTCCGCCCGCTGGCCGCATGGACCAGAGCCTGATAGCTGGCCTCCTGGTCCACCGTGCCGTCCATGCGGAAGTGCAGCCACAGGCTGCTGTCCAGAAAGTCAAAGCCCAGGCAGTCGGCCATGATCCGGGCGGCGAAATACTCGCCCCGGCTCACCAGCTCATCGGCGGAGATGCCCTTGTCCATCTTGGCGCGCAGGGCGTCGAATTCCGCCTCCAGCGGCGTGGACAGGCCCAGCTCGTCCCGGATCTCCAGATACCGGCTGCGTACCATATCGAATATACCGTCGCAGCTGACGCCGTACTGCAGGTGGGCGTGGCACAGATACAGCAGGTCCGTGATCTTGTGATCATCCTTGAACCGTTTTCCGGCGGCGCTGACCACCACCACCCGGCGAGCAGGGTCTGCCTCCACGATAGAGCGTACTTTTTCCAGCTGGTGGGCATCCGCCATGGACGACCCGCCGAATTTCAACACTTTCAACATAGTCCTTGCCTCTTTCGCTTTGGTTATTGTGTGCAGGGTTTTTCATGCGTGACAAAAAAATATTTTATGTCCACAGGAGAAAAACACTTGCTTTTTTGATGGGGACAGTGTATCATAGCCATATCAGAAATGCAAGACCCAATTTCAAAAGTTTTTTCGGAGGCTTTTTTACCATGATCTACCACAGCACAAGAAATGAGCAGCTCACCGCTTCCTCCACCCACGCGGTGCTTCAGGGCATCGCCCCGGACGGCGGCCTGTACATCTGCGACCCGGCGGCCCTGCGCTTCGACTGGCGCGCCGCCCTGGAAAAGGACACCCTCTCCATGGCGGCGGATATTCTCCACGCCCTGCTGCCGGACTTTCAGGACATGGACCGGCTGGTCCGCGACAGCTACGCCGGCAAGTTCCCCACGTCCGACCTGACGCCCCTGACCCCCGTGGCGGATAAATACGTGCTGGAGCTGTACCATGGCCCCACCTCCGCCTTCAAGGATGTGGCCCTCAGCGTCCTGCCCCGCCTCATCGTAGCGGCGGCCAAGGCCGAGGGCATGAAGGGCGACGTGGTCATCCTGACGGCCACCTCCGGCGACACCGGCAAGGCGGCCATGGAGGGCTTCCACGACGTGCCCGGCACCCGCATCACCGTGTTCTACCCCTACGGCGGCGTCTCCGCCGTTCAGCAGGCCCAGATGGCCACCCAGGAGGGCGCCAACGTCCGCGTCTGCGCCGTCCGCGGCAACTTCGACGATGCCCAGACCGGCGTGAAGGAGATCTTCGCCGCCTGCAAGGACAAGGACCTCCACGGCGCCATGCTCTCCTCCGCCAACTCCATCAATATCGGCCGTCTGGCCCCCCAGGTGGTCTATTACTTCCGCGCCTACGGCGATCTGGTGAAGTCCGGCCGCATCCGGCTGGGCGACGTGGTGGACTACACCGTCCCCACCGGCAACTTCGGCGACATTCTGGCCGGCTATTTTGCCAGGCAGATGGGCCTGCCTGTGGGCCGCCTGATCTGCGCCAGCAACGCCAACGACGTGCTCACCGAGTTCCTGACCACCGGCCGCTACGACAAGCGCCGCCCCTTCTACAAGACCACCTCCCCCTCCATGGATATCCTGGTGTCCAGCAATCTGGAGCGTCTGCTCTATCTGGTCAGCCAGGATGCCAGCTGCGTGGAGCGCCTGATGCGGGAGCTGAACACCCAGGGCTGGTATCAGGTCAGCGGCTGGATGCTGGAGAGGCTCCGCGCCGTCTTCGGCTGCGGCTGCTGCGACGATGCCGGCGCGGCGGAGGTCATCGGCCGGGTGTGGCGTGAGCACAAGTACCTCTGCGACCCCCACACCGCCGTGGCCTGGGCCGTGGCGGAGAAGCACACCCGCGAGGGCGTTCCCATGGTGGTCCTGTCCACCGCCTCACCCTACAAGTTCCCCGCCGCCGTACTGCACGCCCTGGGCGAGGCATCCGGTGACGATGAGTTCGCCATGATGGAGCAGCTCCACGCCCTCACCGGCATGGACATCCCCAAAAATCTCCGCGGCCTGGAGGGCCGCCCTGTCCTCCATACCGACGTCATCGACAAGGACGCCATGCTGGACTATGTGCTGTCCGACGCGCTGAAATAAAAGAAAGGAACTGTTCCCTATGAATATCGTTTGTTTGGACATGGAGGGCGTCCTCGTCCCCGAGATCTGGATCGCCTTCGCCGAGGAAAGCGGCATTCCCGAGCTGCGCCGCACCACTCGCGATGAGCCGGATTATGACAAACTCATGCGCTGGCGCATCGACCTGCTCCGTGAGCGCGGCCTGAAGCTCAGCGCCATTCAGGAGACCATCTCCCGCATCGACCCCCTGCCCGGCGCTAAGGACTTCCTGGACGCGCTGCGTAAGGACACTCAGGTGGTCATCCTCAGCGACACCTTCGACCAGTTCGCCATGCCCCTCATGGCCAAGCTGGGCTATCCCACCCTGCTGTGCAACACCCTCGAGGTGGACGGCGAGGGCTACATCACCCGCCACCTCATGCGCTGTGAACACTCCAAGCTCACCACTGTCAAGGCCCTTCAGTCTATCGGCTACGACACCATCGCCAGCGGCGACAGCTATAACGATTTGGAGATGATCCTCCACAGCAAGGCCGGTTTCCTCTTCCGGGGGCCCGATAAGATCAAGCAGGACTACCCCGACCTGCCCGCCTTCGAGGATTACGGCGACCTGCTGGCCGCCATCCGCGCCGCCCTGTAACAGCGGTGCTGCGGTGAAAGACAAAGACAAAGCAAAAACCGGCGCCCCCCGGCGCCGGTTTTTGCTTTGTGAAAGGAGGGGGTAAGATCACATCTGGACGCGGTTCTCGCGGGTCCAGCTGGTGATGTCCAGGTTGGGATAGCGGCGGCGCAGCTCGTCCAGCTTGCCTTCGGTGTCGCCCAGTGCGGCGATGCTGTTGATGGCCGCCACATCGGCGGCATTCATGGCGTGGGCCTCATCGGTGCCGCAGGACGCGCAGTGATAGCGCTTGGTCGTCTCAGAAAACGTAACATCGGTGCTGCCGCAAACGGCGCAGCGGGTGGTCTTGGATACGATAGCCATAATGTATTACCTCCATATTCTTGTTTTGTTTCGTTGTCCTTATACTACCACAAAATGTTTCAGTTGTAAAACGCATAATTGTATTTGCAAGTATGAGAAAAAGTATGATATAATAGCGACAGCGACTGTACAGGAGGTCCCGCCATGAGTGTATCCAAATACCAGATGTTCCTCAAGACCGTAGAGTGCGGCAGCTTCTCCCGGGCGGCGGAGGAGCTGAACTTCACCCAGTCCGGCGTCAGCCACGCCGTCCAGGCGCTGGAGGACGAGCTGGGCATCACACTGCTCAGCCGCAACCGCGGCGGCGTCGTGCTGACGGCCGACGGCCGCGCGCTGCTGCCCCGGGTCGAGGCCCTCTGTGCCGCCCACCATGTCCTCATGCAGTCCGCGGCGGATCTGAAGGGGCTGGACGCCGGTCTGGTCAAGGTGGCCACCTTCTCCAGCGTCTCCGCCCAGTGGCTCCCCTCCATCCTCAAAAGCTTCGGCGACATCTACCCCAACATCGAGTTCGAGGTGGTGGATGCCGATTTCTACGGCCAGACCGAGGAGTGGATCCTCCAGGGCAAGGTAGACTGCGGCTTTCTGCGCCTGCCCTCAGCCAAATCCCTCTGCGCCCACCCCCTGTACCGGGATGAGCTGCTGGTGGTCGTCCCCTGCGGCCACCAGCTGGCGGATGCGGCGGCTTTTCCCCTGTCGGCCCTGTCCGCCGAGCCCTTCATCCGTCTGGAGGAGGGCCGCGACTACGAGCTCACCGCCGCCCTGGACGCCATGGGCGTCCACCCCAACGTGAAATATACCGCCCGCGAAGACCGCACCATCCTGGCCATGGTGTCCAAGGGCCTGGGCATCAGCCTCCTGCCGGAGCTGATGGTCCGCCGCAGTCCCTATCCCGTGGCCGCCTGCCACGCCCCCGAGCGCTTCTACCGCAATATCGGCATCGCCGTCAAGGATGAAAAGGCCCAGTCCGCCTCCACCCGCCGCTTCGTGGACTACGTCCGCCGCTGGGTGGCCGAAAACGGCGAGGACTGACCTCCCACGCCTTCCACCTGGGAGCGGATGAGGTGTCGCCGCGCAGCGGCGTAAAACTCCCTCGTCCCCGCCGCAGCAGAGGGCGTGCTGAAATTCGAGATCATGGCCGGCTGACACGAGGCCGGAGCAGCAAAAGCAGGGAGCGCAACGCTCCCTGCTTTTCTATCTTATCACACTTGCTTACTTGCCGAAGTAGCGGTTCAGCAGACCCTCGAAGGCGAGTTACTGCGCCTTCAAATACTTGCAGCAGAGATTGATCTCCTGAAGGCCATACCCCTCACGGCGATAAAACCTTACCGCCCTCGGGTTCGTATTCTCCGCAAGCAGCTGCACTCTCAAAAGGCCTTCACGCTGTATCAGCTTCTCCAACTCTGCAAGAGCAGCTGCCCCATAGCCTTTTCCCCGAAATGGTTCTCTGATAAAGAAATCATCCAGAAACAGCACCTTTCCATGTGCCCAGACGCTATAAAAAACGACTGTGTTCATAAAACCAATGGACTGTCCATTTTCTTCCAGCATAAACAGCAGATTGGCGCCGTCCGGCTCTGCCATGATGCGCTGGAATATCACAGCAGGATCTCCTTTGTCCAGCGGCGACTCCCACACGTTTTCATCCGCGTATTCATAAGCCATGAATTCTCTGTTCAATTCGACCCAGATTTTTTCATCCTCGGGGCAGCATTTTCTGATCATCTGTTCAAGCTCCCTGTATTTTCTATTTACAAATGAAAGGGTGCGGATAAATCCGCGCCCTCTCATTCATTTGCTTACTTGCCGAAGTAGCGGTTCAGCAGACCCTCGAAGGCCTTGCCGTGACGGGCTTCGTCGCGGGCCATCTCGTGGACGGTGTCGTGGATGGCGTCGAGATTGTACTGCTTTGCAAGCTTTGCAAGCTCGAACT
>OOCI01000950.1_pt1 | contig 23629 bp, 19 predicted proteins | sample 1671761 | NCBI WGS metagenome assembly OOCI01 (sample SAMN06348190, study PRJEB24527) | human gut metagenome | biome: human gut; feature: ankylosing spondylitis patient; material: feces | host: Homo sapiens | place: China | collected 2015-10
TGTAACCGTCCTTGATGTCGGTCAGGCTGCCGGTGTTCTTGCCGGTGGAGTTCTTGGCCTCACGCACGGTCTTTTCGAGGTTGGGGTTGCCGGTCTGGTTCTTGGGATAAACAGTGACATCGTAGTTCCACGCCGCGCCGTCAATGGTGGTCATGGGCAGGGACACGAAGAAGGGATTGCAGGTGGAGGTCACGTTTTCGGGGACTCTGGTCTCTACCACCAGATACAATCCCTGCTCCATATCAGAAGCGGAGGTGTGCCCGGTGGCATCCGTTTCAGGCATAGCCACGCCGCCGTTCTTCACGGCGGCCTCCAGTGCATTTTTCACGGTGGTGGCATTGGCAGTCAGCGCGGTGGACAGCTTGTTGTTGAGCACATCGCTGGTAAAGTAATTGACGCCATTGTCGGTCTTGTGAGCATCTGCGGTGGCCAGGCCGATGGCAGACAGCACGGCGGAGCTGCGATCACTGTTGTCGAATCCATACAGCACACCCACATGACGCTGACTCTCCACCAATTCATTGTTCATGGTGATGTCGGCCACGCGGAGGTATGTGAACTCCACGCCCTGAATGGCGTATTTTGCCAACTTATCCACGACGGCGGCATCATCGTGCAGGCCGGTGGAAACGTAGGATTCCGCATCCCACGCACCCTCCGCGCTGGCAGTGGTGATGTCGTACTTGTAGATGGAAAGGGAGGCGTTCTTTGCGGGGTCGATGGTAGGTTCTGCGAACGCTGTGGTGATGAGGCTCAGAGCCATGATAGCGGCCATGAGCATGGCCAATACGCGATGGATCTTTTTCATTTGGTTTTCTCCTTCATAAAATCAGATTTTTTGCAAAAATAAACACCCGTCATGAGAGCGAGTGCTGCAAACAGGGAATAGGTTGTAAATCCCATACCGCCCGTGAAGGGCAGCACGAAGCCTGCATTGTTGCAGGCAGTGATGGTAATGTCTCGGTTATTGCTGTCCAACGTTCCTGTGAACAGCGGCTCTGTCAGCAGCGTATACCCTGCGGGAGCTTTGGTTTCGGTAATACGATACTGCGCGCCAACCTTGAGGTCGCTCCACTTGGCGATGCCTGTGTTGTCGGTGGTCACTCTGCCCACCTCCGCCCAAGTCTTGCCGTCCGTGGAAGTCTCCAGCAACAGCTCCGCACCAGCGAGAGGGCTGCCCGTTACATCCACCTTGCGGACTGTGATGCTGCCCTTCTCCTCCACGATTTTGACCTTGAAGTGAATGTACGCCCACACGGGGTCGGGCAGTGAGGTCAGCGCGGCGCAAGCCTGATAATTGCTGCCGTTGCTGGGCTCTAACAGCACGGACTCTGTGCCCTCCACATCCAGCGAGTAGCCGTAGTCGCTGCTGATATAGCTGTTCAGCTGCGCCGCTGCGTCCTTTGTGGCCGTCACGGTCAGCGTGTTCCAGCTCTGATTGACCGTCACACCGCTGATGTTGGTGTCGAAGTAATACTGCGCCAGCACGCCGTTGGTGTCGGTGGCCGTGCCCACATACTTGCTGCCGTCCCACGTCAGCGTAATGGCATTGGCATCCGAAAGCTGATTGCGGTATTTCACCGCAAAGCTGGGGATCTTGCCGTGGTTCATAATGCGGTCAATGATGATGTTGTACGCCACCGCCACGTCGTTGCCCGCGTAGTGGAACAGGTTGGCACAGGTAGTATCGTACAGCGTGTAGGGATACACCGAACTGCGGTAACCGCACACGAACTCCCACACCACCGCCTGCGCCGCCAGCTGCGCGCAGTCCGGGTGCATATTGAAGCCGTAATTGCCGCCGTAGCCATAGGCCATGGCCAGCGTCACGGCGTACCGCTGATTCCACGTCAGGTCGCTCCACGATGTGGAGGAATACTGCAAATCGCCGCTGGCGGAGCGCACCTCCGGCTCCATGCAGTAGGCCGGGACAGTCTCCCCGGTGTCGTTCCGGGTGAAATACTTGAGCTTGTTGCTGGTGTACGGCCCCCACTGGGGCACAGGCGTCTTGTCCTCGTGGTAGCGGTACTCGTTGCCGCTGCTGACGATGCCCGTGACCGTGGCGGCGTGGGCGGTCACGATGGACAGCTCCATGACAGCCACCAGTAGGCACACAAGTGTCAGCAGCTTGGGAATGGTTTTCTTCATAGCGTTCCTTTCCCCCAACGCAAAAGGCCGGCAGCATACGCTGTCGGCCTTTTGGTCGGGTATTCAGTTGGTTTATCCGTACAGCACCACCACGATGTATTCGTCCGATGCCGCGTCGTAGCGGACGGTGCAGTTGAATCGCGCATATGCACTGACCGTTTCCGCGCCGTCCATGGCGGCGAGGCAGGCGAAGGTGGCGTCCACGTTGCCACGCACTGCGGCGGTCAGTGCCGACTGTCCGCCGTTGGCCGCCAGCCACACCACACTGTCCGCCGTGCCGGGGAAGTAGCTGGAGTCAGCGGCGGTCATACTGGTGTCGATGGTCACGCCGTACTGCGCTCTTGCGTACTCGTTGCCCGCCTGGATAGCCTCCGCGATGGAGTAGATGTCTCCGCTGGCGGCAGGCTTCGGCGTGGGCGCAGGTTCGGGCGTAGGCGCAGGTTCCTCCTCCTGTTTCTCTGCCGGCTTCTGTGTAGGTGCCGGCGTGGGTGCGGGAGCCGGTTTATCCTCCGGCGCAGGCGCGGGTATTGCCACCTGTTCAGGGGTAGTGGGCGGTGCCGTTTCAGCGGTTGTAGGCTGCTTTTCTGCGGCGTTATCCGCATTCTCTGACGTCTCCGCCCGCTCGACAGGCCGTGGTGCGTCCGCACTGTCCTCGGTTTTGCTGTTTTCCTCCACCGTCTGCGATGGCAGTAACGCGGTCACCACTTCTGCCGTATCATCGGCTTCCTGCGCCGAGGTCAGTTCTGTCTTTGCGGAAATCGGTGTCTGTGTCTTGCCCGATGCTTGCGCTGCACAGCCCGCCATGATCGCCATGCAAAGGATCAGAGCCACGCAGAAAATTTTTCGTTTCATTGTAACATCATCCCTTCGTTTTAAGATACTCCCATTATGTGGTCATAAATATCTGCCGTCAAATTTTTGCTCATCTCTCTACGTTCTGCTCCTGTTTCTTTTCCTGCTGCTGCGGTGCAAGACCGCGCTGGATGCTGGCACGCTGTGCGGCGAAGGTCTGCTGGAAATCAGCAATAACACCCATTCTGTCCCGCGCCTCCATCCCATCGAACAGCTCCACAAGATCAGTGACCTTGGGCTTGTCGCAAGGCACACCGTAGCTGCGGCACAGCATATAGCTGACACTGTCCGCACTCAGCACGCAGGACTCCCGACTGTAATAGGAGAAGTTCCCATGATCATGAATACCCGCATGGACGATCTCGCGGCTCAAGGCGCGAAACGCCGCGCTGTCCGAAATATACCCGCTGACAATGATCTGCTGTTGGCTGGGGTCATACAGTGCGTCCTGCCCACGGGCGTCACCGGTCACAACGGGGACGGGCGACACCGTCAGAAGCTGGTACAGTGCCTTGCTCATGGCGTCGCTGTTGTCCGTAAGCTGATTTTTCACCATTTGACCGCGGCCTGCGGTCTGGGAGATGTCGAACACACGCCCCACCTTGTAGCCGCGGTACTGTCGCCCGTCTCTGACATAGGTATCGCCCACGCGGATCTTCATACCCACCTCCTCCCGCATGACGTTGCGGTTCAGACCGTTCCAACCCTTCACACTGTTGAACACCGTCACCTCCGGGTTCTGCTCCATCGCCAGCAGCACATTGGACGCGCTGAAACGCGGATTGTCCGCCTGCACATCCAAATAATGCAGGAATGCGCCGGTACTCTCCGTCACACGCAGTGCGGCGGCGTCATTCATCTCGTTAAGGCTGTCGCGCTCATCTGCCTTCCGCTGCTTCCATTCCTCGGTCTGCTGCTCCTTCTGCCGAATCAATTCACTCAAATTTGCCATAATAATCTCCTATCTCTGTTCATGCTCCGGCACGGCAATGGTTCTTGCCTGCCGCGCCATCTGTTCGGATACCTTCTTCAGCTCCAGCATTTTCGCCCGCACGGATGGCTTATCCATCTCGGTAGACGTTCTGGCACCATTCCCGCGCTCTCTGAAGCTGCTCTCTGACCGAGCGCGGGGATTCGCTTTTTTTGCGGTGTCATCCTCCCGTACCGGCGCAGGATAGCCCATCCGCTCAAAGATGCGGTTGATCTGTCGGGCGTCCTTGGCTTTTGCCATGATCTCTACTGTGCCGGTTTTCTCCACCCGATTGATAATGGGATAGAACAAAACACCGTACCGCTTGCTCTCCATTTGGAAGCCCCGCAGATCCTCCTGCTTGACGGAGAATATGGTCAGCTCCTCGCCGTCCTGGATCAGCCGTTTTAGTCCCGTCTTGCCGGATAACTTAGGGTTGTCCTTGGCTACTGCCACCAGCAGAGCCGCCAGGTTCTTTGCACCCAACCCCGCCAGCTTAACAGCACTCTCCGTGATCTGGATGCTCTCCCGCACCACCATATCGGCGGTTTCACCGTTGGTACTCACGCTTTTGCGCCTCCTTTCTCATTTCTTCCCGCCGTTCCGCCTCGGCTTGCTGCACCTGCCAGGATACCAAAGGCACATCCTCCAGTATCCTGCGGCACAGAGCAAGCTCCCTTCTCTTTTCCCGCAGGGCGGCGGTCTGGCGGTCGATCTCTGCACTGCATTGTGTTTTGTACGCCTCATCTTCTGCATCTCTCCTTTCCCGATATAGCGGTTTTCTCTGCTGCTCACCGTCGTATATCTCCCGCTCAAGAGCGGTGATCCGCTGCTCCAAATCCTCCGCCGTGGTCAGGCCGTTCGCCCACAGATACCGAAACTGCCGGTCATAGCGTTCCAGTCGGACGACCTCCTGCCGCACGGAAAAAGGGACGCGCCGGAAGTGCTTCTTCCGATGCGTCCCTCGCAGCAGGTACAGGTATCTGAGATAGAGTGCCTGAAACCCTTTTATCTTCCTTTGTGTCCCTGTGGGACGCCTACCTTTGATGCGATACCGTCTGCCCGTATGCGTAAAGGTATGTGTCGCCAGTGTGCTGCCTTCGCGCTGGGCGGCCAGCCGTCTGCGGATGTCCTGCTCCGTGTATCCGTCGCCCAGGCTATCCAGCCGGATGGCACGCTTACCGCCCGGCGGCAGCACGGTCACATATTTACGGCCAGGGGCGTTCCGCACCACATACCCCTCCTGCCGCAGGAGCATCAGAAACGTCTCGTATGTATACGCCTCTCCGATGAATCGGTCAATATCGCCGCGAATGATGCTGCGGATAGTGGGCTTGCCGGTGTTCTCCGCTTTCCATTCGGCGTAGTGTTTCCCCTTGCCCTGCGGCGTGATAGTGGATAGGTCGTTTTCCCGGCACAGGATGTCGGATGTGCTTCGCACTTCAAAATAATAGCTGCCGGGGCTGCTGTGATATTTTTTGCCATCCACAAAAGACACAGAGTTCACCACCACATGATTGTGGAGGTGAACTTTATCCAAGTGGGTGCCGACGACCACCTCGTAGCGCTCACCAAACAGGCGCTGGGCAAACGCCACGCCGATGGCGTGAGCCTGCTCCGGCGTCACCTCACCGGGGGCAAAGGACTGGATGAAGTGATACCCCACTACGCCGCCCAGCTTGCCAAACCGCTGCTTCGTGGCCTGCATCTCTGCAAAGGCGGTCTCACAACTTTCGCAATTGATGGCGGACGTAAAGAACAGCTGTTCCGTTTTCTCTGGATTTGCGGCATAAGTAATACCCGTATCCAGCGTAGTCTTTTCTCCGTTGACAGCATAGTTTACCCGCTTATCCAGTCGGTCACGGATGGCGATGATCTTCGTGATGGCCATTCTTAGAGGGCTTTCACCGCCTGCCAGAGCATCCCCTGCATCGCCTTGATATGCGCTATATCCTCCATGCGGATAAAGCCGCTGGCATTGGCGACCTTGGCAATTTGGTTGATGTTTACGGCCACGCCGGACATCTGGTGCAGCAGCTCCGTCAGCTCGCCGGGCGGACGGGGACGTAGTTCCGCGCCCACAATAAGCCTGCGGATCACCGGCTCCATTTTCAGGCCGGTATCCATGGAGAGCTGCTTCAAATGTGCGTACTCTGTGCGGTCCAGCCGCAGAGAGACGCGCTTTGCAATTTCTCTCATGTGTTCTACTCCTTCCGTTTTTAATGGGGGTTTTAGGGGGCTTTGCCCCTTAACAAGCGCGTTTTGCTGTCAAAATGCTATGCTTGCCAGGACAGCGGCGCTCTGCGCCGCGTCCTGCAATACCTGCCGAAGAAAGAAATCAGCGGGCTTCGCCGCGCTGCGCGTCACGCCGATACCGCAGCAGATCATTGTAGTCTTTTCCCCGCACCGGAGGCTTGTCGATGACCTCATAGCCTCTCAGCAGCTCTCGCAGCAACGCCGCCGACATCCGTCCCGGTGCATCGTTGTCCAGACACAACACAACGCGGGAGATATGTGGCGCAGTCTTTAGGTACTGCGAAAGAGGTGGCGGCAAGCCCCGCCCCTTCTCTGTGGAGATACCTCCCAGCGACAGCGTGTTTGCCTTGCGCCAGTCCTGCCCCTGCTGCTTCAGCAGCGTCAGGTAGGAAAGGGCATCAATGGCGCTTTCAAAAACGCACAGGGTAGGGCTGTCCCTCGGTGTCATCGGCACTGCGAAGGAATACCGCTTGTCGCTGCCGGCCACCTCGCCCACAAAGCGCCTTTCTTGCAGCGTCCCCCGCTGCATGGCGTAGGCCGGTCTGTCACCGGCAAAGCCTACGAACACGCAGTTGTGATACTGTTCCGATTCATAGAGCAGGCCGTGTTTGATGCAGTGGTTGATGATCTCCGGGTCGATACCGCGCCCACGCAAGTATGAAAAAACACGCCGGTTGTCGGCGTGTCTGGGCGGCAGGGAAAATGATTTTGTCGGGCGGGCTTTCCGGCGCGGCGGTTCTGCCAAAGGTACGCCGCCAGCGCTCAGGATGCGCTGCACAGCATCCGGCAGCGACAGCTTCCGCACAGTGGTCAGATAGTCCAGCGCACTGCTGCCGCCAACACCCCGTGACCACCAGTACCATTCCCCGTTGGAGATTTTCAGGCTGTCATGGCTTTTGGTTGCATAAGCATTGCCGCCCACGCTGACCAGTTCATCCGGTTCACAGCACCGCAGATAGGTCAGCAGATCCATTTCACGGGCGCGGGCTAACTGCTCTGGCGGGATAAACGGCATAGGACATCACCTCCTTCCGGGCAAGCAAAAAGCGCAGGCATAATGCCTGCGCTTCTGCGTCATCTTGCAGCTATTCAGTTGTTACGCATTGGCTCTCTGGAGATAAAATTCACTCTCCGCGACGCGGATCACAAAATCATACTCCAGCCTGTTCGCCTTAGACATATTGATATTGTAACGCTTGCTGACCTGCCGCAGATAAGCAAAATACGCTTTATCCTCCTGTGTGAGCGGCGCGACCCACCCTGTCTGGGCGGCGTGATCTTCTATGCGCCGGAGATATTCAAGCTCTTTCTGATCCATTGTCACGCACCTCCATAGTAAAAGTTGACAAAATACTCTCTGCTGCGTCTTCCCATATCACCAAACGATACGGATCGTATGACGCAACCTGCCGTGCACCAAATTTCTCCATATAGTAACTCAGGAGCTCACTGGTTTTTGCCTTGAATATCAAAACCCCGTCAAATCCTGCATCCAGCGAAATCTGTATGGCGTAAGCAAACAGTGCCTTTGCAATCCCGACGTACTTTTTCGATCCGCTCTCTAAATGGAGAAGATTAGCGTTGCTATGTCGGGCATTTTCAAGGTAGAGGATTTCAACCGCTAAGCCATCCTCGTCCAGCTCATACGACATCAGTCCCAGCAGTTCGTCATTGTCCATGCGGTGTAAAGCGACCTTATTGGGTAATTGTTTCGCATAAGGCGTCGTCCATACGGTTTGCCAATCCCTTGTTGCAATCAAATCTTGCTCTGTCGCAGTCTTTACAACCGTTGGGATTTTCGCGTTGGACGCATACTCTAAAACAAATAGATTTAACATCTCCATTCCCCATTTCATAAGTAGTTTATCACATTTTAGGTCAAAAAACAAGTAGTCTCTGCATTCTCAATGTGCACAAGTCCCTACCTTACCTGTACATGGATTTCCTTGTATCATGCGCTTTTTTAGGAGATTCCTCTTTTCCAAATAGGGAACTTTCTGCATTAGTGAGCGCCCGTTTTGTTCCCTATTTTTATTTTGTGAAAAAGGGAACTTTCGTGCAGAAGTTTCCTTTCCCGGCTGCGCGCCCCGCAAGCATACGCAGCACGATCACCATGCGCACCATACCAAAGTCTACGATTGCTGTCAAACTATTTCACCTCGCCAGCCCTGCCCGCATACGGTGCGCGTAGTTTTCCACGCTGTACCGCCGCATATAGGCGTTCTCACTGGGCGCGGCGCTGTCCAAGTCAATGCCCTCCAGCCGGTAATCATCTGGCCGCAGCACCTCCTCCACTGGGATCACGCGGACACGCGCCCTGCTTTTCCACTCGCCGCCGAACACGCCGCCCACGCTGTGAAAGCCCCGATCACCGCACACCCACAGCAGCCGCTTGCCTGCCGGTATGCTGCCCAAAGGCTGTTTGAGAACGACTACAGAACGCGGCTCTGCGCCAGCCACCCGATAGTAACCGGCCTGCTCCGCCTTCTCGTATGTGCGTATCAGCTTCTCGAATTTCCACTGCGGCTCAATGTAAAGAAAGCTCTCCTGGTATCCCATATCGACCTACCTTTCTAACTCTGTTGTTTTTCTTTTCAGAGGTTGCTGGCTATTATCCGGTGCTTCCGCTTCGGCTACGATCTCCGGCTCTCGCTTGTCCATATTCAGCAGGGCGTTCAGCTCCTCCAGCCGCGCCAGCTTTGCTTGCAGCTCCTCTTCACGTGGAAATGGCTTCAACACCTCCACCCTCGCCGTTTCCAGCTGGTTATGCAGATCACTCAGCTTTTCCCGGTAAGCCTGCTCCTTGAGTGGCAGCGATTCCAGCAGATTATCCATGCGTTGGATATTGCCGAACACATCGGTACCCAGCGTCACCACATGGCGTAGCTGCCCGATCATGGTCAGACGGTACTCCTGTGAAAAGCTGTCAAAGGACAGTTCCATCGTCAGGCCACGATACAAGCCCACCTGCGTCGGCTCCGGCGTCAGCATATTCTGGCACAACGCCAGCAGCTCCGCACCTGCCGCTTTTTTCTCGGCGTAGACCTTACCCGCCAACGTCATGGGTGAAAAACCGTCCTCATTAGGCGCGGTGTGCGCCTTGACTGCGGCAATATCCTCGCCGTACCCGGCGAGACGTTCCTGCGTCTCCGCGATGGATTTGGGGAACGTTTTGCTGATGGCGTCCTCCATGCTGTATCGCTGACTTAGGTGACTGCTTTTCAGCAGCTTCAGCTTCGTCACTTCAATGTCCAAATCCATTTTCTCTTTAATAAGAGGGTTTCCGCTGGCCAGTGCCTTGATCTCCGCATAGGAAAGTGCCTGATCGTCCACGTCCTCAGCAGAGCGCACCGGCGACTTGCTGGTCATGATCTGCGCGATGAATTTCTGCTTCCGCTCCACCAGTTGGTAGAGGTAAGCGTCGAATGTACCCTCGGTGACGTAACTGTAAATGTCCACCTCGGCATTTTCGTTGCCCTGCCGGATGATGCGCCCCTCCCGCTGTTGGAGATCTGCGGGACGCCACGGGCAATCCAAATGATGCAATGCCACCAGCTTCTGCTGGCAGTTGGTTCCGGCTCCCATGCGCTGTGTGCTGCCCAGCAGCACCCGCACCTGACCGGCGCGCACCTTGGCGAACAGGTCTTTTTTCTGCGCCTCCGTCTTAGCGTCATGGATATAGGCGATCTCGTTTTCCGGCACGCCCATTTCCACCAGCTTACTGCGGATGTCGTCATAGACACTGAAAATGCCTTCACTCTTTGGCGTGGACAGGTCACAGAAGATCATCTGCGTGGAGTGCTTTTCCGCCGTGCGCCGCCAGATGTCAAACACCGTCTCCGCGCACTTGACCGCTTTGCTCTCCGGGTCGGCGGGCAGCATGGGATTGATGAGCCGCTGATCTAATGCCAGTTTCCGGCCATCGTTGGTGATCAGCAGCATGTTGTCCACGCTGCTGTCCACCTGCTTGTTGCGTACCTGCTCGGCACGCTCCGCCAGTGACGCCACCATCTCCTTTTGATACCCGGATGGCTTCAGGGCGATGTTGTGGTAGTGTGCCTCCGGCACGGGCAGGTTCAGCATATCCGCCGTTTGGATGTCCGCCACATTTTTGAATACGGAGATCAGCTCCGGCAGGTTGTTGAACTTGGAAAAGCAGGTCTTGGCACGGTAGCCCGTCCCCTCCGGGGCAAGCTCGATAGCCGTGACCGTTTCGCCGTAGTTGGCGGCCCATGCGTCAAAATGCTGGAAGCCCTGCTCCTGCAACGCTCCCATTTGCAAGTACCGCTGGATGGTGTATAGCTCCACCATGCTGTTAGAGATGGGCGTACCGGTGGCGAACACCACACCGCGCCCGCCTGTGATCTCGTCCAAGTACCGGCACTTCATGAAAAGGTCGCTGGACTTCTGTGCTTCCGTCTGTGCAATGCCGCTGACATTCCGCATTTTGGTATAGAGAAACAGATTTTTATAGTAGTGGCTCTCGTCGATGAACAGCCGGTCAACGCCCAGTTCCTCAAATGTGACCACATCATCCTTCCGGCTCTGGTCGTTCAGCTTGTCCAGCTTATTCTGCAAGCCCTTGCGGGTTTTTTCCATCTGCTTGATGGTAAAGTTCTCCGCATGGGCATTTTTTGCCTCCTGAATGCCCAGGATGATCTCATCCATCTGCTGCTCCAAAATAGCCCGCTGCCGCTGGATGCTGACAGGTATCTTCTCGAACTGACTGTGTCCGATGATGACGGCGTCGTAGTCACCGGTAGCGATGCGCCCGCAGAACTTCTTGCGATTTTTTGTTTCAAAATCCTTTTTCGTGGCCACCAGCACATTGGCGGCAGGATAGAGCTGCAAGAACTCGCTGGCCCACTGCTCCGTCAGATGGTTCGGTACCACAAAGAGGGATTTCTGGCAGAGGCCCAGCCGCTTGGATTCCATGGCCGCCGCCACCATCTCGAACGTCTTCCCTGCCCCCACTACGTGTGCAAGCAGGGTGTTGCCGCCATAGAGGATGTGGGCGATGGCGTTCACCTGATGCTTCCGCAGGGTGATCTCCGGATTCATGCCGGAAAAGTTGATGTGGCTGCCGTCGTATTCCCGTGGGCGGTTGCTGTTGAACAGGATATTGTATGCCTTGCAGATCTTCTCCCGCCGTTCCGGATCTTTCCATATCCACTCAGAAAACGCCTCCTTCAGCAGCTCCTGTTTGCTCTGTGCAATGGCGGTCTCCTTTTTGTTGAGCACCGCCACACGCCGCCCGTCCGGGTCATACTGGTAATCGAAAATACGGACGTCCTTCAAGTTCAGACTGCTCTCGATGATGTCGTAGGCACTGGCCCGCGACGTACCGTAGGTGCTGTACGCCTTGACATTATAGCTATCCTTGCTCTTGCCCTCGATGCGCCACTCGCCAGTAATTCGGGAGTAATGCACCTTAATGTCCCACCGTGCACGGCGGGATGTGTCCAGCGTCTCAAAGATAAACTGCCGGATATACGCCGGATCCAGCCATGTGGCACCCAGCCGCACGGAGATCTCACTGGCAGTCAAGTCCACGGGCTGCACCTTCTCCAATGCCTCCACATTGGGAAGGTACTGCGGCTCTGTTTCCACTTTTGCCCGCACCTCTGCCAGCTTCCGCCGCACGTTGCCGGACAGATACTCGTCGGCGGGCAGATATTTCTCGCCGCCCCTTTCCTCGTAATCAGGGTTCAGGAAAATGACACCCTGTAAATCCATGAACAGGGTATCCTCGTCCTTGCCGGTGAGCTGCCCCATATACGTCATATCTACGCGGGCTTTCTCCCCGATGGACAGGGCCAGTGCCTCCACCGCCGTGTCCACCCTCTCGGCAGGCCGGTGGCTGCGGATGGTGCGCTTGGTGAACAGGTCGGCTTTCCGCTTCAGACCACCCTCCTCATCCAGCACCTCCAGCGAACACAGCAGGAAATAGGAGCTATCCTGGTCAAAGGCGATGGCGTTGCCGCGAGAATTGATAAGCCCATAGTCATGGGTAAAGCGGTCATAGAGGTCGTTCAGCTTTGCTTGCTGCTGGCGTATCATGCCATCCGGATAGTCCTCCGTCTGGTATTCCAGCAGCGTCCGCACACAATCCCGCAGGCCGATCATGCCGCGAATACGGCTCTCGGCAGTCTTGGACACCTCCACCGGGTTCATGCGGCTGTCCTCACGGTAATAGAGCTTGTCATTCACCAGCGTATAGGAAAAATTGCGGACGGTGGGATCTGCCGCGATGGATTGATCTTCTCCCTCCAGCTCCTCCGCCCGGTCGTAGGCATTGATCTCACCGTGGATATTCTGCACAGCGTTGGCAAGGAGACTGTCCAGCGGCTGATCCGGAAAGGGTACACAGGTGGGCTCCGGGCCATACGGTCCCGATACCATTTTCATCTCGCCCAGCACCATATCCGGGTGGTCGATGAAATAGCGGTTCATGGTGATACCGTCGTCATTCGTCCCCAACTGCACCCACTCTGGCTCAATGTCCACCATGCGGTCACGTTTTTGCAGGAACAGAATATCCGATACCACCTCCGTACCCGCTGCCGCCTTGAAGGTATCGTTGGGCAAACGAATCGCGCCCAACAGCTCCGCCCGCTGGGCGATATATTTCCGCACGCTGCCGGTGCGCTTGTCCATGGTGTAGCTGGAGGTGACGAACGCCACCACGCCGCCCGGTCTCACCTTATCCAGCGTCTTGGCGAAGAAGTACTCATGGATGGACAGGTTCAGCCGGTCATAGCGCCGATCCTGCACTTTGAACTGGCCGAAAGGCACATTGCCCACAGCTACGTCAAAGAAGTTATCGGGGAAATCCATCTTTTCATAGCCGCGAACGGAAATACTGCTGCGTGGGTACAACTGACGGGCGATGCGTCCTGAAACGTCATCCAGCTCCACGCCGTAGACCTTGCTCTCCGCCATGCCCTCCGGCAGCATACCGAGGAAATGACCGACGCCGCAGGCTGGCTCTAACACGTTGCCCTGCCGGAAGCCCATCTGCCCCAGCGCGGCGTAGATGCTACGGATCACCACAGGCGGCGTATAGAAGGCGGTCAGTGTGGATTCCCGCGCCGCGGCGTACTCTGTTTCGGACAGCAGCCCCTTTAGTTCCTCATACCGGCTGTGCTTGGGATCGAAGCAGTCTGCCAGACCGCCCCAACCCACATACTTGGCCAAAACCTCCTGTTCCTCCGGCGTGGCGGCGCGATTCTCCGCCTCCACCCGCTTCAAAAGCCGTATCGCCGCCACGTTGTTGGCATACCGCTGGCTGGGCGGCGCTGCGCCCAGGGCATCGTCGGTGATACGGTAGTTGACGCCGCCCGCGAACAGCGGGGCGGCGGCCTCCATCCTCTCTTTTTTTCTCGGCAGGTGAGGGACAGGCGGCATCGCCGCCTGTCCCTGCGGTGCTTCCTCCTCTCTCTGCTGTCCCTGCGGCAGCGGGGATATTTCTTGCTCCTGTGCCGGTTCCTCCGTGACCCCCACTTCCCCGGTGGGGGTTATGGGTGTCGCTTCCCGCTCCGCTTGCCGCAATCCACTGTCGTGCCGATGGTTAAACAGGCTGAACGTGCCGTCAACGTATTCCGAAAGCTGCTCCTTCGCCTGCTGGCAGGAATCATAGTGCCGGTCGCCCTCGTCCATGCCATCCAGATAGGCAGTCAGGGCTTCCAGCATTTCCGCCGCTTTCGCCTTATCTGCCAACTGCTCCTCAATGACGGGAACGGCGTCATAGTAATCCGCGCCCTTGGGGTATGGTCTCGGCACATCGTCCGATGCATCCGAAAAGCCGAAATACACTGTCCTTGCCAGCTCCCGCAGCTCATACTGCGGTATTTTTGCCACGGCATCCTCGCCGGGGAAACGCTTCTGCGCGATGAGCCTTTCATACTCCTTGACCACATTTGGAATGCTCAGCTTGACTTCATCATACTGTTTCCCGGCATATTCCCGCTGATAGGTCAGTCCCTTATAGGTTTTCGTATAGTCATATCCATCGCGCCCGCCACCGCTGTACTCACCAAAACGGCTTTTGATAAATTTCTGCTGTTCCTCTTTTGCGTGGGGATAGCAGAAGAAGGAATACACCGCCAGTTGGCTGTCCACGGAATCCGCAAGGAAAAACTGGTCGATCTCATCCTGCGTGATGAACATTTTGCACCGGCGCAGGAAATCCGGCTGCGCGATAAAGCTGCGCTCCGGCAGGTCAATTCCGTCCAGCACCACACCGATCCGGTGTGTATTATACTCAGACAGTCGAAAGCGCATGATGCTGCGATCCTGTTCATAGGCACTCAAAAAAGCATGGTATTCCTCGGCCAACGCCGCAAGGCCGCCCTCACTCTTGGAAAAGGCTACCATATCCTCGTCCAGCTCCGGATAGCCCTTGCGCTGGTCGTGGATGGCCAGCGTCTGAGGGAACAGGCCCTGTGCGCGGCCCTCTTGGCCCAAATCGCGGGCGGTCATCAGCAGAGCGTCACCCATCTCAAGCAGCACCTTGTCCTGCGCCTGCTCCAGCTCTAACGCCGAAAGATATGTTCCGGCTTCCAGCAGCTCCAGTATTCGCACCGACGCCTGCTCCCACGTTACCGTGGTGCGGCTGTGGCCGGTGCGGATGCTGTCGCCCTGCGCCAGATGGATACCGTCCTCCATGAACCACACGGCATATTTCTTACCTTCATATTCAATACCGCGCCCATTCTCCGTGCCGAACTCACGGCGCAAAAACGCCACACATTCCACTTCCGAACGCTGCCGCATATAGAACACCGTGATCCGCTCCGCACTGCCGCGGCTGTTGCCCGCCGTGTACAGCGTCTGGTCGATGACCGTCTGCGGCACTGGGCGGGTGGGGAACAACTCACCCGTTCGCTGCGTCTCCGGCACTCCATAGACCGCCGTGCCGCCGTTCATACCAAAGAGGGACATTTGCTCCGCCATCACCGGCGCGTTCTGCAAGCCCAGCTTGATCTTATACGCGCCGCGCTCAATGAGATTCTCGGTCATTTCCGTGACCACGCCCCATGAAAAAACGGACTCCGCTGTGCGGGAGAGATAGCTGCCCTCCCACATCAAGAGTCCGTCTTTTTCGGCGTGGTAGCCCACACGGACTTTGTCCGCGCCGGCCAGCACCTCCACCCATATATCGTTGTAGCTGTTTTTCAGGAATTCCGTGCGGGCGGCAATATCGCGGGTGTCTTGGAAATACGCAAATATCTCCTGCCGCGTATGCTTGCGCCCGCCATCGTCCAGCAGTATCGCTTCAATGAGGTGTTCATCCAAAAACGCCGGAAGCTCTGCGCTCCCGGCGTTTTCATCTGTACTATTCAGCTGTAGATCAGGTCGTTCAGCACCGTTTCCTCCGCGCTGTGCTTCAGGTTGTTCATCAGCCCCGTCCAGCGCTGGGGATCGGCGGCTTTCAGCTCCTCCGTCACGCCCTCGTTCTGCGCCATCTGCGCCACCAGCCGCGTCACCATCTTCTCCGCCGCCGTCTCGATCTCCGCCAGATGTGCCGCCAACTGACCGCTGGTCTTGAGATTTGTATACAGCACCCTGCGGTGCTTCTTGATGTACTGCCTTCTCAACTCCGCGTACTTGCCCAGGTGCACCTCCGCCTCTTGGGGCAGCAGCAGGTTCGGCAGGCGAAAGCCCTCCTGCATCCTGTATGTCACTTCCATGCTCAACACTCCTTTCCGTCTCGCCGCTATTCTGTCCTTTGCCCACATCATAGTCGATTTGTGCATCCTTTGCAAAGAATTGCTCCCGCCACGCCTGCATCACCGTGCGGCTGATCTCCCGAAGACCCATCTCCGCAATATCGCTGGTGGCGATACCCAGTGCATTGATCGTCGTGGGTGTGTCGAAGGAATAAATGTCCTCAAAGTCCTCCGGCAGTATGTAGGCTGCGGCAGGCAGAGAAAGCCGGGTCAGCAGCATATAGGCGACGCTGCTCTCCAACGCCCGCCTGTATGTGACCTCCACATTCAGTGCGTCCAGCTCCTCCAGCATACTGCCGCCGCGACAATCCAGCAGATCCCGCAGATAGTCCTGCATATTATCCGCCACAGCGTTGCGGCTGGCAGACAGTATGGCATCCGGCAAATTATCCTTTTCGGCCAGTGTTCCAAAGGTTGCCTCCAACGTCTCAATGACTCGTTCTGTGTAGCTCTCCTCCATTGACCACAGGGGGACAGCCCGTGAGGCAGGCGTCGTATGGGTGTCCGTGATGTCAAAGTAGTGCTTCAGCCGCCCTTTTCCACGGGCTTCGTCAATGACCGCAATGCCGGTAGCACCGGCGTTGACCCACCGGCCAAACTGCCGGTTCCATTTTTCCAGCTCCAGCACCGCCGTGGCGTCAGGCCGCTGGGCATAGATCAGGACTTGCTCGTCGAATGGGCATTTATAGTTATAGCAGGCTGAGCGCAAAAAGCCCGTCCAGCTCTCATAATCGCCGGTCAGCTTTGTCAGTGTGCGGCTATATAACTCCGTGATAAATTGAAATTTACTTGCCAAGGCATTGCCTCCTTCCTCAAAAATGTTGGGAGTATTAAATCTCGATTACCGTGCTTCGCCCCGTTCTTTCAGCTTTAGCAGTCCCTTCAAGAAGCTCGGCACTTCCTGAAAGCCCACAGCATCCACATAGTAAGCATTTCTCTTGCTGCCGCGCTTGACCACGATCACATCACTCTCAGATAGAGAGCGCATTTGTCGGTAGAAAGGCCGCGTATCCGCATTGTGCTTCCGATATAACTCCTCCAGCGTCATGTTGGGGGCCAACACCCCGGCAAAGGCTTTGCGGTAATGGGTAGCACGCAGTTTTCCCTTGGCACGCTCATATCGCATAAAGGCGTAGTCCACCTTAGCCACGTTGTCGATCTGATATATCTCATAGCAGCCCGCGTCCGCTGGCAACAACTTTGAATCAAGCGGCTCATACACCGTGCCTGTCCGCTGCGCTACCTCCGCAAACTCACAAATATGATAGACCTCGCTGCCGATCAGCGTATGGCAGTCGTCGATATAGGTGCAGGGCCGTATCACGCTGCTGCCATCCATCCGCGTCATGACGATGCTGGCCCCGTCTGGGATGTAGAACAGCGTATTGTACTCCGCATCAATAAAGCGAATCCGGCGTTTGCTCTTATCCGGCTCTGGAAAGGCGATAACGCCCATGATATTTACCGGCTCACGGTCTGTCATCTTTCTTCACCTCGTTCCTTTTTCTGTGCAGTACGGTGCTGCTCGTACTCTTCCGCTTTTTCTTTGGCCCAATCAGGCAGCTTTTCACGGTCAGCGATACCGAGAATATCCGTTCTGTCCCACCGGCATCTTTTGCCGGAAAACAGGTCTTCAAAATAAACTGCACGTCCACGGGAGCCGGGAGAACAGCCAAAACCACCCAGCGCATACCCAAGCTGGCAGTCCGCAGTGCGATACTCCGGTGCAAGGCTGGCAGGGCGGATGATCACCAGTTTTCCTTCCAAGGATTCATCCGAGCATGGCAGGCAATATTCCCGCCCTAAAACAGTTACAGGTATTGCACGTTCCGCCTGAAATGTCCTCACCTTCTCTGTCTGCTCCCGCAAGCGCTGCAAGAACACGTCCATGATCTCAACATAGCTCTCACTGCCGATGGCCTCCGAAAAGCGCTCATTGCCCAAAAAGTCGTAATCCTGATAGCAAGTCATGTAGGTGGTATCTCCCGGATTATAGCCGATCAGCATCGTCATGCCGCCCATACGAATGGACTGTATGATTTCATAGTCACCGGCTCTGCGGGGGGTTGAAGCCTTCTGCTCTCTGTACCCAAGCTGTTCAGCTTTGTCACGCAGTATAAGGCCCTTGAGATATGTACCCTGTTCAGGCTGCTGTTCAAACCACTCCCGCGCCTCACCGTCGCCAAGGGAAAATTGAAGGGTAAAGCGTTTGATCCTGCTGCGGTATTCATCATTTTTTGCTTTCCGCTTCTGATAGGTCGTCATCGTTCCTCACTACGCTCCTTTTTCCTGCGCTTCCGCGCTCACGATAGAGATGCTCGTCCAGCTTTGCCAAATGTTCGTACATCTCCGGAAACTCCATGCCGGTATCCGCTGTCAGCACCATGTCGATGGGCATCCTCCGTTCCAGCATGAGCAGCAGCATGGCCGTACTGTCCTTGCCGCCCGAAAGGGATACCGCGTGAAATATCCGCTTGTCGAATCAACTCACCTCCGTCCTGTTTTTCTGCAAGCAGTTATACTTATCTTTCCGGCTCCGTCTGCCTTTTCGCCTGATGCCGGTCATTTTCTTGCCGTTCTCTGTGAGCCTTTTCAAACGGCTCCCGCTGGTAGCAGTAACAGTAGAACTGGTAATCACCCTTGACCGGCGTACAGCGGATCATATACACATACTGCTTCGTTTTTGCCATGAAACCGTATGACGGAAGCAACGCGCCCTTGATGGCACAAACCCTTCCATAACGGTCACAGCAGTGTTTCATGGTATCAAAATCCCGCAGCGGGGAATCTGGCCGCTCCCGCAGCCAGTTCACAGCACGGTCAATATCCGCTTTGAACTTCGGCGTATTCAGCACATCGTTCTGATGGGGCCACCATGTCGTATAAAACTGCTTCCCACTGCCGAAGTCACCCCGCAGGTGTCCGACACAGCCCACGGCCTTGTCCTGTTCCTCACTGTGGGAAAAGTAGAAATCATACAGTGTTTCATCATTGACACAGTAGAAGTCGATGACGTTCCTTTTACTGGCGGGGTATTTTTTCTGAAACTCCGCAAGAGTGCGGCAGCCACCGTCCCGAAAGAAAAGGCTGTCGCACTCCAATGGAATCCAGCCCTCAACCGGAAGCTGAAACGGTTCACGGGTCAGAACGCTGCCGTAGTAATTGACCATAATACTCCGTGACAGGGTTACCGGTTCGCCCCAATCCTCGTCGCCATGGCGCAGCTCGTAGCGGTACATACCCTCCGGCACAGTCGTTCTGTCAAGGCGGCACTCCGTAAACAGTGCGGGCTTTCCCAAAATCGTGACCTCCTGATAGGTCGCTTGCTTCGCGTCATAGCTCACCTTTCTTCACCTCGTTCCTTTTTCGGTGCTGTACGGCTTTTCTCGCACTGCGCCTGCCTCTCTTTTTGCTCCTGATACTCGCTACCTGTCCTTTCACAGAAGTCCTCGATCATCGCCGCACGGTCTGCCCCGTAATGTCCCCAGAAGAAGTTGGGCGGCCCATCTCCATCATTCTTGCAGTTGCGCTGCCATGTAACGAACGGGGCCGGTGCTTTCGGGTGTTCGCCCAAAACAAACTCAGAATTCCCAACGCGCACCCGCGCCGTGATCTTATAGTCTGCGTTGATGATCTCTCCAATGACGTAGCTGCCGCTTCCCAGCTCCATGGTGTAGCTGCCGTTCTGTGCCTGCCATGCTTTCACCGGCATGGCAGGTACACCGCAGACCAGATCCGGCTGCATGACAAACTGCGACCTTGCGCCCAGCAGTTCCTTCGGAAGCGCCGATACCGGCAGATACATTTTCGCTTCTCCCAAGACCTCATACCGCAGCAGAAAATCGTCCACCGGATAGTAGATGCTCATAATCGGGTCTTTGACATGGCCCTTCGCCATCATCGCATTCCTATATCTGGCGTTGTCCAAATACCACTGCGGGTCTGCCCCCGGCAGATTCCAGCCGAACATGGAACCTGCGCTCATGGCGGCCTCCTGTATGTCAGAAATACCCCGCTGCCGATTATGCTCTCGCGCGATGTTTTGATTTTCCTCCCGATTCCCCGTATCCCAGTCGGAGGCATAGTAGCCACGCTCACCCCTCTTGAGAATGATGAGCTGCCCCGTAGAGGGCAGCGTGGATAAGCAGAAATCGGGCAATTCATTCCTTCGCATAACCAACCTCCTCACCGCACCTGCTCCTGCTGTCTGCGGCGATGCCAGCCCTCCAGCAGCTTGATGATGACCTCCTCCATCTGCTTTGGCGTATAGTTAGCGGGAAAATACTTTTGCAGCCGGTCGTTGCGGATCGTCACCTTCCGCTCCAGCGGCTTTTCCTCTCGCATGATGAGGTCGATGATGTTGTTCTCCAGCTTCCCCTCCGCGCTGAGCTGCTTGAGCCGCTGGGCCTGATCCACAGAGGGGGATACCTCGTCCCGCTCCATGAGGAACTGGAGGTAGGTTTGTTCTTTCTCGGTCAGGTGGGAGATGTAGTCGGCTGCCGGAACGAATTTCAGCTTTCCCGCGTCCACCGCCTCCATCAGAGGCGGAATCAGGTTTGTCAGGCGGATATAGCGTTGGATTTGCTTTCTGCTTTCGTCTGCCTGCGCCGCCAAAATGTCAACAGACGCACGGCCTTGGAACTTCTGGCCAACTTGGCCAGAAGTTAAATCTGTCCGTTCTCCCTGCCGTTTCATGGCGTCCAGCTTCAGCTTATACGCCTTTGCTTTCTCGCTGGGCAGCAGGTTTTCCCGGTTGATGTTGTAGTCCACCACCAGAATGTCCGCGTCCTCATCGCTGTAATTGCGCACGATGACCGGGCGGGTATCCAGCCCCACCACCTTGGCGCAGTAATCGCGCCGGTGGCCGGAGATGATCTCATACCCTCCCTCGCTGCGGGGACGGACGATCAGCGGCTCGGCAATGCCGGTGCGCTCGATACTGTCCATCAGCCGCACCAGATCGGCGCTGGGCCGGTCTACGGAATACGGCTGCCGCGCATAGGGAAACACCTGCTCCGCAGGTACGATCTGCACCCGCTCCTGCTGGTCGGTCTCCCGCTCTGCGTCTGTTTTGAACAAGTCATCGTACCGGGTCAGCTCTATGCCGTTTAATTTGCGGGCCAAGCTGCAACACCTCCTTCGTCAGCGCGGCATACGCCTGTGCCGCTTTCCCCTCTGGGTCATGCTCATAAATGCTGGTTCCTGTGACGCTGATCTCCGCCACGCGGATAGAACGGGGTATCTCGCTGGCGAATACTCGGCTGCCGTAGTTCCTGCGCAGCTGCTCACTAATTTCCTTAGCCAGCGTGGTACGGCTGTCCATCATGGTCAGCAGGATACCGTCCACCGTCAGGTGGGGATTGATCTGCCGTTTGACGCGGGCAATGGTACGCATGAGCTGTTCCAGCCCCTTGGCGGCCAAATACTGCCCCTGCACCGGAATGATAACGCTGTCCGCCGCGGTCAGTGCGTTGATGGTCAACATTCCCAGCGAGGGCATACAGTCGATGATGGCGTAGTCATAGACCGGTGCCACCGTGGACAAATACTGCCGCAGCACCGTTTCTCGACTCATGATGTTCACCAGCGTCACCTCCAGTCCCGACAGCTCAATGTTGGCAGGAACAAGATCGACGCCAGACGCATGGTGCAGGATCCCCTCGCCGGGCGCGATGGGCTCCTCGTTGATGGTCTTTGTCATCAGGTCGGCCAACGTGGGAGAAAGCTCGTCCGGCTGCCGCCATCCCAGCATTTGGGTGAGATTGCCCTGGGCGTCGGCGTCCACCAACAGGACTTTCTTGCCCTGCTGGGCAAGGCCGACACCCAAGCTGGCGGCTGTAGTGGTTTTCCCCACGCCGCCCTTCTGATTTGCCAGTGCGATGGTTTTCAAAAGCACACCTCCATTTCGTGCAACAAAAAAGAGCCTTCCGGCTCTTGCTCTGACAGTATTCCGTTCTACCCGCTCCCGCCGCTAAGATCATGGCCCACCATCAGGGCATAGTGGTTATCCATGGTCAGCGGTGCGTTATACAGCGCGGTCAGCAGATATGGCTTCACATGGCGCACGTCGGTAGTATTTTCCCTGATCCGATCCAGTACATACAGCAGATGCGCGCCGGTCAGCTTCAGCAGCCTTGAACGCACTACCTCCGCTGGCAGTTCCTCTCCCGCCACGCGAATGGAGGACTTGGTAGAGCACACGGTATCCAGCATCAGCCCCACCAGCTCGTCCAACCGTGCGCGATCTACCTCTGTATAGCCGACGAGATAATCGTAGTCCACATTGGTCATGATCTGCTCTCGGTATGTCTCCCGCCGCTCCATTCCGCTCTCCTGTATAGGCTTGCCCTTATGAGGAAAGGAAGGGAAGGACTTAGTAGAATCCGTACTTAATATTTCTTTACTTTGTTCTTGTATATTTAATTGCGCGGGATTTTCCTGTTCAGGTTTTCCCAAGACAGGTTTTACCTGTTCAGGAAAAGTCCGTTTAGGTGCGTCACCGGTATTTTCCACCTGAACGGGATTTTCCCGTTTAGGTGCATCTATCCCCCTCGGCTGCTCCAAAATGGTATATTCGATGCCGCCCAGCGTACCGTCCGCATGGCGTTCCCGCTCCCGCACAATGTACCCCGCGCCCTCCAGCTCCCGCACCGTGGCGCAGATGCTGTCCACACCGTCCTTACAGATGTAGGCCAGCCCCCTGGTGGTGTAGTCCCAATCCTCCGGCAGCGACAGCATCAGGGACAACAGGCCCTTTGCCTTCAGCGACAGGGACTTGTCCCGCAGATGGTGATTTGACATGACGGTATAGTTCCGCGTTTTCTCCACCCTGAATACAGCCATGGGCGTTCCTCCTCCCTTATATTTTAATATAGAAAAAGAGACGGTTCACACCGTCTCTTTCTCAGTTTCTATTTGCGTTTTTACTTGATTGCGTCATCAGCGGCTTCATCGCTTTTCTCAATTTCAGCCCTAAAAGACTCTGCCACCGGAGTAAAATTCTTTCTGTCGAAATACTTGGAATTGCAAGCTGCAACGTAGACTGCTTCCGTGATCAAGTTCTGTTTCCACAGGCGCTTCAGCAGGACTAATCCAATGTCACGATCAACTTCTGTCATAGGCGCTCTCCTTCAGAATTGGTAGTACCCCAATTATAACATATCGTGCCTGATACGGACAACCTGTTTCCACTCACACGTTGATTTGCATTTTCTTGAATTCTTTTCAAATAAGATATATATCACAAGAGGAAACCAGCTCTCGCCGGTTTCCTCTTGCTTGTTGTCAAATTTCAGGGTTAAATTGTTCCAAAGCGCCTTTGAATCGGCGGTCATCGGCCACGATTCTGTCTAATATTTGTCTAATAGCAGCCCCGATTTTGGCACCAAATTTGCCAATATCAGGCAATACTGCCGAATACCCTGCAACAGGCAGTTCGATAAAAAATCCTGTATTCATGCGGGTTTGCGGACATTTTGAAGCACGGCGTACTACACGGTACGACCCGAATGTTATAACTCCTAAGGTTATGCTCTACCTGCCGCTTTACGGGGAAAAGTGATCGTTGCCAGTCTCAATTTAATATAAGTCTCTGTAGCTCAGCAGGATAGAGCGTTCGCCTCCTAAGGTTGCGTTACAACGGCCACCTCAAAAAAAACTAAATAAGGGATTG
>OOCI01000963.1_pt1 | contig 23394 bp, 17 predicted proteins | sample 1671761 | NCBI WGS metagenome assembly OOCI01 (sample SAMN06348190, study PRJEB24527) | human gut metagenome | biome: human gut; feature: ankylosing spondylitis patient; material: feces | host: Homo sapiens | place: China | collected 2015-10
ACCCGGACTGTGCGTGCACCGAAATGAAGCTCCAGTATGTCGCCTGCCTTTACGTCATAGCTGGCCTTCACCGGCCGGCCATTTGCAGTGACACGTCCGCCATCGCAGGCCTCGTTGGCCACAGTGCGGCGCTTAATCAGGCGGGAGACCTTCAGCCATTTATCCAATCTCATATCTCGTAAGTTCCTTTCCGGGCCAGGCAGCACCGCGGCAAGTGAAAACCGAAGAGAGCCGGCTGCGTACAGCATGTGGGCAAGTTTTATTTATTTTACATATACCCATACAGACACGAACGCGGCCCTGGGCTTGTCCCCAGGACCGCGTCAGAGATTCTGATTATTTCGCGACAACGTCCTTCAAGGCCTTGCCAGGCTTGAAGACGGGGACCTTGGAGGCGGGGATCTTGATGCTCTCCTTTGTCTTGGGGGTGCGGCCAATACGCTCGGCGCGGCTCTTGACCTCGAAAGCGCCAAAGCCCACCAGCTGGACCTTGTCACCGTCAGCCAGAGCGGCGGCGATCACATCGTTAATATTCTGCCCCAGGTCATCCACATACTCTACTTTGAACGACGCCTTGGCATGATACACGAGAGTAACGGTCGAGGCATAATCTTTGTTCAGCTCCAGATCATAGGAGATCTCATCCAGGAAGCCGGAGAGACTCGTCTCCGCGCCCTCGGCGTTTTCCAGGTAGGCCAGGATGCTGGAGCGCAGCTCCTGCACGTTCTCCAGCCGGCCGCGGCTCTCCATATCGTCCTTCTCCCGCAGGGCGGGCGCGTAGCCGCTTCGCTCGCAGACGTAATCGTAGAACTCCGGCAGCTCACTCTCCGGCAGGCGGCGGCGCATTTCCTCGACCATATCTGTAAAGGCTTTCAGCTTGCCAGCCGCATTTTTCAGCTCGGGGAATTCCTCCGCACGGCGGAATACGTCGTAGAGCGTCAGGCCGTGCTGTGTGGCAATAATCTGGGCCTTGTCCACGGTGGCCTGGCCGATCTTGCGGGCGGGAACGTTGACGATGCGCCGCAGGCGCAGATCGTCCGTGGGGTTGTTGATGACGCACAGATAGGCAAGCATATCCTTGACCTCGGCCCGGTCAAAGAACTTCAGACCACCGTAGATCTTATAGGGGATGCCGCTGCGCTTGCAGGCGTATTCCAGCGCGTTGGACTGGGCGTTGGTACGGTACAGCACCGCACAGTCACCCCAGCTGCCGCCCCGGCGGTAGTACATCATGATCTGCCCCAGGACAAAGTTGGCCTCGTCGCTCTCGTTGAAGGTGGTCTTTACCGTCACCAGCTCACCGCAGCCGTTCTCCGTCCACAGGGTCTTGCCCTTGCGGCCCTGGTTGTTGCGGATGACTGCGTTTGCCGCGTCCAGGATATTCTGCGTAGAGCGGTAGTTCTGTTCCAGCCGAATGACCCGCGCCCCCTTGAACTGCCGTTCAAAGCTGAGGATATTGGTGATATCCGCGCCCCGGAAGCGGTAAATGCTCTGGTCATCGTCGCCTACCACGCAGATGTTCCGGGCGGGGCCCGTCAGCAGCTTGGCCAGCTCGTATTGCAGCGCGTTGGTGTCCTGATACTCGTCAATGAGGACATAGCGGAACTTCCGCTGGTAGTACTCCCGCACGTCCGGTGCCGTCTGCAGCAGGCGCACGGTGTGCCACAGCAGATCATCAAAGTCCAGCGCATTGGCCTCACGGAGCTTTTTGTTGTAAAGTGTATATACTTTACCAATCCTTATTTTCCGCCAATCGTTGATCGATTGCCACTGCTCCAGAAATTCCTCCGGCGACTGCAAATCGTTCTTGGCGCGGGAGATGACCGACTGCACCTCGCGGGGCGGAAACGACTTCTCCTCCAGCCCCAGCTCCTTGAGAATGTCCTTGACCACACGCTTGCTGTCATCACTGTCGTAGATGGTGAAGCTGCGGTCGAAACCGATGCGGTCGATGTCTCGCCGCAGGATCCGTACACAGGCGGAGTGGAACGTGGACGCCCACACATCGGCGGCAGCCTCCTCCCCCAGCATCCGCCCCAGGCGATCCTTCAGCTCGTTAGCAGCCTTGTTGGTGAAGGTGATAGCCAGCACCTCCCAGGGACGGGCCGGTTCCACCGCGCAGAGATACTCCACGAGAGCGTGCTGCGCCGAGTCCGGCACCTTGGCATACTGCTCCAGAAACGATACCTCGTCCTCGCCGATGGGAATCGGTATCTCCTCGGTATCACTGCCACGACCATACCGCAGCAGATTGGCCACCCGGTGAATCAGCACGGTCGTCTTACCAGAGCCTGCGCCCGCCAACAGAAGCAGCGGCCCCTCCGTGGCCAGCACGCCCTGGCGCTGGCAGTCGTTCAAATTCTGATAATCCACCGCGATCGCATCGCGCCGGGCCTTGATAAAGCGTTTTTCCAGATCCGTCATAGAGGGGCCTCGTCTTTCTCGTTCGTTGCTCTCATTTTAATACAACTTCCGCGCCCGGTCAACCGCAAATGAAATTTATAGAATTTTTGTTCGATTTCGCTTGACAAGAACGCTTGTTCGATTTATACTGTTACCAGAACAACAGTTCGAGCAAGGAGGACACAACTATGACAACTTTTGGTCTCATTATCACGCTGCTGGGCGCGGGTTCCATCGCCGCCAATATACTGCGGCTCATCGACTGTATTGACAGGCCGGCGCCCCGGCGCCGCCGCATGGCATAAAAGCATGGAGCTGTTGGACAAGCTGGCGATATTGTCGGATGCGGCCAAATACGACGCAGCGTGTACGTCCAGCGGCGTGCGCCGCGGATTCCGGCCGGGTATGATCGGCAACACCTCCTCTTCCATCGCCGGCTGCTGTCACAGCTTTTCGGCCGATGGGCGGTGCATCACACTGCTGAAGGTCCTGATGAGCAACGCCTGCGTGTACGACTGCAAGTACTGCGTCAACCGGCGCAGCAATGATACGCGCCGCACCGCTTTCACACCCCGTGAACTGGCGGAACTGACCATCGGCTTTTTCCGGCGAAATTATATCGAGGGCCTTTTTCTCTCCAGTGGCGTACTGCGTGATCCGGACTACACCATGGAGCAGATGATCCGGGCCCTGCGTATCCTGCGGGAGGAATATCGTTTCAACGGTTACATCCACGCCAAAGCTATCCCCGGGGCGGCGCCGGAGCTGGTGCATCAGCTGGGACTGCTGGCCGACCGGCTCAGTGTGAACATCGAGCTGCCCAGTCAGCAGGGTTTGCAGGCGCTGGCCCCGGATAAGACCAGGGAGGCGATCCTGCGCCCGATGGGACTGATCCGCGACGGCGCGGCACAGAGTAAGGCGGAGCTGGTGAAGTACCGGCACGCACCGGTGTTTGCCCCGGCGGGACAGAGCACACAGCTGATCGTGGGCGCTACCGACGACAGCGACCGGCACATTCTGCACCTGACGGAGTCACTATATCGCAAGTACAGGCTGAAGCGCGTGTTCTACTCCGCATATGTGCCGGTGGTGGAGAACAGTCTTCTGCCATCCCTGGACACCAAACCGCCTCTGCTGCGGGAGCATCGCCTGTACCAGGCGGACTGGCTCCTGCGGTTTTACGGCTTTCGGGCTGCCGAGCTACTGGATGATGCCCACCCGTACTTTGACCCACGGCTGGACCCCAAGTGCAACTGGGCGCTGCGGCATCTGGACCAGTTCCCTGTCGAGGTCATGCGGGCGAATCTGGAGACGCTGCTGCGCGTTCCCGGAATCGGCCCCACCAGTGCGCGGCGCATCGTATCGGCACGGCGCTGCGGCGGTACCCTACGCTTTGAGGACCTGAAAAAGCTGGGCGTGGTGCTAAAACGGGCACAGTACTTTATTACCTGCGGCGGGCGGATACCGGAGGGACTGCACTTCTCCCCCGCTACGCTGCCCTTGCAGCTGGAACGACTGGAGCGCGGTACGCTGCCTTCGGACCAGGCCGCACAGCTGTCTCTCTTTGATCCGGTAGGAGAAGCCGTATGAATGACGTGATTTATCAATATGATGGCAGCCTGGATGGTTTTCTGTGCTGCGTATATGAGAGCTATGTGTACAAGGAGGCCCCCGCCGCGTTCTGCTGCGACGAAGACCCCCTCTCCCTCTATGAGGTTCGCACCGTGATCACCCAGCCGGCGTACAGTCAGCGAGTCAGCCGCGGTATCGCCGCCCGGTCCGGCAAAGCGCTGGCCGTGGTGCGCCGCGGCTTTTTAACGTGTCTGCCGGACAAGGAAGCCCGTTTGTACGCCTTTATCCGGAAGCTGTTGGCAGAGGGGCCCGGCTTTATGCGCGATCTGTCTGATCCTGCCTGCTATCCGCTGTACCGCGCTATTCGCCACATGAATGGTGAGTTGGAAAAGCTGCGCGGTTTTGTGCGGTTTTCGGACTACGGCGGTACACTGGGCGCAGAGATCGAACCGAAAAACCGTGTGCTGCCGCTGCTGCGCGGCCATTTTTGCCAGCGTTACGCCAATGAGCAGTTTTTTATCTACGACCGCACCCATCGAGAGCTGCTGCTGTATGCCGGAGGCCGTTCCCGCATTATGCGGATGGAGCACTTTCAGCCCGCGCTGCCCGGAGAGGACGAGTTGTACTTTCGCTCGCTGTGGAAGCAGTTTTTCCAAAGCGTCGCCATTCGGGAGCGCGAAAATCCCCGGTGTCAGAACACGTTTATGCCGAAACGGTATCGGGGGACCATGACGGAGTTTTTGTCTTTGGAATACGAAAAAGAGCAGAGCGCCTTGCCGAATCTGCCTGGTGCCTCCGGAACGGACGGCTAAGAAACATCTGACGGAAACGCGTTTCACCTTTCCGTTACGAGGGAACGCCCATCCCGCCGATAACGGGATGAGCGTTCCGCAATAGAGCCCCCTCTGTCCTGATCCATTTTACATTCGAAATCGCGCTGCTGTCGAGACGCCTCCCTTTTTACGCCGTCTCTGCCTGAAGTCACTCCTCTGCCAGCATGTCCCGCAGCTTTTGCAGGCTGCGGCGCTCCAGCCGCGAGACCTGGACCTGCGATACCTGTAAGATGCGGGCGGTCTGCTCCTGCGTCAACCCTTTGAAAAAACGCAGGAGAATGGTCTTCCGTTCTTTCTCCGGCAGTGCGTCGATGGCGTCCCGCAGGGCGATACGCTCCACCAGAGAGACGCTGGGCTCCTCGGCACATAGTGTGGACTCCAGCGTCAGGCCCTCCGCGGTCTCCTGCTGCAGAGAGTCCGGTGCGATCAGCGCCAGATCCACGGCGGCGATCTCCTCCGGTGTCATGCCGGTCTCCGCTGCCAGCTGTGACAGCTTTGGCTCACAGCCCAGACGCCCTTGCAGCCGTTCCCGTGCCGCCCAAAGTGTCTGCCCCTTTTCCCGCATGGTGCGGCCCACTTTTACCGGACCGTCATCCCGGAGGAACCGACGTATCTCGCCGGCGATTTTCGGCACGGCATAGGTGGAAAACTGCGTCCCGTATGTGAGGTCAAACCCCTTTACAGCCTTTACAAAGCCGATGCACCCCAACTGATACAGGTCATCCGTCTCCACACCACAGCCATTGTAACGACGGACGATGGACCAGATCAATCCCGCGTTCTCCGTCAGCAGCTGCGCCTCCGCCCGGTCATCGCCCTGCTGGGCCCGTTCCAGCAGTGCCAGCCGGTCGCTCATCGTACCGCCAGCCGCGGCGCGATCCGTTTACGCATCTGCACCGTGGTCCCCTTTCCCGGAACAGACCGCACTACCAACCGATCCGTGAAGCTCTCCATAATCGTAAAGCCCATGCCGCTGCGCTCGCTGCCGCCGGTGGTATACATGGGACGGCGGGCCTGCTCCACATTTTCGATACCGCGCCCCCAGTCGCGGATCGTGATCTCCAGCATCCCCCCTTTCAATATCTTCAGCTTCATCACCACCTTACCCAACTGATCCGGATAGGCGTGGACGATGGCGTTGGTCACCGCCTCGCTGACGGCAGTCTTGATGTCCCCCAGCTCATCCAGTGTGGGGTCCAGTTGGGCGGCAAAGCCTGCCGCCGCCACCCGCGCAAACCCCTCGTTGCTGCTGCGGCTCAGGAATTCCAGTGTCACGTAGTTTTCAGCTCGCGTCATATTATGTACTCCCTCCTCAAACAATCGTCACCATGCGTCCGACGCCCGACGCTTCGAACACCTTTCTTGGCTGCTGCGCCACATGATACAGCGTTACGGCGCCGCCCAGCTCCCGCATCCGCTGCCAACCCCGCAGCGCCACGGCGATGCCGGAGCTGTCCATAAATGTGACGCCGGAAAAATCCAGCACCAGCGACAGTGGCAGCGTTCGCTCGATCTCGCGCTCCAGATTTTCCAGCAGTCCTTTTGCCCCATGGTGGTCCAACTCGCCGACCAGAAAGAATGTCAACGTTTGGCCCTCGTGTTTTGCCGATACTTCCATTTGAACGCTCCTTTTTCTTTGGTGTGTGCCGCAGGCCGTGCCTGCCAGAAAAAACTCCGCGGTTCGATGTTCTGCGTTGATTATAGACTATCCGACGCACGAAATTTGTCGAAACCCGTCAGAAGGGCGAAAAATTTTGGAAAGCACCATGTTTTTCGATTCTGGAATGGCGGTCGATCTGGCACAGCGGGCCGTGTATATAGCGCATATTCCCGTTTGCGGACAAACAAAAAAGACGCCGAAAGGCGTCTTTTTTGTTTGTCCGGTCCTGCACACGGCGGGCTGGGCTTTGCTTTCGTTTTTACATCAGAATAACTGTGAAGCACTATGGCTTTACAGCTTCATCGCCGCAGCGGAGTCATCCAGCTTGGCGATAAGCGCCCGGGCCTTTTCGGCCTTTTCGCGCTCTGCGTTGACCACGTTCTCCGGGGCACGGGAGGTGAAGGACTCGTTGGCCAGCTTGGCCTCGATGCGCTGGAGGTTCTCCTCCGCCTTTTTGCGCTCGGCGGCGATGCGCTCCAGCTCCTTGGCGATGTCCACCAGCTCCGCCATGGGCATATACACCGTGGCGTCGTGAGTGGCGACGGTCACCATGCCGGTCAGGTCGGCAGGCGCGGCGGTCAGCACCGTCAGCTCGCTGGCGTAGGCCATGCGGGTGATGAAGTGTGCGCCCAGCTGATAGTTCTCCGGCTGCGCCGTCACAAGGATGACCTGAGCCTTGCGGCTGGGCGGCACGTTCATCTCGGCGCGGCGGGCGCGGATGGCGGAGATGGCGTCCTTGACGGCCTCCATAGCGGATTCGGCCTCCGGGAAGTGCAGCGCGTCCTGATACTCCGGCCACTTGGCGGAGATGAGGTACCGGCCCTCGTGGGGCAGCGCCTGCCAGATCTCCTCGGTGATGAAGGGCATGAACGGGTGCAGCAGCTCCAGGATACGCAGCAGCACATAGCACAGCACATTCTCGGCGGCCTGCTTTGCCTGCGCATCCTCGCTGTTCAGGCGGGTCTTGGTCAGCTCGATATACCAGTCGCAGTAGGTGTCCCAGATGAAGTCGTAGATCTTGGCGGATGCCACGCCCAGCTCGTAGGCCTCCAGATTGTCGGTGACCTCGCGGATCAGGGTATTCAGCTTGCTGAGGATCCATTTGTCCTCCAGCTCCAGCTTCTCGGGCAGCTCGACCTTGTCGATGGACAAGTTCATCATGACGAAGCGGCTGGCATTCCAGATTTTATTGGCAAAGTTACGCATGGCTTCGCACTTCTCCACGAAGAAACGCATATCATTGCCGGGGCTGTTGCCGGTGATCAGGTTGAAGCGCAGAGCATCCGCGCCGTACTTCTCGGCCATCTCAAGGGGGTCGATTCCGTTGCCCAGGGACTTGGACATCTTGCGGCCCTTGTCATCGCGGACAAGGCCGTGGATGAACACGGTCTTGAAGGGTTCCTTCTTCATCTGCTCCATGCCGGAGAAGATCATGCGGGCCACCCAGAAGAAGATAATGTCGTAGCCGGTGACCATGACGGAGGTGGGATACCAGTACTTCAGGTCGGCGGCATCCGTGTCAGGCCAGCCCAGGGTGGAGAAGGGCCACAGAGCGGAGCTGAACCATGTGTCCAGCACGTCCTCCTCGCGGGTCAGGTGCGTGCAGCCGCACTTTTCGCACTTGGTGGGATCCTCACGGCTGACATTGATGTGGCCGCACTCGTCGCAGTACCATGCGGGAATCTGGTGGCCCCACCACAGCTGGCGGGAAATGCACCAGTCATGAACGTTCTCCATCCAGTTGATATAGGTCTTGGTGAAGCGCTCAGGCACGAACTTGATCGTGCCGTCGTTCACGACGCGGATGGCCTCCTTGGCAAGCGGCTCCATCTTGACGAACCACTGCGCGGAGATGAGGGGCTCGACGTCGTTGTGGCAGCGATAGCACGTGCCGACGTTGTGGGAGTAGGGCTCGGTCTTGATGAGGTAGCCCTGCTCTTCTAAATCCTTGACGATGGCCTTGCGGCACTCATAGCGGTCCATGCCGTTGTACTTGCCGCCGTTTTCGTTGATCGTACCGTCGTCGGCGATGACGCGGATGACCTCGAGGTTGTGGCGAAGGCCGACCTCAAAGTCGTTGGGGTCGTGTGCAGGGGTCATCTTAACAGCGCCCGTGCCGAAGCCGATCTCGCAGTATTCGTCGCCCACGATGGGAATTTCGCGGTTCATAATGGGCAGGATGCAGGTCTTGCCGATCAGGTGCTTGAACTTCTCGTCCTCCGGGTTCACCGCCACGCCGGTATCGCCGAACATGGTCTCCGGGCGGGTGGTGGCGATCACGATGTCACCGCTGCCGTCCGCCAGGGGGTAACGGATATACCACAGATTGCCGGGCTTATCGGTGTACTCCACCTCGGCGTCGGACAGGGCCGTCAGGCAGTGGGGGCACCAGTTGATGATGCGGCTGCCCTTGTAGATCAGGCCCTTTTCGTACAGCTCGCAGAAGGTCTCGCGCACGGCGCGGGAGCAGCCCTCGTCCATGGTGAAGCGGTCACGGCTCCAGTCGCAGGAGGCGCCCATCTTCTTCTGCTGCTCCACGATACGGCTGCCGTATTTTTCCTTCCAGGCCCACACACGCTCAAGGAACTTCTCGCGGCCCAGATCGTAACGGGTCAGTCCCTCGCTCTTCCGCAGCTCCTCCTCCACCTTGATCTGGGTGGCGATACCGGCGTGGTCGCTGCCGGGCAGCCACAGTGCCTCGTAGCCCTGCATCCGCTTAAAGCGGGTCAGGATGTCCTGCAGGGTGCAGTCCAGGGCGTGGCCCATGTGCAGCTGACCGGTGACGTTGGGGGGCGGCATGACGATGGAAAAAGGCTTCTTGTCCGGGTTCGGCTCCGCCTTGAAGCAGTCGCCGCCCATCCAAAGCTTGTAGATGCGGGATTCCACATCCCGCGGGTCATAGACCTTGGGCAGTTCTTTCATATCTGTACTCCTTTTTCGGTATTTGACAAAACAAAAAGTCCGCTCTGTTTTGCCAGTGCAAAACAGGGCGAACATAATGTCCGTGGTACCACCTGTATTCGGGATCGCTCCCGCGCTCATGGGTGCAGCAACACCCCGCCCCGGTAACGGAGGGCAAACCGCCGCGGCCTACTGTCAGTTCAGCGCGAAGCTCAGGGACGACTTGGGCGGGGCATCACGGGCGCTTACACCTGCCGCGCCCTCTCTTGGCATCCGCTGACCGCCTACTGCTTCCCGTCATCGCCGATTTCATATGCAGGAAGTATACTATATCCGCAGGAAAATGTCAAGAGGGAGACGGCCCTGCGCCGTCTCCCTCTTGCTATGTACCTTTCAGCGCTTGTTGGACTTGATCCAGATGCCCTGCTTCTCCGCGTTGGCGATAAGCTCATCGCGGAACATGGGGTGGGCAATGGAGATCAGCTTCTCCGCCCGCTCCCAGGTAGAGCAGCCCACCAGGTTCACGCCGCCGTACTCAGTAACGATGTAGTACGCCTGGCTGCGGGGGTCGGTGACAATGTCGCCGGGGGTCAGCAGCGGGTTGATACGGGACTTCACATTTCCCTGCTTATCCGTAAACGAGGACGTCAGACAGATAAAGGCCTTGCCGCCGTGAGACAGCGCCGCGCCCTCAAGGAAGTCCAGCTGACCGCCGGTGCCACTGATCTGGCGGGTGCCGGAGCTTTCGGCGCAGATCTGGCCATACAGGTCTACGGAGATACAGTTGTTGATGGAAACGAAATTATCCTGCTTGCCCACGTTGGCCGGGTCGTTGCAGTAGCTGATGGGATAGGTGACCACGCCGGGATTTTCCCTTATCCAGTCATACAGGTCAGGCGAACCAATGGCCAGGCCGAAGATGCTCTTGTAGCGGTCCAGCTTCTTCTGGTTGTTGGTGATCTTGCCAGCCTTGTACATATCCAGATAGCTGTCGCACAGCATCTCGGTATGGATGCCCAGATCCCGCAAGTCGCTCTTTGCGATCATCTGGCCCACCGCGTTAGGCAGAGAACCAATGCCCAGCTGTAAGGTGGATCCGTCCACCATGTTCTGCACCACGTACTCGGCGATCTTCATCTCCGCCTCGTTGGCGGCGGGGGACTTGACGCTGGGCAGCGGGCCGTGAGGACCCTCTACGATCATATCCACGTCGCTGATGTGGATGCACTCGTCCAGACCGCCATAGACCCAAGGCAGGTTCTCGTTGATCTCCAGAATGACCACGTCTGCCTTGTCCAACGTAGAACGGGCGGAGGCCGTGGCACCGGCAAAGTTGAAATAGCCGTGCTCGTTCATGGGGGTCACAGCCATCATGGCCACGTTGACGGTGAGGAACTGGCTGTAATACCAGCTGAGGTTGCGGAACACCATGGGATTGAAATTACACAGTCCACGGTCGCAGAGCTTGCGCTCATAGCCGGACATATGCCAGCTGTTGTAGACAAAGTGCCTGCGCTCGGGGTCGCACTCCACCATCTGGATCGGGTCGAAGATCAGATAGCCGCGGATCTTGACCTCGCGAAGCTCATCCTTTCTCTTGGCAATGGCGGCGTCCATCAGAGACGGAAAGCCCGTGCCCATGGAGATGTCGATCCAGTCGCCGCTTTTTACCACCCGTGCCGCTTCATCGGCGGTGCATAGCTTGCGCTTGTATTCCGCTGTGTAGTCAAACGGTCTCGCCATAGTGTTCTCCCTTTCCGCATCCTGTGCTGCTGCATTTTTTACTTTGTTAATTTTATCACTTGCCCATCTGTCTGTCAACAGTTTAACAATTTTTTCTTATCGGAATAAGTTATTTCCTCCCTGGATCCCCCGTCTGTCCGGCGCACGGCTTTCCCCTCCCTTTTCCGCATCCGGAAGCCGCAGATACAGGAAAAAACGCCCCGACCTAATGGCCGGGGCGTTTGCTGCGAAGGCTTACTTCTCCGCGCGGCGCTTATAGGATTCGTACTTCTCCTTGGCGGCTTCCTCCGCCTCGGCGAACAGCACCTTGGCGTTCTCCGGGAAGCTCAGCTCCAGAGAGGCGTAACGAACCTCGCCCTTCATGAAGTCGTACAGGGGCATGGTGGGCTCCTTGCTGTCCAGGGTAAAGGTCTTGGTCTCCGGGCTGTACCGGTACAGGTTCCAATAACCGGAGTTGACGGCGTCCTTCATCTCCTGCTGGACGTTGTTCATGCCCTTCTTGATGCCGTGGTTGATGCAGGGCGCGTAACAGATGACGATGGACGGACCCTTGTGGGCCTCAGCCTCCTTGATGGCCTTGATCAGCTGATTGGGATTGGCGCCCATGGAGCACTGGGCCACATAGACGTTGTCGTAGGTCATCATCAGCATGCCAAGGTCTTTCTTCTTGGTCTTCTTGCCGCTGGCCTGGAATTGGGCAACAGCACCCACAGGCGTGGCCTTGGAGGACTGGCCGCCGGTGTTGGAGTAGACCTCGGTGTCCACCAGCAGGACATTCACGTCCTCGCCCATGGCGAACACGTGATCCAGACCGCCGTAGCCGATATCGTAGGCCCAGCCGTCGCCGCCGTACATCCACATGGTCTTCTTGGACAGATCCTTTCTGCGCTTGAGGATCTCGTCCACCAGCTTCTGCTCCTCGGCGGAGAACTTGCCCTTCTCCAGCAGTGCCACCAGCTCGGCAGTGGCAGGGGTGGAGGCATCCAGATCGTCGTAGGTCTCCAGCCATTTGGCGATGGCGGCCTTGACAGCCTCATCCTTGGTCAGGGCATCCAGCTCCTTAACGTAGCCGGTGACGCAATCACGCAGCTGCTTGACGGCCAGGCACATACCGTAGGAGAACTCGGCGTTGTTCTCGAACAGGGAGTTGGACCACGCCACGCCCTTGCCTTCGGCGTTCTTGCAGTACGGTACGCAGGGCATAGCCGCGCCCCAGGCCTGGGTACAGCCGGTGGCGTTGGCCAGATACATCTTGTCGCCGAACATCTGGGTCAGCAGCTTGATGTAGGGCGTCTCGCCGCAGCCGGCGCAGGCACCGTTGAACTCCACCAGGGGCTGCTTGAACTGGCTGCCCTTCAGGGTAAATTTGTCCACGCGGGAGGTCTTTTCCTTCACGGTGGTCAGGAAGTTCCAGTCGGTCTGGTCCAGAGACACCTCGTGGGTGGGGACCATCTTCAGTGCCTTGCCGGACTTGGGGCAGGAGGCTACGCAGCTGCCGCAGCTGGTGCAGTCCAGCGTGGAGACACCCATGGTGTACTTCAGGCCGGCCAGGCCGGGACCCTTGGCATCCACCAGCGTCATGTCCACAGGTGCGGCCTTGACCTCGCCCTCGTCCAGCAGGAAGGGCCGGATGACGGCGTGGGGGCAGACGAAGGAGCACATATTGCACTGGAGGCACTCGGCAGCATCCCACACAGGCAGATGGGTGGCGATGCCGCGCTTTTCATACTTGGAAGTGCCCAGCGGCATGGTGCCATCCTCCATGCCCTTGAAGGCGGAAACGGGCAGGTCATCGCCCTTCTGGGCGTTGATGGGCACCAGAATGTTCTTGATGACGTAGGGCAGGCTCTCGTCGGCGGGCTTCAACGCCTTGCCGGTGAGGTTCGTCCATTCGGACTTCACCTTGACCTCCACCAGGGCGTTGATACCGGCATCCACGGCGGCGATGTTCATGTTGACGACCTTCTCGCCCTTGAGTCCGTAGGTCTTTTTGACGGCGTCCTTCATGTGGGCCACGGCGTCCTCCACGGGGATAACGTTGGCCAGCTTGAAGAAGGCGGCCTGCAGCACCATGTTGGAGCGGTTGCCCAGACCCAGCGCCTGAGACTCCTTGTTGGCGTCGATGATGTAGAACTTGATGTCGTTGTCGGCGATGTACTTGAGGATCTCGCCGGGAACATGCTGCTCCAGCTCGTTCTCCGTCCACTCGCAGTTCAGCAGGAAGCTGCCGTGGGGCTTCAGCTCATGGATAATGTCGTACTTGGTCAGGTACGTCTGGTTGTGGCAGGCGATGAAGTCCGCGCTGCTCACATAATAGGTAGAGCTGATGGGGTGCTTGCCGAAGCGCAGGTGGCTCTTGGTGATACCAAAGGACTTCTTGGTGTCATACTCAAAGTACGCCTGACAGTACATATCTGTCGTCTCACCGATGATCTTGATGGAGTTCTTGTTGGCGCCCACGGTACCGTCGGAGCCCAGACCCCAGAACTTGCAGGAGATGGTGCCCTCCGGTTCGGTGAGCAGCGGTGCGCCCACGGGCAGGGACAGATGAGTCACGTCGTCCACGATGCCGATGGTAAAGTGGTTCTTCGGCTCGTCCAGCAGCAGATTGTCGAACACGGCCTTGATCTGGGCAGGGGTGGTGTCCTTGCTGGACAGGCCGTAGCGGCCGGCGTAGATGGCGGGGCGGTCGCTCTCGTTGATGTAGGCGGCGCAGATGTCCTCGTACAGAGGCTCGCCAATAGAGCCGATCTCCTTGACGCGGTCCAGAACGGCGATTTTCTTCACCGTCTTGGGCATAGCGGCCATCAGATGCTTGCGGGAGAAGGGACGGAACAGGTGTACCTGCAGGAAGCCCACCTTCTCGCCCTTGGCGTTCAGGTAGTTGACCACCTCCTGAGCACAGCCGCCTACGGAGCCCATGGCCACGATAACACGCTCGGCGTCCGGTGCGCCGTAGTAGTTGAAGAGGTGGTACTCACGGCCAGTCAGCTTGCTGATCTGGGCCATATAGTCTTCTACGATATCGGGCAACTCGGCGTAGGCCGTGTTGTTGGACTCGCGCAGCTGGAAATAGATATCCGGGTTATCCACCAGAGAACGCATCCGGGGGTCCTCCGGGTTCAGGGCGTTGGCGCGGAAGGCGGCCAGCGCGTTGTAGTCCACCAGCTTGGCGTACTCGTCGTAGGTCAGCACGTCGATCTTCTGGATCTCGTGGCTGGTACGGAAGCCGTCGAAGAAGTGCAGGAACGGGATGCGCGCCTTGATGGCACTCAGATGTGCCACAGCAGCCAGATCTGCCGCCTGCTGGACGCTGCCGCTGGACAGCATGGCAAAGCCCGTCTGACGGCAGTTCATCACGTCGGAGTGGTCGCCGAAGATGGAGAATGCATGGGTGCCCACGGTACGGGACGCCACGTGCAGCACGCCGGGCAGACGCTCGCCGGAGATGCGGTGCAGGGTGGGGATCATCAGCATCAGACCCTGAGAGGCGGTGAAGCTGGTGGCCAGCGCACCGGCCTCCAGCGCACCGTGACAGGCGCCGCAGGCACCGGCCTCGGACTGCATCTCAACCAGACGCACCGGCTGGCCGAAGATGTTTTTCCTGCCGTTGGCCGACCAGGCATCGGCGTGCTCCGCCATGGGGCTGGACGGCGTAATGGGATAGATGGCAGCGACCTCGGAAAAGGCGTATGCCACATACGCCGCCGCTTCGTTGCCGTCGCAGATCTTCATGATCTTGCTCATCTTTCTTTCCTCCTCTATAAACATAGAAGTATCCCGCTTTTCGGGCGGGCGCATTAAAACAGTGTTAATTATACCATTCACGCTTTAAATAATCAATGCAAAGGGAGCGATTCTGTAACAACTGCTACAAAATCGCTCCCTGTTTTGGTGAAAAGTACAACTCAGATGACCATCGGCTCGCCGCTGATATCGACCTGCCCATCGGTGACGGTCAAATCGCCGCCCAGTTGATTTTTGTACACGCCGTCGGCCAGCGCCACCGATACGCGGCCGCCGCAGCCGGACAGATCAAATACGCCGGTGCGCTCCCCTGCCGGGGACTTATAGTGCCCGACGACAGCGCCGCCGCTGACCTCGTACCACACCGCCCCGTCCAGCGGCAGAGATGCCTTCATATCCTTGCAGCGGCGCAGGAAGTCCTGTAAGTCGGCTCGCTTGTCGCCGAAATTGTCCTCGGCGTCGAACAGCCCCACCTGATGCTGCGGTGCGAACTCCGTGCCGCCGTAGAGCAGCATACTGCCCCGACAGAAGTACAAAAATGCCAGCCAGTGCCGCAGCCGCCGTTCATCCTGCACCCAGTGGGCCAGACGCGGTGTGTCGTGGTTCTCACCGCAGCGCATCTTGATAAACCCGGAGGGGTACGTCAGCTCCTGATAGTTCAGCATGTCTATGTACTGCTGCAGCGTGTTCCTCCCGGTCAGGCAGCCCTCGAACCACGGCCAGATGTCGTAATCGTAGGTCATGTCGAAGGCCCGGTACAGCTCCGTATCCGTGGCGCAATAAGCACCCTGCCGCCGCAGACCCAGCACATGGGCGCCGTGTACGCTCTCCGCCAGCCAGATGCAGCCGGGGCGGACCGCTTCCACCTCCTGCCGCGCCCGGGCCCAGAAGTCCAGGGGCACGCTGCTGGCTACATCGCAGCGGAAGCCGTCCACGATCTCCGCCCACATTTTCAGCGTATCGATCTGGTAGCGCCACAGTTCCTTGTGGGTATAATCCAGGTCTACTACATCCCACCAATCCGCCACATGGCGGCTGGGCCGACCCTGCTCGTCCCGGAAAAACCACTCCGGGTGGGTCTGGGCCAGCACCGAGTCCGGCGATGTGTGGTTGTAGACGACGTCGATGATGCACTTCATGCCCCGGACGTGGATGGCGTCCACCAGATGGCGGAAATCCTCCACGGTGCCGTACTCCGGGTTCACGCCCCGGTAGTCACGGATGGCGTAGGGACTGCCCAGCGTGCCCTTGCGGCCCACCTCGCCAATAGGATGGATAGGCATCAGCCATACGATATCCGTACCCAAGGCGCTCAATCGGTCCAGATCACGTTCCAGCGCACGGAAGGTGCCCTCCGGTGTGTGGTTTCGCACGAACACGCTGTAGATCAGCTGATGCTGCAATGTCTTATCCGTATTCACTGCCATATTGATTGCCTCCTCAGTCCAGAAGTGCTAAAAATTCGTCCTCCGTCAGCACGGGAATGCCCAGTGCCTCTGCTTTTTGCAGCTTGCTGCCGGCATTTTCTCCGGCCACCACATAGGTGGTCTTTTTTGACACGGAGCCGGCGGCCTTGCCGCCCCGCTTTTCGATCATCTCCGCCGCCGCGTCACGGGTAAACTTTTCCAGCGTGCCTGTCAGCACAAAAGTCATTCCGGCAAAACGACTGTCAACCGTTTTCTCTTTACAGGTCATATTGACGCCGACGGCCTTCAGCCGCGCCAGCAGATCGCGGGACTGGGGGCTTTTCATCCACTGGCAGAGATACCGCGCGGTAATGGGGCCCACGTCGTCCACGGCAGTCAGCTCCTCCTCCGGAGCCGCTGCCAGTGCGTCCATAGTGCCGAACCGCTGCGCCAGCGTCTTGGCAGCCTTCTCCCCCACCTGCCGTATGCCCAGCGCGTTGATGAGCCGCCACAGGTCGTTGTCCCGGCTTCTGGCGATAGCGTCCACCGCATTCTGCGCCGATTTTTTGCCCATGCGCTCCAGCGGCTCCAGCTGCTTCGGCGTCAGGCTGTACAGGTCCGCGGCGGTCCGGACAAGTCCGCTGTCGATCAGCTGCTGCATCACCGCAGGTCCCAGCCCGTCAATGTCCATAGCGCCCCTGCTGGCAAAGTGGGTCAGGTACTGCAGCAGCTGGGCGGGGCACTCCGCGCCGGTGCAGCGCAGCGCCGCGCCGTCCTCGTCCCGCACCACCGGTGCGCCGCACACGGGGCACGTCTCGGGCAGGGTATAGGGCTTCGTCCCGGCGGGACGCTTGTCCGCCACCACCTCAACAATCTCCGGGATGATCTCGCCGGCCTTCCGCACCAACACCGTATCCCCCACCCGGATATCCTTCTGGGTAATATAATCCTGGTTATGCAGCGTGGCAAAGGCGACCGTCGTGCCCGCCAGCCGTACCGGCTCCAGCTCCGCCTTGGGCGTCAGCACACCGGTGCGGCCCACCTGTACCACGATATCCTTCACTACCGACGGCTTGACCTCCGGCGGATATTTGTATGCAATGGCCCATTTGGGGAACTTTGCCGTACTGCCGATGACCTCGCGGTCATGCAGGTCGTCCAGCTTCACCACCGCACCGTCGATATCGAAAGGAAACTGCTCACGGCCATCGCCCAATGCCGCGATCTCCGCCAGGATGTCCGATGGCGCGGACAGCCGCTTGTGGGGAATCACCTTGAAATGCTGGCTGGCCAGATAGTCGATCGTCTCTGTGTGGGTGGAAAATTCCCGGCCCTCCGCCAGCTGCAAATTAAAGACCGCGATGTCCAGCCGCCGCTGGGCGGCGATCTTGGGGTCCAGCTGCCGCAGGGAGCCGGCGGCGGCGTTGCGGGGATTGGCCATCAGTGGCTTGCCCTCGATCTCACGCCGGGCGTTGATCTCCTCGAACACGCTGCGGGCCATGTACACCTCGCCCCGCACGATGAGGCGGGGCAGCTTCTCCGGCAGGGTCATGGGGATAGACCGGATCGTCCGCAGATTTTCGGTCACGTCCTCCCCCACCCGTCCGTCACCCCGGGTGGCACCGCGGACGAACACGCCGTCACGGTATTCCAGAGCCACGGAGAGGCCGTCCACCTTCGGTTCCACGCTGTAGGCGGGGTGCTCCAGGGGTATCTTCTCCAGGAAGCGGCAGACCTCCTCGTCGTCGAACACATCCTGCAGGCTTTCCAGCGGCACGGCGTGGGTCACCTGCTGAAACTCCGTCAGCGTCTGTCCGCCCACCCGCTGGGTGGGAGAATCCGGCGTGATCTCCTCCGGATGCGCTGCCTCCAAGTCCTCCAGCCGCCGCAGCAGATGGTCATATTCATAATCTGACATGGTGGGCGCATCCAGCACGTAGTAGAGGTATCCGTTCTCCGTCAGCGTGCGGCGCAGCTCCTGTATCTCCTTGCGATAGTCCATATCCAAGCCCTCATCCATTGTTCATAATGTACTCGTCGGCGTAATCCTCGATCTTATCCTCCGTGGTGCTGAAATAGGTGTACGTCTGGGGCACGCCGCCCACGATCACCGTCTCCGCCACGGATATCTCGTTGCTCACTTTTGTGTAGGTGGTGATCCCCGGCAGCAGGATACTCACGCGTACGTCTACATCCAGCAGGATCTGGTGCTTTGTCTGGTTGATGCCCGCCGCCGTGAATTTATCCCGGAATTTGGCGGTAGCCGTGCCGATGGTCTCCATTTTTACCGTCAGCTTCGGCCCCCGGCCCGCCAGCAACGGCGAACCGGTCAGTGTGCCCAGCGGCACCGCCAGTTCACTGGCGGATACCTGACTCAGCCGCGCCAGTACGTCATCCGCCACCGCGGTCTGCAGGCGGTTGAACTCCGCCATATTGCTGCTCAGCGCCGTCACGCGGCCATCGCTGTCCTTGTCGAACTTTACCAGCCGGTCGTATTCCATCCAGCCGTTTTCCACGGCGTCGTTCACCGCCGCCACCACGATGCGGCTGACAGTATTGGCGCACCGGGCTGTTGCCAGATTTTCCAGCATGGGCCGCAGGTGCAGCAGGATCGCCGCCAGCAGCGCCGTCAGCGCCAGCAGGATGATCGCCAGCCACACACGCACCCGCTGCCGCCGGGTCAATCGTATATACCGCAGCCGGCCCATGCCGTCACCTCCCATAGACGCGCTGTATGACGCGCTTACTACGGAAGTCTATGACACCACGGCTTTTCCTCATTCCTCCCAGCCGTTCACGATGGCTTTGAAAAAGTCGCCGCGCTCGGCAAAGTTCTTGAATTGGTCAAAAGATGCACAGGCCGGCAACAGCGTCACCACATCACCGGGCTGTGCCCGATCGCGGGCGGCCTGCACCGCCGCTGCCAGAGGCGCGGCGTCGATGATCTCCGGGTGGCCGGGCCGGTACCCCGACGCATTCTCCACGGCGGCGCGTATTTTATCCGCTGTGGCACCGCAGAGCACCAGCAGCTTCACATGCGCCACGATCTCCGGCCCCAGCACATCAAAGGGAATGTGTTTGTCATAGCCGCCGGCGATCATGATTACCTTCTCGCTGAACGACCGCAGCCCCGCGATGGCACGGGAGGGACTGGAGGCAATGGAGTCATTATAATACCGCACGCCCTTATAGGTTCGTACCAGCTCGATGCGGTGCTCCACACCGCCGAATTCCCGGGCAAAGGTCCGGATGACCTGGTCCGGCACCAGGCCGTCCACGGCGGCGATGGCCGCCATATAATTCTCCACATTGTGTACGCCGGGGAGCTTGATGTCCCTCGTGGTCATCACGATGCGCTCATGACCGCCGCTGCGGCAGACAACGTCCTCGCCCCGCAGGAAGACGCCGTCGGCAACCTCACCCTGCCTGCTGAAGAGGCGGGCGCGGCCGGGCGCGCGGGTGGACTGCTCTGCTGTGATGGCATTATCCGCATTAAAAATGGCAATGTCCTCCCGACTCTGATGGGTAAAAATATTCTCCTTGGCCGCCACATACTCCGCCATGTCCCGGTGCACATCCAGATGGTTGGGCGCCAGATTGGTGACGACCGCAATGTGCGGACTCTGCGTCATGGTCATCAGCTGGAAGCTGGACAGCTCCAACACCGCAAAATCCGTGCTCAGCATTCCGTCCGCCTCGCACAGCAGCGGGTGGCCGATGTTGCCGCCCACCCACACACGCTTTCCGGCCTTTTTCAGCAGCTCGGCAATGATGGTGGTGGTCGTCGTCTTGCCGTCAGAGCCGGTGACAGCGATGATCGGACACGGGCAGACCTGGAAGAAAACCTCCATTTCACTGGTCAAAACGGCGCCTTTTTGAACACAGGCCGATATCTCCGGCACATCCGGGCGCAGCCCCGGTGTGCGGAAGATCACGTCCGCGTCCAAGTCCTTCAGATAGTCCGCGCCCAGATGCAGCTCACAGCCCAACTGCTCCAGATGCTCCGCCTGTTCGCCCATCTGCTCACGGGTACGCTTATCGCAGGCAGCAACGCGCAGCCCTTCTGCCGCAAGCAGCTTCAGCAGCGGCGTGTTGCTGACGCCGATGCCGATGATTGCCACAAGCTTATTTCTAATAGAGTCCACATATTCCCGCAGGGTCATAGGTGTCTCCCTCCCCAAATCTTTTATTTATCTAATATATTATACCGCAATCGGCGGGATTTTCAATTAGCTTTTTCCTTCGGAAACCCGGAAAATCCCCTGTGGCAGAGCACAGCTGTCATATTGCACAAATCCGGAAGGAAAATTTGTGTAAATGTCGGACGTTTTACTTCTTTACGCTGTCGCGCTAAAGTGCTAATATGATAGCGTAATAAATCAAGCGGTGAACAGAGCCGCAGAAAACGGAGGAACATCCCATGAAGAAATTTGTTGCCATGCTACTGGCGTTGGTCATGACTCTGAGTCTGGCGGCCTGCGGACAGAAGAACGACACCAAGGACGACGCCAATTCCGACACCAAGGAGCTGACCTACGCAGTGGAAGCCGGCTCCGCCGGTGAGGCTGCCGCCGCCGAGAAGGGCTTCAAGACCGTGTCCGTGGACACTCAGGCAAAGGCTCTGATGGAGGTGGACGCCGGCACCGCCGACGCCGCGATCATTGACCTGCTGATGGCAGGTGCCATGGTGGGCGAGAACACCAGCTACCCCAATCTGAAGGTCACGGATCAGAAGCTGACCTCTGAGCTGTACGGCATCGGCTGCCGCAAGGGCAGCGATCTGGCGTCCTTCATCAATAGCGTTCTGGCGGAGACCTACGCCAGCGGCAAGATGCAGGAGATCGCCGCTACCTACGGTGTGCAGGAGTCTCTGGTGGAGCAGTCCCCCTGTGAGTACACCGCCTCCGAGAGCGACAGCGATGTACAGTATATCAAGGACAAGGGCAAGCTGATTGTCGGTATCACCGAGTTTGAGCCTATGGACTATCAGGACGCCAACGGGCAGTGGATCGGCTTCGATGCGGACATGGCGAAGCTGGTCGCCGAGAAGCTGGGCGTGGAGGTTGAGTTCCAGGTCATCAACTGGGACACCAAGGTCGAGGAGCTGGACGGCAAGACCATCGACTGCGTGTGGAACGGCATGACTTTGACCGACGCCGTGATGAACGCCATGGAGTGCAGCAACGCTTACTGCAACAACGCACAGGTGGTCATTACCAAGTGAGTTGCCAAACCGTCTGATTTGTGATATGATACTTACCCACGGCAGAGGGCGTACAGCGTCCTCTGCCTTTGGGCGGAATATTCGTAAAGGTTTTCCCCTCCCCGCGAAGTAACCACGAAGGAGTTTTTTCATGTTCTGGACTGTCACCCTCTCCCTGTTAGGCGGCATGGGACAGCTGCTGAAGCTGTTCTTTCTGACGTTGCTGTTCTCCCTTCCTCTGGGGCTTCTGATCGCCTTTGCCCTACGCAGCCGCTGCAAGCCGGTAAGCTGGCTTTTTAACGTGATTGTCTGGATCATCCGTGGCACGCCGCTGATGCTCCAGCTTATCATCATCTTCTACGGTCCCGGCAAATGGTTCAACAACAATATCTGGGCGAGCTTCAGCGACCCCCGTATGGCGGCGTGCGTCATCGCCTTCGTCATCAACTATGCCTGCTACTTCGCCGTGATCTACCGGGGCGGCATCGAGAGCGTCCCCGTGGGACAGCAGGAGGCGGGACAGGTGCTGGGCATGACGAAAAGCCAGATTTTTTTTAAGATCACGCTGTTGCAAATGGTCAAGCGCATCCTGCCCCCCATGTCCAATGAGGTCATCACGCTGGTGAAGGACACCTCCCTTGCCAAGACCATCGCCATCATGGAGCTGATCATGACCGGCGAGTCCTACATGAAGTCCTCCGGTATCACATGGCCGCTGTTCTACACGGCTGTGTTCTATCTGGCTCTGGTGGGCGTTCTGACGCTGCTGTTCAACTACGCCGAGCGCAAGCTCAGTTATTTCCGCTAAGGAGGTGCCGCACATGGCGATCTTAGACGTACAGCACATCGAAAAGCACTTTGGCGACACCCACGTGCTGGAGGACATCAGCTTCTCTCTGGAGGAGGGGCAGGCTCTGTCCATCATCGGCTCCTCCGGCAGCGGCAAAACCACGTTGCTGCGCTGCCTGAATTTTCTGGAAACGCCGGATAAGGGCGTGATCACCGTACGCGGTGAAAAGCTCTTCGACGCCGACGACCCCGCCACCCGTTCCGAGAGCGAGATCCGTAAAAAGCGTCTCCACTTCGGCATGGTATTCCAGAGCTTTAACCTCTTTCCTCAGTACACCGCCTTGGAAAACGTGACGCTGGCGCGTGAGTTGATGGCTAAGTCGGAGAAAACCGGAGAGAGTCACGACGACATCCTTACCGAAGGCAAACGGCTTTTGGCGGACATCGGTCTGGCTGACCGCATGAGCAACTACCCCCACCAGCTGTCCGGCGGGCAGCAGCAGCGCGTGGCGATTGCCCGTGCACTGGCGATGAAGCCCGACATTCTCTGCTTCGACGAGCCGACCTCCGCCCTCGACCCGGAGCTGACCGGCGAGGTGCTCCGGGTGATACGCGGTCTCGCCCAGCAGCACACCACCATGATCATCGTCACCCACGAGATGGCGTTTGCCAGAGACGTGGCGGATCAGGTCATCTTCATGGATGGCGGCGTGATCGTGGAGCAGGGCGCGGCGCGGGAGGTCATCGACCACCCACGGCAGGAGCGCACTAAGCAGTTCCTGTCCCGCTATTCCGAAATTTAACAGATGGGAAGAAAGCCCCCACGCCTTCGCGTGGGGGCTTTCATATCGTGCGAGTATGCCTATAAGCCGGGTTCTGTTTTGATAGTCATCTATCTACGCGTGCCGTCGCCGGTACGCTCCAGCCACCTCGGGAGCAGCCGGGCCGGCCTATGCTCCCATACCGGTGTTGCTCCGGATAGAGTTTACAGCGACGGTCGCTTTCACACGCCGTCGGGTGAGCTCTTACCTCGCCTTTCCACCCTTACCTCATCGACGCAAAGCCGACGGGCGGTATATCTCTGTTGCACTTTTCCTGAAGTCGCCTTCGGCGGGCGTTACCCGTTATCCTTGCCCT
>OOCI01000987.1_pt1 | contig 22991 bp, 18 predicted proteins | sample 1671761 | NCBI WGS metagenome assembly OOCI01 (sample SAMN06348190, study PRJEB24527) | human gut metagenome | biome: human gut; feature: ankylosing spondylitis patient; material: feces | host: Homo sapiens | place: China | collected 2015-10
CCCGCGTCCACGGCTCGGGCCTGTTCACCCGCGGCCAGACGCAGGTGCTCTCCGTCTGCACTCTCGATACCCTCAGTGCCAACCAGAAGCTCGACACCATCTGGGAAGAGACCGAGAAGCGCTATATGCACCACTACAACTTCCCCGGCTACTCCGTCGGCGAAGCCAAGCCCGCCCGCAGCCCCGGCCGCCGCGAGATCGGTCACGGCGCTCTCGCCGAGCGCGCGCTGCTGCCCGTCATTCCGCCCGTTGAGGAGTTCCCCTACGCCATCCGTGTGGTGAGTGAGGTCGTGTCCTCCAACGGTTCCACCTCTCAGGGCTCCATCTGCGGCTCCACGCTCGCGCTGATGGACGCCGGCGTGCCCATCAAGGCGCCTGTCGCCGGCATCTCCTGCGGTCTCATTCAGGACGGCGACGATTTCACCACCTTCATCGACATTCAGGGCGTTGAGGACTTCCACGGCGAAATGGACTTCAAGGTCGCTGGTACGAAGAAGGGCATCACCGCCATCCAGATGGACCTCAAGAACGACGGCCTGACCATGGCGATCATCAAGAACGCGCTGGACATCACCTACGACGCGCGCGTGCAGATCCTCGACCAGATCATGCTGCCCTGCATCGCCGAGCCGCGTCCCGAGGTCAGCCCCTACGCGCCCAAGATGATCACCATGAAGATCGACCCCGACCGCATCCGCGAGGTCATCGGCAAGGGCGGCTCCGTCATTCAGAAGATCGTCGCCGACACCGGCGCGAAGATCGACATCGACGACGACGGCACCATCCACATCGCCTCCGCCGACGCCGCCGCCTGCGACGCCGCGAAGAAGTGCATCGACGACATCGTGTTTGTCCCCGAGGTCGGCAAGCTGTACTACGGCCGCGTCGTGCGCCTGATGCAGTTCGGCGCCTTCGTGGAGATCGCCCCGGGTAAGGACGGTCTGGTCCACATCTCCAAGCTCGACAAGAAGCGCGTCGAGAAGGTCGAGGACGTGGTCACCGTCGGCGACATGATCTGGGTCAAGTTCATGGAGATCGACGAAAAGGGCCGCTGGAACCTCTCCCGCAAGGATGCTCTCCTCGAGATCGAGGCCCAGCAGGCCGCGGCCGCCAAGGAGCAGTAAGCGGAAAACCGAAATTTGATATGCGGCGTCTTTTTGCCCTTGTGGGGAAGTGTGGAGTATGATACAATAAAAACGATAATATATTCAGCTGGGAGGTCAACCGGTGAAAGAGATCAAAAGTATACTGATGTCAGAGAATGGAATGAAGATCGTAAATGCGTTGTTCCTTCTAAGTATATTAATCCGGAACCGCGGCATTATTTTTGCGTTCTACTCCTGCTGGATCATCTATTTGGCATATTGCATCAGGAATACAAAATCTAAGGCCATGCAAATAAGCTGGGTGGTGCTTATTGCGTTTGCCGTTGTGATGATTTGTGTAAACATCTATTTTTATTGCATCTCACGCTGATTGCCGATCGGTGGAATACAAAAAGAGGGACACGGCTGCGCCGTGCCCCTTTTCAATTTTTCCGTTTTGTGGTATCATACAGGCAAATGCCGGCTAACATCAAGGAGGAAGCATTATGCCCGACACCATTGCTGCCATCGCCACCGCGCCCGCGGCCGCCGCGGTCGGCATCGTGCGCCTGAGCGGCGCGGAGACCCGGCGCGTGCTCGCGGCGCTGTTCACGCCGGTGGACGGTCGTTCGGCCGCGGAGCTTCCACCGCGGCGCATGACCTACGGCACGGTGCGCGACGCCGAGGGCCGCACGCTCGACCACGCGCTGGCGGTGGTGTTCTCCGCCGGACACAGCTACACGGGCGAGGAGAGCGCGGAGCTGCACTGCCACGGCTCGCCGGTCGTTTTGCAGGAGGTCCTGCGCGCCGCGTTTGCCGCAGGCGCGCGGCAGGCGCGGGCGGGGGAATTTACCGAGCGCGCGTTTCTGAACGGCAAAATGGACCTCACCGAGGCAGAGGCGGTCATCGACCTCATTGACGCCGAGACCGCTGAGGCGGCGCGGAACGCCGCCGCCCAGGTGGACGGCGCGCTGCGCCGCCCGCTCGAACAGGTCTACGACGCGCTGCTGAGCCTCACCAGCCGCTTCTACGCCGTGGTGGACTATCCCGACGAGGACATCGAGGACCTGACGCTTGCCGAGACGGAGCGGACGCTCACGGAGAGCGAACAAACGCTCGCGGCGTTGCTCGGCACCTTTGCGCGCGGACGCATGCTCAAAAGCGGCGCGGCGACCGCCATCGTCGGCGCGCCGAACGCGGGCAAAAGCTCGCTGCTCAACGCGCTTGTGGGCTACGACCGCGCCATCGTCACCGACCTTCCCGGCACGACGCGCGACACCGTGGAGGAGAAGGCGGTGGTCGGCGGCGTGCTGCTGCGGCTCATCGACACGGCGGGCATCCGCGAGACAGACGACGCCGTGGAGCGGCTCGGCGTGGAGCGCTCGCGCCGCGCGGTCGAGAGCGCCGATCTGGTGATCGTGGTAGCGGACGGCAGCCATACGCCGCTCACTGTGGAGCCAGACATTCTCGCGCTTGCCGCCCGAGCGCCGCATTGGATTCTGGCCATCAGCAAGGACGATCGAAACCCCGCCGTAAAGACCGCCGTTTGGAGACTGCCGGACGGCGCGCCTGCGCCGGAGCATCTGGTCTCCTTTAATTCCGTAATGCCCGGCGGGCTGGATGCGTTGATCGACACGATCGGAGACTGCTTTCCTGCCGGCGTTCCCGTGGGCGGCACGCTGCTCACCAACGCCCGGCAGGCCGAAGCCATCCGCCGTGCGCTCGAGAGCGTCCGTGCGGCGCACGAGGCGCTCACCGCCGGGCTGACGCCCGACGTGGTGCTCACCGAGGCCGAGGGCGCGCTCGACGCGCTCGGCGAGCTGACCGGCCGCACGGCGCGCGAGGATATGGTGACGCGCATTTTTGAACGCTTCTGCGTCGGAAAGTGAGCGGAACGCATTGTTTACAGAAAATGATTGATATTATCTTAACGTTCTGCTACAATACTGCCATTCTAAGGAAGAATCGACTCTATTCCCCAAAAGGGGCCGTTTGTCTGCGGCCCGGAAAGGAACGCCATGCGTGACTATATTATCATGACCGACAGCTGCTGCGACCTGAATCAGCAGGAGGTCGACGAGCTCGGGCTTACCGTTCTGCCACTTTCCTTTACGATGGACGGCAAAACCTATCTCAACACGCCTGACCATGCCGAGATGTCCCCCGAGGAATTTTTCACAAAGATCGCTGCGGGCGAGAACAGCACTACCGCCGCCGCCAATGTCGGTCAGTTCGACGAGGCGATGCGCAGGACGCTCGACGCTGGCAAGGATATCCTGTGCATCTGCTTCTCCGGCGCGCTGTCCACCACCTACCAGTCCGCCTGCATTGCGGCGGAGGACCTGAAAAGCGAGTACCCCGACGCGAAGATCGTTGTCATCGACTCCCTCTCCGCCTCGCGCGGACAGGGAATGCTGCTCTACCGCACGGTGCAGGAGCGCCGGAGGAGCAGCCCCGACATCGAGACGCTGGCGGCATATGTGAGGAGCATCCTCCAGACCCAATGCCACTGGTTCATCGTGGACGATCTCAACCACCTCAAGCGCGGCGGCCGCGTGAGCGCCACGGCGGCCTTCGTCGGCACGATGCTGGGCATCAAGCCCGTCATGCACACCGACAGCGAGGGCAGGCTCATTCCCATGAGCAAGGCGCGCGGCACCAAGGCTGCGCTCAAGGCGCTGGTCGACAAGGTGGAGGAGCTGGGCGTCGAGCCGGACAAGAACCAGCCCTTGTTCATCTGCCACGCCAACTGCCCCGACTCCGTGGCGTATGTCAAGGAGCTGCTGGAGGAGCGCTTCGGCGTGACGGACGTCCGCGCGGACTTCATCGGCCCCGTGATCGGCGCGCACACCGGCTGCGGCACGCTGGGGCTGTTCTTCGTGGGGACGCAGCGATGAAGTGGCTGGAGCTGCATATCGACACCGCCCGCGCCGGTCTGGAGCCGGTCAGCGAGCTGCTGCGCGAGCAGGGCGTCGAGGGTCTTGTCATCGACGACGAGGCGGACTTCAAGGATTTTCTCGAAAACAACCACCAGTATTGGGACTATGTGGACGACGAGCTGCTGGCGGAGAAGCACGGCAAATGCCGCGTGACCTTCTACCTCGAAGAAAGCGAGAGCGGTTTTTCCACGCTGGCGCAGGTGCGCATCGCGCTCTCGGCGCTCAAGAAGCAGCATCCCGAATACGCGCCGCTGCTCCTCACGATGGAAAACGTGGAGGACGCCGACTGGGAGAACAACTGGAAGCAGTTCTATAAGCCCATGGAGATCGGCGAGCGCCTGCTGGTCATTCCCGAGTGGGAGCAGGCGAAGCCGACGGAGCGCGTGAAGCTCATCCTGAATCCCGGGCTGACCTTCGGCACGGGCAGCCACGCGACCACACGCCTGTGCCTTCAGGCGCTCGAAAAGCACATCCGCGGCGGCGAAAAGGTGCTCGACCTCGGCTGCGGCAGCGGCATCCTCTCCATCGCGGCGCTGCTGCTGGGCGCGCGGGACGCCTTCGCCTGCGACATCGACGACAAGTGCGTGGGCGTCGCCTACGAGAATGCCGCGCTCAACGGCATCGGACGGGAGCACTACACCGTCCGCGCGGGCGACGTGCTCAGCGACAAAAGGCTCGCGCGCGAGTTCGGCGGAGACTATGATATCGTCGTGGCGAACATCGTGGCGGACGTCATCATCGCGCTCGCACCGCAGGTGCGGCCGCTGCTGAAAAAGGGCGGGCTGTTCCTCTGCTCGGGCATCATCGACGACCGCGCGGTCGAGGTCGCGGACGCGCTGCGTCTTGCGGGCTGGGCGATCATGGAGGCCCGCGAGAGCGAGGGCTGGTTCTCATATTTGTGCCAATAACAGCATAGCAAAAGGGGAGCGTTCTCTGCCATAGAGAACGCTCCCCCTGTTTGGTGCCGTATCGCGTGCAATTTATTTCCTGATTTTTTGCAGCATCCTTGTGAATTCATCCGGCAGGGGACAGGAAAGCTCCACGACCTCGTGCGTGCGCGGATGGAGAAAGCGCAGGCCGACCGCGTGCAGGCATTGCCCCGTCAGGCCGGGGACCTCCTTCTTTGCGCCGTACACCGTGTCGCCGAGAATGGGATGCCCGATGTAGGCCATGTGGACGCGGATCTGGTGCGTGCGTCCCGTTTCGAGCCGGCAGCGGACGTGGGTATAGCCCGGATAGCGGGCGATGACCTCCCAATGCGTGACCGCCTCGCGCCCGCCGGCGACCACCGCCATGCGCTTGCGGTCGGTCGGATGGCGCGCGATGGGCGCGTCCACCGTGCCGCGGTCCTCGCGCAGAGCGCCCACAACGATGCACTCATAGGTGCGCGCGAGCGTGTGGTCGGCGAGCTGCGCGGAGAGGTACTGGTGCGCCGCGTCGTTCTTCGCCGCGATGATGAGACCGCTCGTGTCGCGGTCGATGCGGTGGACGATGCCCGGGCGCAGCGCGCCGCCGATGCCCGAGAGCGTTCCCGCGCAATGGTACAGCAGCGCGTTGACGAGCGTGCCGTCCGGGTGCCCCGGCGCGGGGTGGACGACCATGCCGCTGGGCTTGTTGACCACGATCACATCCGCGTCCTCGTACACCACATCGAGCGGAATGTCCTGCGGCACGGCCTCGACCGGCTCCGGCTCGGGCAGCGTCACGGCGATGTCCTCGCCGCCCGCGAGCTTATAGCTTTTGCTGACGGCTCTCCCGTTCACCGCGACCTCGCCGCTCTCGATGAGCCGCGTCGCCTGCGAGCGGGTCAAGCCGTCAAGGCTCGACGCAAGAAATGCGTCGAGCCTTTGATTTTTGCTTTCTTCACTTGCCCTGAGCAGGATCGGTTCCATGGTCCTTCTCCCAATTCTTCGCGTCGGTGTTCGGGTAGATCCAAATGTAGTAAACGAGTGCCGCGATGGTGCCGCAGACCACAAAGCAGTCCGCAACGTTGAAAACCGGAAACTCGATGAACGTGCAGTCGAGCATATCCACCACATAGCCGAGGCGAACGCGGTCAATAAGATTCCCCACGCCGCCGCCGATCACGGCGGTCAGCGACCACACGCCGAGCGGGTGCCGCACGATTCGCGCGAGCAGCCATGCGAGCGCGAGCATCCCCACGCCCGTCACGCCGATGAGCAGCCAGCGCTCGCCGGAAAAGCTCGACCATGCCGCGCCGAAATTGCGCACATAGTGCAGCCGCAGCAGCTGTGGGAGAAAGGGCTTGCTCTCGCCCACGGCGAAATGGGTCACGATATAGGCCTTCACCCACTGGTCCAGCGCGACGATGGCCGCGATAGCCAAAGGGCAGAGCCACAGCGAACGCTTCTTCACGGCTGCGGCACCTCGCTGTCGTCATTGGGATAGACGAGCACCCACTCCGCGTCCGCGGGGGCAAGTGCGAGCGTTTCCACCTGCGCCTGCCTCATGCCGAGGCCCTCCGGCAGGTCGCGCAGCGCGGCGATAGGGGCATAGTAAAAGCCCGCGTCGCCGTCCTTCACGCCGCCGCTTGAGAGCACATAGTCCGTCGCGCCCGCGCCGTACAGCTCAAACATCGGCAGGCCGTAGTCGGCTGCCAGAAATTTACCCTCTCTTCCGCTCTCGCCGATGGGAGCGGTCTCGCAGTAGTATTCTGCCTCTGGGCTGCCGTTTTCCAAGTCAGCGGGTGCGTTTGCGGTCTTGAACCCGTCCGCCGCCGCGCCGCCAAGCTGGCGGTCATAATACGGGCTGGACTGCACCGTTTCACAGCGCTGCTCGGGATATTCCACCTCGGCGTCCGTATCGGGCAGCGGATCGCCGTGCGGCGCCGCCATCGAAAACATCGCCTGATCCTCCTGTGCGGCAGGCGCGGCAGGTGCAGCGTCGTTTGCTTCCTGCTTCATCGCCGTTCGCGGGATCGTTACCGCCGCCGCGAGTGCGACGATCGCCGCGCAGGCCGCCATCGGCATCCACCGCCGCCATGCGCTCCGCTTTTTTGTTTGCGGCTTTTTCGCCGCCTTTTCTGCGCGCACCGCCGCCATCACGCCCTCCGTGAAGCCTGCGGGCACGTCCTCGTCCTCCAGCTCGCTGAGGGCGGCGTGCAGGGCCGTCAGCTCACCGAGCAGCCTTCTGCATTTCTCGCATTCGCTCACATGAGCGAGCACCTCCGCACGCTCCTCCTCCGTCAGCTCTCCGTCAACAAAGGCCGAGAGCAGCGGCGCAAATTCTTCACATTCCTTCATATTGCGTTCCTCTCCCCTCCGACAGTCTGATTACATTCTGTAACCTTTGACGCTGGCTTTTCAAAAAAGTTCCCGTCTGCCGCCAAATAATTTCGCAGCAGCAGCCGCGCGCGGTTGATGCGGCTCTTCACCGTGCCGAGCTCCAGCTCCGTGACCTCGCAGATCTCCGCATAGCTGAGCTGATGCAGCTCGCGCAGCACGAGCACGCGCCGGTAATCCTCCGGCAGCGCGGCAAGCCCCTCGCGCACCAGCCGCTGCGTCTCCCGGCCCTCGACGTGCTCCTCCGGCGTGGGCGCACGGTCGCGCACCTCAAGGTGTACGTCCTCGTCGTCGAGCGATATGCCGTCCACCGTGCGTTTGTTACGCCGCAGCAGGTCGATGCAGGCGTTGCTCGCCAGACGGTAGAGCCAGGTGGACAGCGCCGCGTCCTCGCGGAAGCCCTCCAGTCCGCGCCAGAGGGCGAGGAAGGTATCCTGCGCGGCCTCCGCCGCGTCCTCGCTGCTGCCGCACATACGCAGGCAGAGGTTGTATATTTTTTTCTCATGCAGCCGGACGAGCTGTTCAAAGGCTGCCTCGTCGCCGCTACGCGCGGCTTGGATCAGTTCACTCTCGTTCATGTCCGCTCCGTGTGTTCAGTCGCTCAGATCGCGCTTGATGCCCGCCGTGACGCGGTAAAGATCCTCAAGCGTCTCCATGTGGTTGATCTGGTCTTTATAGTAGTTGGCGTATTTCACGCCCTTGAGATACCAGCAGTAGTGCCGCCGCGCCTCGAGCAGCGCGACCTTTTCATTGCGGAATTCCGCGCTGCGCTCGATCTGGCGCACCAGCGCGTCGCAGCGCTCGGCAAGCGGCGGCAGCGGCGGGATCGGCTCGCCCGCGAGCGCGGCTCTGCACTGCTGAAAGAGCCACGGATTGCCGAAGCAGCCGCGCCCGATCATCACCGCGTCCGCGCCGGTGAGCTTCAAGACTTTTATCGCATTTTCCGGGGTAAAAACATCGCCGTTGGCGATAACGGGGATCTTCACCGCTTCCTTGACCGCGCGGATGGTCGACCAGTCTGCCTGTCCGCCGTACATCTGCACGCGCGTGCGTCCGTGGACGGTGATCGCCGCGACGCCCACGGATTCTAACAGCACGGCCAGCTCCGGCGCGTTGATGCTGCCCTTGTCCCAGCCGCGGCGCATCTTCACCGTGACCGGAACCTTTACTGCCCTGACCACCGCCTCGGCGATGCGCGCCGCCTTTCCGGGATCGCGCATCAGCGCCGAGCCGTCGCCGTTGTTGACGACCTTGCCGACCGGACAGCCCATGTTGATGTCCAGAATGTCCGCGCCGCTCGCCTCAATAGCGATCTGCGCGGCCTCGGCCATGCAGATCGGGTCGCTGCCGAAGATCTGCGCCTGCATCGGATGCTCGCCCGGAAAGGGCGCGAGCAGTGTGCGGCTCTTTTTATCCTGATAGCACAGCGCCTTCGAGCTCACGAGCTCCGTGCACGTCAGCCCCGCGCCGAGGGACGCGCACAGCTCGCGGAAGGCCGCGTCGGTCACGCCCGCCATCGGCGCGAGCGCGAGCTGCGAGTTGATCTCCACTGTACCGATGCGCATGGACGTTCCCTCCTTCTCCATGTTTCATAGAAGAAAATTATACCACAGCTTTCCCAAAAGCGGAAGTCCTTATTTTTGCGCGGCAAAACGCGGCAAAAAAGGGCGGCTCCGAAGAGCCGCCCCGGTATGTCGTATGCTGTTTTGCTCAGGCTGCGTCGCCGCTGTCGGCGGAGTAGCTGCTGCTGCTGCCGTAGTAGCCGTTGCCGAAGAAGCTATTGAAGAAATCCCAGGGATTGTAATAATAGCCGCCGTTGCTGCCGCCCTGCTGTTGCTGCTGAGAGCTGTCCTGCGCGGTCTCCTGCGTCTGAGGAGCGGCGTCGAAGGTCAGCTCGACGGTCTGCGTCTTACCCTCGCGGTAGATGGTGAAGGTCGCGGTGTCGCCCGCGCTGTAGCTCTTCTTCGCCGCGACGAGGTCCTCATAGCTCGTGATGGTCTTGTCGTCGATCTTGGTGATGACGTCACCCATCTGAAGGCCAGCCTTTTCCGCGGCGCTGCCCGGCTCGACCGAGCAGACGAACACGCCCTGCGTGACATCGTAGCGGTACTGCTGCGCCATCTGTGCGGTCATGTTCTGCGGTGTGATGCCAATGTAAGGCTTGTTGGTCACATAGCCGTCGGTCATAATGTCCTTGACCATGGCGAGCACATCGTCGATGGGGATGGCGAAGCCGATGCCCTCAACGGTGGTGTTGGAGTAGCTCGAATACTTCGCGGACACGATGCCGATGACCTCGCCGTAGCTGTTGAAGAGCGGGCCGCCGGAGTTGCCGGGGTTGATGGAGCAATCGACCTGGATCATGTTGAAGGGCTTGCCGTCCACATTGATGGCGCGGTTCACGCAGGAGACGATGCCCTGCGACATCGAGAAGGTCAGCTCGCCGAGCGGGTTGCCGACCGCGGCGACCGTCTCGCCGATCTGCACGCTGCCGGACTTTCCGATCACGACCGGCTGGAAATTCGTGCCCTCGACCTTGATGACGGCGATGTCGTAATCCTCGTCGCCGCCGATGACGGCGGCATCATAGGTCGTGCCGTCGTAGGCCGTGACCTTGACGGTGCTCGCACCCTTGATGACGTGATAGTTGGTGAGGATGTAGCCGTCCTTGGTGATGAAAAAGCCGCTGCCGCTGGCGGCGGACTCTGTCGTGCGGCCGAAGACATTCGTCGTGGTGGACACGTTGATGCTCACGACGCTGTTGACGTTGGCGGCGTAGACCTCCGGCATGGTGAGCTGCTGCTTGCCGTCCACCTTGACCTGCCGGACCTCGGCGACCTGACGGCCGGAGACCTCGATCTGCGTCGAGCCGTGCGCGGAGGTAATGGCGTGCGTGATGCCCGCGCCCGCCGCGCCGCCGATGAGCGCGCAGGCGAGCGCCAGCGCGGCGATCTTCAGCCCCAGCCGATTCTTCTTCGGTTTCTTTTCCTCCCAGGGGTCTGCCGTTGCCGCGGTGTTCGGCACCTCGGTGTAGTCCACGTCGCGGACATTCTCCACCTTGTCGCCCTTGCGGTAGCTGTAATGGTACAGGTTGTTTTCGTCTTCGTAATACATAGATAAGCCTCCTTGCCGTGAAGCGTTTATTTTTCTTTTGATGCTACCGATGATACCCCCTGTTTATGTCCATTTCGTGAAGCCGGAACGAATTTTTTTGAACTTTTTTTGAATAGGCCATAAAGAAATCCTGAAGAATGGCCGAATTGGAAAAAATAGCTTGCGCGGGACATTCGGATATACTACAATAAAGCCGATTTCCCGATGCGAAAGGAGCGCTGCCATGCTGAAGATCGAAGGGCTGAAGCTCGCCCCGGGCGAGAGCGAGGCGTTATTATACGAACGCGCCGCGGCGGCGCTGCGTGTCAAAGCGCCCCTCCATACGCTGCACATTCTCCGCCGCAGCATCGACGCGCGCGACGGCGTGACGTTTATTTATACCGTTTCCGCCGCGCTCGAGAACGAGGAAAGAGTGCTGCGCCGCGCGAGGAACAAAAACGTCAGCGTCTACGCGCCCGTCTTTTACGAGCTGCCGCCGATGATCGCCCCTCCCGCCGTGCGCCCCGTGGTGATCGGCGCGGGCCCGGCGGGACTGTTCGCGGCGCTGGTGCTCGCCCGCTGCGGCGCGCGGCCCATCCTGCTCGAGCGCGGCGAATGCGTCGAGCGGAGACGGCGCGATGTCGAGCGCTTCTGGGCGACGGGCGAGCTGAACGTGCGCTCGAACGTCCAGTTCGGCGAGGGCGGCGCGGGCACGTTTTCCGACGGCAAGCTCAACACCGGCACGAAGGACGTCCGCCACCGCTATATTTTAGAGGAGTTCGCCGCGTTCGGCGCGAGCGAGGACATCCTCATCGACGCCAAGCCGCACATCGGCACCGACCGGCTCTACATCGTTTTGCAGAATCTGCGGCAGGAGCTACTTTCCCTCGGCGCAGAGGTGCGCTTCAACCATCAGGTCACCGGACTGGAGCGGAGGGACAGACGGCTCGCCGCGCTGCTGGTCACGTCTCCCGACGGAACGTATACGCTCCCCGCGGAGCACGCGGTGCTCGCGGTCGGCCACAGCGCGCGCGACACCTTCGCCATGCTGCGTGATGCGGGCATCCCGATGGAGCCGAAGCCCTTTGCCGTGGGTGTGCGCATCGAGCACCGCCAGAGCGATATGGACGCGCAGCAGTATAAGCAGTACGCGGGCCACCCCTCGCTGCCGCCGACCTCGTATAAGCTCTCGGCCCACACGGCGGCGGGGCGCGGCGTGTTCTCGTTCTGCGTCTGCCCCGGCGGACAGGTTGTCGCCGCGGCAAGCGAAGCGGGCCGCGTGGTCACGAACGGCATGAGCGAGCTGGCGCGCGACGGCGAAAACATCAACGGCGGGCTGCTCGTCTCCGTCACGCCGGAGGACTTCGGCGGCACGGACGTGCTCGCGGGCGTTGCCTTTCAGCGACGGCTGGAGGAGGCCGCCTACGCCCTCGGCGGCGGGGGCTATGCCGCTCCCGCACAGACGGTCGGCGATTTCCTCGCGCACCGTCCGTCGATCGGGCTGGGGAGGGTCACACCGACCTACCGCCCCGCCGTGCGCTGGTGCGACCTGCACGATTGCTTGCCGCCGTTCGTCTGCGCGGCGCTGGAGGAGGCGCTGCCGCTGCTGGAGAAAAAGCTGCACGGCTTTGCCGCGCCCGACGCGGTGCTCACCGCGGTCGAGACGCGCTCCAGCTCCCCCGTGCGCATCGTGCGCGACAACACCTATCAAACCGCTCTGCGCGGGCTCTATCCCTGCGGCGAGGGCGCCGGCTACGCCGGCGGCATTCTCTCCGCCGCGGCGGACGGAATGCGCTGCGCGGAACAAATTATAAAGGAGATCACTCAGCATGGCTAAAAAGATCGGCGTCATCATCGACTTTCTCAACGACAAATACGAGCGTCAGCTCAACGCGGCCGCGGCAAAGTGCGGCTACGAGGTGGTGTACTTCCCCTCCAGCGCTGCGGCGGTCGGAAATGTGGACGAGTGTGAGATCCTCTACGGGCATTGCTCTCGCAAGGTCGTAAAAAGTGCGAAAAGCCTCAAATGGTACTGCACCTGCTGGGCGGGCGTGGATCATTTCTGTGACGACGGGCTTTATCAAAATCCCGACTGCCTGCTCTCCAACTCCTCCGGCGCCTACGGCACGACCATTTCCGAGCACCTTATCATGGTCTGCCTGATGCTGCTGCGCCGCCAGATGGAGTATACCGAGGTCATCCGCAACGGCGGCTGGGAAATGCTGCCCGGCGGCATCCGCTCGCTGCACGGCGCGCGCATCACTGTGCTCGGCACGGGCGACATCGGCACGGAGTTTGCCCGCCGCGCGCAGGCCTTCCATCCCGCGTGCATCACCGGCGTGCGCCGCACGGTCAGATCCTCCGACCCGGCGTTTACCTCCATCCATGCCATCGCGGAGCTGGACAGCGTCCTGCCCGAAACGGATATCCTTGTGATGGCGCTGCCCTCCACGGCGGAGACCGTGGGCATCCTCTCGCGCGAGCGCATCGCGCTGCTGCCCGACAGCGCCTTCGTCGTGAACGTCGGCCGCGGCACTGCCATCGACCAGGAGGCGCTCTGCGACGCGCTCAACGCCGGGCGGATCGCTGGCGCGGCGCTCGACGTGGTCGTGCCTGAGCCGCTGCCCGCCGACCATCCGCTGCGCCGCGCGAAAAATCTGCTGCTCACGCCGCACGTCGCGGGCAACATGACGCTCGGCTACACCTGCGACAAGAGCGTGCAGATGTTCTGCGACGATCTGGAAAACTATGCCGCGGGCCGTCCGCTTGCGCATCTGGTCGACCGGAAGAGAGGCTATTAAAAATGGGTTTCTCCCTCAAGACGGTTCTGCTGCGGCTGGTGCAGGGCTTCATCATCGGCGCAGGCGGCATTCTGCCGGGCATCTCCGGCGGCGTGCTGTCGGTCATCTTCGGCATCTACCGGCCGGTGATGGAGGTGCTCGCCCACCCGCTCGACGGGCTGCGCCGCCATCTTTCCCTCCTGCTGCCGGTCGGCGCCGGCGCGATCCTCGGCTTCCTGTGCGGCGGCGGGCTGATCCTTGTGCTGTTCGACCGCTCGGAAAAGCTCGCGACCTGCCTGTTCATCGGCCTGATCCTCGGCACGCTCCCGAGCCTGTGGGCCGAGGCGGGCGCGCAGGGGCGCGGACGCGGTGCGTACCTTTCCTGCGCGGCCAGCTTTCTTGCCCTCTCCGCCGTTTTGCTCTACGCGCAGTACGGCGCGTTCTACACGATGCGCCCGGGCTTCCTCGGCTTTCTCTTCTGCGGCCTGCTCTGGGGCCTGAGCCTGATCGTACCGGGCATGACGTCCTCCTCCATCCTGATGGCGGTCGGACTGTTCACGCCGATGGCGGAGGGCTTCGCAAGGCTCGACATGGCGGTGATCCTGCCGTGGCTGCTCGGCATGGCGCTCATCGTGCTGACGCTCGCGCGCGTGGTGAACTGGTGCTTCCAGACGCACTACCCGCTTTTCTACCACGCCGTGTTCGGCATCGTGCTGGCCTCGACGGTCGTTATCATCCCCCTGCACTACGACGGCGTGCGCGACGCGCTTTTGTGCCTGCTTGCCGCCGCGCTCGGCGCGCTCGCAGCCTATCTCAGCGCGAAGCTACAGCCGAAGGAGGATGCATAAGAACATAAAAAGTCGGCAGGAACCGTATGGCTCCTGCCGACTTCCTTGTTATCCTCTCTTCCTCCTTCGATACAGCCGCGCGAAGCGGCGCAGCAGCTCGTCATAGAGAAAGAGCAGCACCGCGCCGAGCGCAAAGGTCGCCGCGATGAGCCACGGGGCGGTCGCCGCCAGCTCCGCCGTCACCGCGTCGAGCCGGAACACAAAGATGAGCAGCGCGTACATCGCGCCGACGGCGAGGACGTACAGCCCAAGCTTCGTGAGAAAGCGCAGCGCGCGGCTGCCGATCGCGTCGAGACTCGGCTGCACGAGCGGGTAATAGCCCAGAAAGCAGAAGAGCAGCGCGGATTCCTTGTCCGGCCCAAGCAGCAATCCCAAAATGGCGGCGGCGAAAAAGCAGCACCATTGATAGCTCACGCGGCACTCCTCGCGCACGGGCAGCAGGCAGGCGGATGCGAGCAGGGGACAGGCGTAGAGCGCCAGCGGCAGCACGCTGCCGAGGAACAGGAACAGCACCGCCAGCGCACCGAGCACGCTCGCAAGCGCCAGCTCCCTCGTCTGTTGTCTCATAGGACTCCTCCTTACGGAAAAGCGCCGCCTGCGGGCGGCGCTTTCGGTTTATTCGTGGTCGGGCGTTTCCGCGCCGTCACCGGCGGGAGCGTCCTGCGCAGGGGTCTCCTCCGCGGGCGTTTCCGCGTTCTTGCCGTTCTCCGCGTCGGATGCGGCGGGCTCGTCCGGCGCTTCGCCGTCCAGCGTCGGCATTTCGATCTTCTCGCTCGTCATGGAGATGTGACGCGCGGGCGCTTCGATGGTGCTCGGCACGGAGGGACGGAAGTCGCTGTCGCTCCTGCGCGTGGAGGCGTAGGCGTCCTCCACCGTCGCGGGATCGCGGCCCTCGAGGATGGCGACCATCTCGCCGCCGGTGATCGTCTCTTTCTCTAAAAGATAGGCGACGACCTTGTGCATATCGTCGATATTCTCCTCGATGACCTTCACCGCGTCGGCGTAGCACTTCTCCAGAATTTCCTTGACGGCCTTATCCATCACGGCGGCAGTCTCCTGCGCACAGTCGAGACCGTAGCCGCCGTCGAGATACTGGCTGCGCACGGAGCCGAGCGCCATCATGCCGAACTCGTCGCTCATGCCGTACATGGCGACCATGTTGCGCGCGATGTTCGTGGCCTCCTGAATGTCCTGAGAGGCGCCGTTGGTCATCGTGTGCATGATGACCTCCTCGGCGGCACGGCCGCCCATGGAGACGGCGATCTTCGCCATCAGCTCGTCGCGGGTGCGCAGATTCGTCTTGTCCTCCTCGGGCATGAGGAGCGTGTAGCCGAGGCTCCCCTCGGTATGGGGCACAATGGTGATCTTCTGCACGGGCTCGGCGTTCTTCTGCCTGTAGGCGACCATCGCGTGGCCGACCTCGTGGTAGGCGACGAGCTTCTTTTCAAACTCGGTGAGTACGCTGTTCTTCTTCTCACTGCCCGCGATGACGAACTCGAACGCGGCGAGCATATCCTCCTGCGTGACGAGCTTGCGGCCCTTGCGCACGGCGCGCAGAGCCGCCTCATTCACGATGTTGGCAAGGTCCGCGCCGACGCAGCCGGCGGTCGCGAGTGCGACCTTCTTGAGATCGACGTCCTCACCGAGCTTGATGTTGCGGGTGTGGACCTCGAGCGTGGCGATGCGGCCCGCGAGGTTCGGGCGGTCGATGGTGATGCGGCGGTCGAAGCGGCCCGGGCGCAGCAGCGCCTGATCGAGCACCTCGGGGCGGTTGGTGGCCGCGAGGACGATGATGCCCTTGCCGGGGTCGAAGCCGTCCATCTCGGCGAGCAGCTGGTTGAGCGTCTGCTCACGCTCGTCGTTGCCGCCGAAGCGCGTGTCGCGCGTCTTGCCGATGGCGTCGATCTCGTCGATGAAGATGATGCAGGGCGCTACCTTCGAGGCCTCGGCAAAGAGGTCGCGCACGCGGCTCGCGCCGACGCCCACGAACATCTCCACAAAGCCGGAGCCGGAGATGGAGAAGAAAGGCACGTTCGCTTCACCCGCGACCGCCTTGGCGAGCAGCGTTTTGCCCGTGCCCGGAGGGCCGACGAGCAGCGCGCCGCGCGGCAGCTTCGCGCCGATGTCGGTATACTTCTGGGGATTGTGCAGGAAGTCGATGATCTCGACGAGGGATTCCTTCGCCTCGTCCTGACCGGCGACGTCGGCAAAGGTGACGCCGGTGGATTTTTCCATGTAGACCTTCGCGTTGGACTTGCCGACGCTGCCGAGGCCGCCGAAGCCGCCGCCCCCGGTCTTTTTGCTGATGAAGCGCATCATCAGGATAAACGCACCGACCATCAGCGCCGTGGGCAGGACGTAGTTGAGCATGATGATCTCAAGATACGAGGTCTCCGCCTTGTAGGGCTTGCCGAACTCCACGCCGTTTTCATCCAGGAACGACCGCAGCTCGGGGTCGTTGATCTGCGTGGTGAAGAGCTGGAAGTCCCCTGAGTAGGTCTTGCCGTCCGCGTCGGTGTAGGTGAAGCCGTCCACAGGCGTGATGTTGAGCGTGCGGTCCGCGATCTCGACCTCCTTGACCTTGCCGTCGCGGACAAGGTCGAGAAATTCGTCGTAGCGGATCTCGCAGGTGCTCTCCGCCAGCTTCCTCGTGTCCATCGCCGAGAGGAGATAGTTGAAGCCGATGGTCAGCACCAGCGCCCAGATGAGCAGCGACAGCACGCCCCTGCGGCGGTCGTTGTTCTTGCTGCTTTTGTTCTTGTCGTTCTGATCCATGTATCTGCGTTCCTTTCCGCCTGCGGCCCTGCGCGGGCACAGGCGACAGCTTGCCAAGTTAATTATATGGTATTTTAGCATACCCCTCCTCGTTTCACAAGCGCCGCGGTATGAATTTTCGGTGAATTTTTGTCCGCTTCCCCCTTTATCTTATCCGTCTGTTGTGCTATAGTGTATTATGTATACGAATTTTGACCGGGAGGATCGGTTTATGTCGAAGGAATACGAAGAAAAGCGCGGGCCGCGCGGCGCGGACGATCACACGGAAAAGCGCTTTCCGCGCGAGCGAAAATCGGAGGAAAGGGTCCCCGTGCGCGAGCGCGACGCCGAGGCGGACGGCCTCATCGAGGGACGCAACGCCGTGACCGAGGCGCTGCGCGCCGGCACGCCCATTGATAAGATCTTCATCGCCCGCGGCGAGACGGACAAAACGCTCGGGCACATCGCCTCCACCGCCCGCGCGGCGGGCGTGGTGGTGGTCGAGGCCGACCGCCGCAAGCTCGACTACATGAGCGCGACGAAGGCGCACCAGGGCGTCATCGCCCTTGCCGCCGTGCGCGAGTATGCGAGCGTGGAGGACATCCTCTCCGCCGCCCGTGAGCGTGGGGAGGCCCCTCTGCTCGTGGTGTGCGACGAGATCAGCGACCCGCACAACCTCGGCGCCATCATCCGCACGGCGGAGTGCGCGGGCGCGCACGGCGTCATCATCCCCAAGCGCCGCAGCGCGGGCTTGACGAGCATCGTCGGCAAGACGAGCGCGGGCGCGGTGAGTTATCTGCCCGTCGCGCGCGTGCCGAACATTCCGGCGCTTTTGAAGGAGCTGCAGCAGCAGGGCGTGTGGATCTTCGGCACCGCCGCCGAGGGGGCCACGAGCCTGTACGAGGCCGACCTCAAGGGTCCTGCCGCCATCGTCATCGGCAGCGAGGGCGACGGCATGGGCCGGCTTGTGCGCGAGGGCTGCGACTTCCTCGTCAGCATCCCGATGAAGGGCCGCATCTCCTCGCTCAACGCTTCCGCCGCCGCCGCCATTCTGCTCTACGAGGCCGTGCGTCAGCGCCTTGGCTGACGCGCGCCGCCATTCACGAGGTCTTCCATGGATCACAAAAAGGATCAAGAATTTGAACAAACGCTCGCCGAGTCCGAGCTTTTGCTGCGCGGCGCGGCCCGCAGCGCGTCGGACGACGCGGACCTGACGCTCGAGAGCATTCTGGCGGAGTTCGGCTCCCGGGAGGACGGCGCCGAAGCCGCCGCAGAGCTGGAGGACGTCGGGGTGCCCGAGCCGCGGCCCGCCGTGCGGATCGGAAAAACCGCCGCGCCCGCCGCAGAGCCGCCGGAGCCGCAGCCGTCCGCGCCGCCGGAGGAGGCATCGTCCGCCACGCCCGCGCAGGACACCGTGAGTCTGCAGGAGGTGCTTGAGAGCACTGTGCAGTCCGTGCTCGACGAGGAGGCGGAGGAGCCGATCGAGCTTCTGCCGCCGAAGCGCCGCGGGCTTTTCTCGCGCAGAAGGCTGCGCGACACCGAACGGCTTTATTCCGACGAGTCCGGGGAGGAGCCGCAGCCCGAGGAGCCGGACGAGCCCGAGGACTTCTTCACCGAGGATTTCGGCGAGCGGGACGACACCCCCGAGCCGGACGCGGGCGAGCTGGCTGCCGGCTACCGCGACGACGCGCGCATGGGTCTGCGCAGCGCGCAGGCCGCGCTGCTCGTCACCGCGCTCTCGTGGCTCGCGCTGCTGCTCGACCATTTCGGCGTCATGCCTGCGCTGTTCGCCGAGGAAAGGCTGCTCAGCTGCCTGCCGTTCTTCATTGCCGAGCTTCTTGTCTGCGTCCTCGGACGCGACGTGTTCGTTTATGCCTTCGAGCAGCTCCGCGCGAGGACAGTCACCTATGAGCTGCTCTCCTCGCTCGCCTGCGCCGTCACGCTGGCGGACACGGCGCTCGACTTTTTCCTGCCCGCGCGCGCCGCGCTCGCGGTCCCGTTCCACGCCGTCGCCATGCTCGGCATGAGCTGTGCCCTGCTCGGGCGCGCGCTGCTCTTCGGCGCGATGTACGATACCTTCCGCGTCGCCGCGGTCGGCGAGCCGGACTATCTCGTCACCGTCACCGCGGGCGGAGCCGCCAAGCGCCGCGGCAGCGCGCAGGGCTTTTCGCGCTGCGCGCAGCGGGAGGACGCCGCCTCGCACTGGCAGAGCGTGCTGCTGCCCGTGCTGCTTGCCGCCTCGCTCGTATTTGCCGTGCTCTCCACGCTGCGGCGCGGGGAGCGGCTGCTGTTCCTCTGGAACTGGGGCGTGCTGCTCACGGCGATCAATATGCTTGCCTTTCCGCTGTGCTATTCTCTGCCGCTGCGTCGGCTGACGAAACGCTTCGTCAAGTCCGGCAGCGCGCTGGCGGGCTATGTCGGCGCGGACCGCCTGCGCCGCAGCAACTGCGTCATCCTCACCGATACCGACCTCTTTCCGCCGGGAACGGTCAGCCTGAACGGGCTGAAGATCTACGGCGAGGAGAGCGGCAAGGTCATCTCCTACGCCGCCACGATGGCGCACGCCTCGCAAAGCGGTCTGAGCCGCCTGTTCGACACGCTTTTGGAGGGCGAGGGCGGAAGAATCGAGCCGCTCGACGATCTGAGCTTTTATGAGGAGGGCGGCGTCTCCGGCCTTATCCACGGCGAAACGGTGCTCTTCGGCACCGCCGCCTTCTGCCGCAAGATGCACGTCACGATGCCCGGCGGCCTGAGCCTCAAGACTGGCGCGTTCCTCGCCGTGGACGGCACGCTCATCGCCATCTTTGCCGTCAAGTACACGGCGGCAGAGAATGTGGACTGGGCGCTCCACGCGCTCAAGCGCAGCCGCATCACGCCCGTGCTCGCCGTGCGCGACGGCAGCATCACGCCCGCGCTTTTGAAGCGCAAGTTCGGCACCGACGCCCGCGCGGTCTATCCCACCATCTCCACGCGCCTTGCGCTCTCGGAGAAGGACGGCGAGCATCCCTATGCGCTGCTCTACCGCGAGGGGCTGATGCCCTACGCCGAGATCGCCGTCGGCAGCAAGCGTCTGGTCCACGCCGTGCGCGTGGCCGCCGTGCTCTCGCTCGGGAGCAGCGCCGTGTCCGCGCTGCTGGCGTTTTACCTCACCTTTGTCGGCGCGTACAGCGCGCTCACCCCGGTCTCGATGCTGCTCTATCTGCTCCTTTGGGCGCTCGCGGCGCTCATCGAGGGCTTCTGGGCGGACCGTTATTGAGCATTTTTAGCAAAAATGGCTATCAAACTTCTAAAATTACAATAGTTGTATTGACGGAAAGAATATTATATAATTGAGCTGTTGAAGTGACTTCCCGCAAGGGAATTACGATCTGGAAGGAGACATGAACCCCTATGAGTGCAAAAGACATTCGCAATATCGTGCTGCTCGGCCATGGCGGAAGCGGCAAGACCACCCTCGCTGAGAGTATGCTGTTCATGACCGGCGGCACCGACCGCTTCGGCAAGGTCACCGACGGCAACACCACCTGCGACTACGACGCGGAAGAGATCAAGAGAAACATCTCCATCTCCCTCGCCGTCGCCCCCGTGAAGTACAAGAACGTGAAGATCAACGTGCTCGACACTCCGGGCAACTTTGACTTCGCCGGCGAAGTTCTCTCCGGTATCCGCGCGGCCGAGTGCGCCGTGCTGGTCTGCGGCGCGAAGGACGGCCTGAGCGTCGGCGCGGAGCGCGCCTGGAAGATGCTCGGCAATAAGCCCCGCATGATCTTCATCAACCGCACCGACGAGGAGAACAGCGACTACAACGCCTGCTTCGACGCCCTCAAGGGCAAGTTCGGCACCGCCGTCGCGCCCATCGTCGCCCCCATCATCGACGGCAGCAAGAAGGTCACCGGCATCGTCGACCTGCTGCACAACAAGGCCTATGAGGTCAAGGGCGGCAAGGCTGCCGAGTGCGCCATTCCCGCCGACATCGCCGACGAGGTCGAGGCCCTGCGTGCCGAGCTGATGGAAGCCGCCGCCGGCGCCGACGAGGAGCTGATGGAAAAATTCTTCGAGACCATGGAGCTCTCCGCCGAGGAGATCGCCAAGGGCCTCAAGCTCGGCGTGCGCGACGGCAGCGTCGCTCCCGTGCTCTGCGGCAGCGCCATCTCCGGTCTCGGCGTCGATATGCTGATGCAGACCGTGCTCGATCTCGTTCCCGTCGCCACCGATATGCCCGCCGAGGCCGCGCAGGACGACGACGGCAACGCCGTCGAGGTCGCTCACGATGAAAACGGTGCCACCGCCGCCATCGTCTTCAAGACCGTTTCCGACCAGTACGGCAAGTTCTCCCTCGTCAAGGTCGTCCGCGGCAAGATCACCGGCGATATGTCCCTCTACGACACCACCACCGGCAACACCGAAAAGCTCGGCCGTCTCTACACCCTCAAGGGCAAGAAGAACGAGGAGGTCAAGGAGATCTGCTGCGGCGACATCGGTGCCATCGCCAAGATGGACCGCGTCAAGACCGGCGACACCCTCTGCGACCCGAAGAGCATCGTCAAGCTGGCGGGTATGCCCTACGCCGAACCCTGCTACTCCCGCGCCATCGCGCCCAAGACCCGCGGTCAGGAGGAAAAGCTCGGCACCGGCCTCAACCGTCTGAACGAGGAAGACCCGACCTTTACCGTCGTCAACAACGCCGAGACCCATCAGATGGTCGTCTCCGGCGCGGGCGACATTCAGATCGACGTGCTCGTGAGCAAGCTCAAGACCCGCTTCGGCGTGGACGCCGAGCTCGACACCCCGCGCGTGCCCTACCGTGAAAAGATCCGCAAGACCGTGCAGAAGCAGGGCCGTCATAAGAAGCAGACCGGCGGCAGCGGCCAGTTCGGTGATGTCTGGGTCCGCTTCGAGCCCAACGAGGAGAGCGAAGAGATGGTCTTCGCCGAGGAAGTGTTCGGCGGCAGCGTGCCCAAGAACTTCTTCCCCGCCGTTGAAAAGGGCCTGCGCGAAGCCGTGCTCCACGGCCCGCTCGCCGGCTATCCGGTCGTCAACCTCAAGTGCGTGCTCTACGATGGCTCCTATCACCCGGTCGACTCCTCCGAAATCGCGTTCAAGACCGCCGCGAACCTTGCCTACAAGGCCGCAATGCCCGAGGCGTCCCCCGTTCTGCTCGAGCCCGTCTGCGAGCTGAAGGTCACCGTGCCCGATCAGTACATGGGCGATATCCTCGGCGACCTCAACAAGCGCCGCGGCCGCGTCATGGGCATGACCCCGACCGGCGACGGTGAGCAGATCATCGAGGCCGAGTGCCCCGAGGCCGAGCTCATGAGCTACGCCATCGACCTGCGCTCCATGACTCAATCCCGCGGCTCCTTCACCATGCACTTCGTGCGCTACGAGCAGTGCTCTGCCGACGCGCAGGAGAAGGCCGTCGCCGCCGCGAAGGCCATGCAGGAAGCGGAATAACCTTTTACCCGACAAAAAAGAAAAGCTGTCCGAAGCGGTCTACTGATAAAGAACATTTCTTCTTCGGTTGGAACAGCATGGTATAAAAATATCATGCTGTTCCTTTTTTGCTGTATTCCGGTGAGAAATCAATTTTACCGATGAATGTATAGTACACGTCAATGCGTTGGACACGATTTCCGCTGGACTTATCCGGCGCATGGACAATGATCTTCTTTACAAACTCATTGACGATGGTGGGCGTCAGTTCCCGGATGCCCACATATTTTCGCACAATGGCTGCAAAGCTGGCAAAATCGGCTTGATCCTGTTCAAAGGTTTCTACCGCTTGCCGCCACGTTTTGACCTACTCTGTCATTTTTTGTTTCGCCTCATAATTAGAAGAGCGTCTCAAGAATCGTTTATGGCTTACTTCGCCGTGGAATCAGATGATTCCGCGGCATTTCCCGCTGCTGCACAGTGTTTGATTGGAGACAGAAAACCGACTTCGGCGCACAGCCGCGGTCAGGACTCGGCGTTCCTGCGCCTGCCGCGCTTTTAAACTCTCAGAATTCTGTTCTCCCTGCGGGGCTTGGGCTTCGGATGGTCATCGCCGGCCCGCGGGTATCCCAGCAGAAGCTGCATCACGGCATAGTAATCCGGACGGATGCCCCATCTGCTCAGCATATCCTGCCCATAGGGGTCGGCAAAGGCGGTCCACCCCTGGCCGATATAACAGGACCCCACCCCCAGGGAA
>OOCI01000989.1_pt1 | contig 22971 bp, 30 predicted proteins | sample 1671761 | NCBI WGS metagenome assembly OOCI01 (sample SAMN06348190, study PRJEB24527) | human gut metagenome | biome: human gut; feature: ankylosing spondylitis patient; material: feces | host: Homo sapiens | place: China | collected 2015-10
AGGCGGCGACGATAAAGAGCCACCACAACGTCGGCGGCCTGCCGAAGGACATGGATTTCAAGGGCGTTGTCGAGCCCCTGCGCGAGCTCTTCAAGGACGAAGTTCGCCAGTTGGGCCGGGAACTGGGGCTGCCGGAGTATCTGGTCATGCGCCAGCCCTTCCCGGGACCGGGTCTGGCCATCCGCTGCCTGGGAGACATCACCAAGGAGAAGCTGGACATGCTGCGTCTGGCCGACTTCATCTTCCGGGACGAGATCGCCAAGGCCGGGCTGGAGGGCACCATGAGCCAGTACTTCGCCGTACTGACCAATATGCGCTCCGTGGGCGTCCAGGGAGATGGCCGCACCTACGACTATGCCCTGGCCCTGCGGTCCGTGACCACCAGCGACTTCATGACCGCCGACTGGACCCGCATCCCCCTCGACGTCCTCGCCCGCGCCAGCGACCGCATCACCGGCGAGGTCCCCGAGATCTCCCGCGTGGTCTACGACATCACCAACAAGCCCCCAGCGACCATCGAGTGGGAGTGAGCGCAAACCAGAATCTCAACGGGCCGGCCGTCAGGCCGACCCTTCTTTTTTACATAGCTAACCCGTAACACCCCGCATGAACGACGGCAACAAACGTCCGGACGACATGAAGAGGATCGACAGTCCCGAGCTCGCCAAAGCATTCATCGACGAGAAGGTGGCGGAGATCAGGTCGCAGGTCGGAGACGGCAAGGTGCTGCTGGCACTCAGCGGAGGGGTCGACTCCTCCGTGGTCGCCGCACTGCTCATTCGCGCCATCGGCAAGAGGCTCGTGTGCGTTCACGTCAACCACGGGCTCCTCAGGAAAGGGGAGCCGGAACAGGTCGTGGAGGTCTTCCGCAACCAGATGGACGCCAACCTCGTGTATGTGGATGCGGTGGACCGCTTCCTCGACAAGCTGGCTGGCGTGTCCGAGCCCGAGATGAAGAGGAAGATCATCGGTGCGGAGTTCATCCGCGTCTTCGAGGAGGAGGCGAGGAAGCAGGACGGGGTCAGGTTCCTGGCCCAGGGCACGATATACCCCGACATCCTGGAGAGCGGCACGGTGAAGGCGCACCACAACGTCGGAGGTCTCCCGGACGACCTCGCATTCGAGCTTGTGGAGCCCGTGAAGTTCCTGTTCAAGGACGAGGTCCGCGTGGTAGGGAAGGAGCTGGGTCTCCCCGACTCCATGGTCTACCGCCAGCCGTTCCCCGGACCCGGGCTGGGCGTCCGCTGTCTCGGTGCCATCGCCAGGGACAGACTCGAGATGGTCAGGGAGTCCGACGCGATCCTCCGTGAGGAGTTCGCAGCCAACGGTCTCGAGGGCAAGGTATGGCAGTACTTCACCGTGGTCCCGGACTTCAGGTCCGTCGGTGTCCGCGATGGGAAGCGCACGTTCGAGCGCCCGGTGATCATCCGTGCGGTGAACACCGTGGACGCCATGACCGCCGATGTGGAGGAGGTCCCATACCCCCTGCTTAAGCGCATCGCCGCACGCATAACCGCGGAGGTCCCCGGCATCAATCGCGTCGTGTACGACCTCACGGCGAAGCCTCCGGGAACCATCGAGTGGGAGTGATCCCGAAACCAAACCGGGGGCATTCCCCCGGCGATTCCCCCCCCCCCCGATCAATCCATTATGCACTCGCCGATGTGACGGCAGATCGCGGACACGTCCGTCCGGGATGTGAACTCGAACATGATCTGTCCCATCCCGCTGAACCAGAGGTAGAGCTCGCTGTCCAGGTCGATGACCCCCGCCGTCTCCACGGAGAACGCCTGGATCCTGTCGAACGGCAGAACCGTGATGGCCTTCTTCTTCCCAGTTATCCCCTGGATGTTTATCGCGATCAGGCGCTTGTTGGTGAACACCACTCCGTCGCGGACGCTCCTGTAGCAGCTCACGACCTCCTCGCCCTTGACGAGGATCCCGCCGATGAGGTCCATGAAGTCGTTCTTGTCGGTCTCTTTGAGTTTGAGGTACGACTTGTTCTCGAAATCGATCATGCGCCGTGAATCAGTATGCCCCTTATTAACTAGTTTATAAACTGCCCCTCGGACGGTCTAAGTTTAATAGATATTGTTGGCGATGCCCAAGCGGAGGTTCTGATTTGACAGTATCCCTTGACAAAGAGTACGGCCTGTATATCGATGGAAGATGGGTTCCCGCGTCAGACGGCGGGAAGTTCCCCGTCTATGACCCCGCGAACGGGGAGAAGCTCACAGAATGCGCCGAAGCTACCAAGGAGGATGTGGATGCGGCGGTGACCGCCGCATGGAAGGCATTCCCGGCATGGAAGGCGGTCGACCCCTCGGTCAGATCCAAGATCCTCCTGGACATCGCCGATGCGATCGAGGCCAATGCTGAGCGCCTTGCCACGGTCGAGTCCATGGACAATGGGAAGCCCATCCGCGAGACCATGAACCTGGACGTCCCCCTCGCAGTCGATCATTTCCGCTACTTCGCCGGCGTCCTTCGTTCGGAGGAGGGCAGCGCCACTGTCCTCGACGGCGACCTCCTCAGCATCATCCTGCGCGAGCCGATCGGCGTCGTCGGAATGATCGTGCCGTGGAACTTCCCGTTCCTGATGGTCGCCTGGAAGCTGGCCCCCGCGCTCGCCGCCGGGGACTGCATAGTGCTCAAGAGCTCCTCGACCACGCCGCTGAGCGCCTTCGAGCTCATGAAGGTCATCGGCGACCTCCTCCCGCCAGGAGTGGTCAACATCATCACCGGCAAGGGATCCAAGTCCGGTCAGTACATGCTGGACCACCCCGGGTTCCGCAAGCTCGCGTTCACCGGTTCCACAGAGGTCGGACTCAGCGTCAGCCGTGCCGCCGCGGACAAGCTGATCCCCGCCACCCTCGAGCTCGGGGGAAAGAGCGCCAACATCTATTTCGAGGACTGCCAGTGGGACAAGGCCATCGACGGGCTTCAGCTGGGCATCCTGTTCAACCAGGGACAGGTCTGCTGCGCCGGGTCCCGTGTGTTCGTGCAGGACACCATCTACGACAAGTTCGTCGAGGCCGCGGTCGAAGCGTTCAACAAGGTGAAGGTGGGCGACCCGCTGGACCCCGCCACCCAGATGGGGGCGCTGGTGAACGAGCACCAGCTCAAGATCGTCCAGAGCTATGTGGACATAGGGGTCCAGGAGGGCGCGAAGATCGCCTGCGGAGGTAAGCGCAAGACCGACGGCGACTGTGCCAAGGGGGTGTTCTACGAGCCCACCCTCCTGGTGGATGTCACGAACGACATGCGCGTGGCCCAGGAGGAGATCTTCGGCCCGGTGGCGGTAGTCATCAAGTTCCATTCCGAGGAGGAGGTCATCGCCATGGCCAACGACTCCGTCTACGGACTGGGCGGAGCGGTCTGGACCCGCGACATCAACAGGGCGATACGCGTCGCACGCGGTGTCGAGACCGGGCGCATGTGGGTCAACTGCTACAACCAGCTTCCCGCGGGGATGCCCTTCGGAGGATACAAGCAGTCCGGCATAGGGCGTGAGACCCACAAGGTCATAATGTCCGCCTACACGCAGCAGAAGAACATCGTCATCGACCTGAAGGAGACGCCTTCGGGATTCTATCCGCAGTGACGGACCAAAACGGCCCCTCCGGGGGCCATTTCCCCATTAGTTTTTCTATGAGCCCCGCAGTATCGTCGTACGATGAAAGTCTATGTCGTTGACAACGGGGGCCAGTGGACCCACCGCGAATGGCGCGTTCTGAGATACCTCAAGGTGGACACCAAGATCATCCCCAACACAACACCGTTCGAGGAGATCAAGGACATAGACGGCCTGATCCTCTCCGGAGGCGCACCAAGCGTCGCCACCGATGCGGGCCGCATGGGGAACAACGGGGAGTACCTCGACAAGGCCGAGTACCCCATCTTCGGGATATGCGCGGGCATGCAGTTCCTGTGCGAGCATTTCGGCGGCACCCTCGGTCCGGGGACCACCCCCGAGTTCGGAGGCGTCACACTGAAGGTCTCCGGACATGACGACCTCTTCAAGGGCCTTCCGGACGAGTTCCAGGTGTGGGCATCCCACAACGACGAGGTCAAGACCATACCCGCCGGGTTCGAGGTTACCGCATCGTCGGACTCATGCCCTCACGAGGCGGTCAGGTGCATTGACAGGCCGATCTACGGCGTCCAGTTCCATCCCGAGGTCGAGAACACGGAGCACGGACCCGAGATATTCCAGAACTTCCTGGACATTGTGAAGGAGCAGCGCCGCTGAGGGCGCCGCCCCCGTTAAAAGTGGGGAAAAGGTTCCTTTGCATCAGTTCTGCTGGCTGATGACCTCGAGCTGGCTGATTACGTTCCAGATGATGGTCCTGCCGTGCAGAGGGATGTTGGGGTCGTTGGCGAGGTCGTCGAGGATGACGATCGCTCCGGTGGCACGGACGTCCATGGCCTCCTTGGTGTCGAGGAGCCTGGCCTTCGCGTCCGTCGCACCCTTCCTGATGTTGCGGGGGATGGATGTGTCCTCGGCGAGCATGTCGAGGACATCGGTGATCTGTTTGATCTTGTCTGCCATGGGAATCACTCCGTTCAGAGGGTCTCGAACTCTTCCTGAAGATCCTGCACGAGCTGCTCGAGGACCTCCTCGAAGCTTGTGGACCTGTACTCCCTGACTCCGCCGAGGTCGCTCTGGATCTTTATGACGAAATCGTTGTTCTCTTTAACAAGCTCTACGTTGCAAAGGACTTCTTCCATTCTCAATAACCCCCTAAATGAATAGGTCTATGGTCTGCCGTACCCTCAACTCATATAAAAGCGTTTTATAGGGGCAACGAATCGTTACGATGTTCCGGACCGTGTTCCGGGGGCTCCCGGACGCGTGTCGTACATGCATTTTCAGGGCATGTCCGGGCCGTGGTCACGCACCCGTCGTCGTGTGCGTCTCCAACGAAACCTTTAAAATAGGAACTTGATTAAGGGGCATCCCTGCGTTATTATATCAGTGGTAACGAGGGACTTCCGCGGTTCAACCGTGGATGGAGAACGATACAATGGCTGAAGAAGAGTCGATGGCCTTCGAACTCCAGGACGAGTTCGAATCCAAAGCCCGCGGTTTCGGAAAGGGAAAGTACGGCAGAATCATCAAGATGGCGCGCACCCCCAGCAGGGACGAGTACAAGAAGACGCTGTACATCACGGGTCTCGGGATCATCGTCATCGGTGCGGTGGGATTCGCCATCTGGTGGATCATGACTGTCCTCCCCACATACTTCTGAGGAGGGACGTGACATGAGTCCCAGCATTTCCGGTGAAAACGGTCTGCAGAAGGTCCATGCCGGCGGAAAGGTCGTCTGGCCCTTCAGCGTCTCCGCGGATGCGTCTGAGGTGAAGATCTCGTTCTCCGTCATCGCAGGCCCCGACGCGGAAAACGCGCCCGAGTGGAACGTCACGCTGTACGACAACGCCAACGGCGAGCTGTGGAGCAACTACCGCAGCAAGTCCGAGGTCAGCGTGGACCTTCCCGGAAGGAGTCCCAAGGAGTTCGTGCTTGAGGTCATCTGCCCCAAGGGAGCCAGATTCGGCGACACCGTCGAGACCGAGGTAATCGCGGACGACGGCACGGGCACCGACTCAATGAACTTCAAAGCCATCGCATCACAGTCCATTATGGTCCTGAAGACGCAGATCGACCAGGAGAGGAGTGTCGCCGATACCCTCTATCTGAAGGCTGTCGCCGAGGCGCAGTCGAATTCGACCAAGCCCAAGGACATATATGCGATCCTGAGTCCCGCCGGACTCAGGGGATACGTGTTCGTCGAAGGGATGAACACGGACCGTCTCCGCGAGAAGACCCGCGACATCAAGAAAGCGAGGTCCTTCATCGACGGAGAGACAGACATCGAGGAGGTCGGACCCTACCTCATCCCGATGTCCGCCGTTGTGGGAATCGTGGAGGGAGACATCGTCGAACTCGTCAACGGACCCTTCAAGGGCGAGAAAGCTAGGGTTCAGCAGATCGACCCGGCCAAAGAGGAGATCACAGTCGAGCTCATCGAGGCCATGGTCCCAATCCCCGTCACTGTCAAGGGAGACAGTGTGAGGGTCATCGAAAAGGAGAGATGAACAATGGTAGATACTGTTGAGGCATTGGTTGATGGAGGCAGGGCCTCCGCAGGTCCGCCCCTGGGCCCCGCACTGGGACCTAAAGGCGTCAACATCGGCCAGGTTATCGCCAAGATCAACGAGAAGACAAAGGCGTTCGAGGGAATGAAAGTCCCCGTCAAGGTCCTCATCAACGATGACAAGACCTTCGACATCAAGGTCGGAACCCCTCCGATGTCCGCTCTCATCAAGGGCGAGCTCGGAGTCGAGTCCGGAGCCCACAACGCCAAGACCGAGAAGGTCGGAAACCTGACACTCGAGCAGGCCAAGAAGATCGCCACCATGAAGCAGGACGATCTCCTCGGAGCCGACCTGAAGGCGAAGGTCCTGGAGGTCGCAGGAAACTGCGTCTCCGTCGGAGTCACCATCGACGGAAAGAATCCCAAGGACTTCACCAAGGCGGTCAAGGCCGGCGAGTACGACGGCCAGTTCTGAATAAACTTCACGGGGGAGGGGAACCTCCCCCATAACATCATTCTTCCAACACCACTATCCTGTCAGCCAGGTCCTTGAACGATTTCTTATTCCAATCGCCCAGCTGTAGTGGCTCGATGAAGTTGATGACATCCTCTCTCGCGGAATCCCAGTCGAGGGTCTCGAATCTGTTCTTCAGAAGGGCGATCAGGGTGTCTCTGTCGAGTTTTTCCACAGGATTGCATTTCTTGTCAAGGCGGGATTCGAGACATCTGATGTCGATGGGGACACCATGTTCGACGTACCATCTGAAGTCGTAGAAGTCCCGGCCCTTCACACGCATCCCCCAATGGCGGCAGAGTACGGCGGCGGTCTTTCCAGCGAAGAGGACCGGCAGTGGTTCTGTTCTGATATCATATCTCAGAGGAGATGTTTTGCTTACGGTCTCGTACTTGGAGTATGGGGGAGGATCCAGATCGACATCAATCTTGACGGTCACCAGCTCTTGTGAGTGAGCGTCATTGATCACCGACTGGGAGAACCCCGCCGTCTCGAGGGCACATCTCAGGTTCATCTTGATTTTGATTGAGCAAACCATCATCTCACCACTCGGTTGGCGGATCTTGTACGAGGGTTCGAAACCGATCTCCCGCAATTCTGTGCATAGTTCCTCAACGTAAGGCTTAGGATCGAAACCATAGTCTCTCTCGATGAGGGAGAAGTCGAGGTCTTCGGAGAACCTGTCAAGACCATACAGTATCCTGAGGCATGTGCCTCCGTGGAAGACTGCCTTGTCTGAGATCCCGTTCCTGGAAAGTGCGGACAGTATCAGTTCTTGTAGCCCCTCTCTGAGCTGATTCACAGCAACATCCAGGTCATTTACACCATCGGGGCGGAACAGGCCATCGATCTTGCGATTCATGCGAATTCCTCCAGATAGTATCCGAGCGTCTTCACCGTCGTGGAGCGGTAAAGCGCGCTGTACTCCAGTACGGTTTTGGCATCGAGTTCAAGGATCGCATCCTCGTCAAAGCGTAGGTCCTCGAACATCAGGGTTTCGAGCCCCTTTCTGGTTCTGGTGGACGGCATCTTGGAGAGCATGTCACAGACCGCTTTGACCGCAGTTGCGATGGGATATCTGCGATCCCCTTCACCCCAGTACTCTATGCCCACCGGGAATGCCCCCTCAGGAATGTCATAGTACACGAAGGTCCCGAGTCTGTTGCTGTATGTCTTGGTCTTGCGCTTGCCGCAGGTGGCGTTGGTCACCCTCACCACACGTTCCGGGATTATGCTGTGTCTCATCAGCGCATATTCGAACGATATGTAGGACGGCTCGCATATGCGATTGGCTACCAGGTATGGAGGGGTCTCGGGATCGGTCTCGTAGAGGCCACGTCTCAGTCTGACAATCTTCCCCTCTCCGACCATGCGTCCCAGTTTGCATGCCGGACTCGAATACGCGTCCGACAGCCGATCAATTATCAGTTCTCCTTCGACAATCACAATTGCTACACTTATTTTAATGATATAAAATAATCGGAGAAAACAAACAGACATAAATGTAACATTATCATCTGAATGCACAGTCTTTGCCTGCTCTCATGCGTTCTCGGGCAAAGTGTTACCTTTAAATACTACCCCCTTATTAGCCCTCATTACTTGTAGGAGAGTCACTAGACTCGCATGCACTACGAGGAGGAATTGTATTGGCAGAAAAACCAACCGTAATGGCTGTGCAGAAGGCACTCGAGAGTGCGAAGAAGCGCAATTTTACTGAGACGGTTGAGTTGGCCATCAATCTCAAAGATGTGGACCTGTCCATCCCCAAGAACCGTATCACCGAGGATATCATCCTCCCGAGCGGACGCGGGAAGGCAGTGAAGATCTGCGTGATTGGTGGTGGCGAACTTGCCTTGAAAGCCAAAGACGTGGCCGACATCGTGATCACCCCCGAGGAACTCGGAGCGATCGCAGATGACAAGAAACAGGCTAAGAAGATCGCGAACAGCACCGACTACTTCATCGCCGAGGCGCCTCTCATGGCCGTCGTCGGTAAGAGGCTCGGTACCGTTCTCGGTCCCCGCGGAAAGATGCCGAAGCCCATCGCCCCCGGAGCAGATCCGGCCGCGATGATCGACAGCCTCCGCAAGTCTGTGACCATCAGGACGAAAGACAGGAAGACCTTCCACGCTCCCGTCGGGACCGTGGACATGACTGCCGAGGAGATCGCCGACAACGTCGAGCTGATCCTGAAGCGTGTCGAGTCCCACCTGGAGAAGGGGAAGCACAACATCGCTTCCGCTTACGTCAAGACCACCATGGGCCCCTCGGAGAGGGTGTTGTAAGGAGGTTAAAAGATGGCACACGTCGCAGCTTGGAAGAAGGACATGGTAAGCGAGCTGGTACAGGACATGCGCGAGTACCCCGTTGTCGCAGTCGTCGACATGGAGGGTATCCCCGGTCAGCAGGTCCAGTCTATGAGGGCCGGACTCAGGGCCCACGCCAAGCTCAAGATGACCAAGAACAACCTCATGCTCTTGGCCATCGAGGAGAAGCCTGAGATCATCGGACTCAAAGACGCGATTCACGGACAGTGTGCAATCGTCACAACGGACATCGACCCCTTCAAGCTCTTCAAGAAGCTCGAGGCGACGATGACCCCCGCTCCTGCAAAGGAGGGACAGATCGCACCGTTCGACATCGTTGTGCCCAAGGGACCGACCCCGTTCGGACCCGGCCCGATTATCGGTGAACTTCAGAAAATTGGGCTTCCTGCCGCCATCGAGGCAGGAAAGATCGTAGTCAAGAAGGACACCACGCTCGTGAAGGAGGGGGAGCCGATCCCCGGACCCGTCGCGGCGATGCTGCCCAAGCTCGAGATTCTCCCCATGGTCGTGGGAATGGACCTCAGGTCCGCCTACGAGGACGGGGTCATCTACAGCAGGGAAGTCCTGGACATCCCCGAAGACTACTACTCTACAATGTTCGCTACGGCCGCATACAACGCTCTGGCACTCGGTGTCTCGATTGCGTTCCCGACTAAGGAGACAATCGTCCCGCTCATCGCCAAGGCGTTCAGGGAGACCATGAACCTCTCTGTAGAGGCCGCGATACCGACCAAAGAGAACATCGACATCCTCCTGGCGAAGGCCGACGCCCAGATGCTCGCCCTCGCCTCCGCAAGCGGATACACCAGCGACGAGATCGCGGCGAGGCTCAGCTCCGCCGCCGCTGCAGCCACTGTTGCAGCCCCCGCCGCAGAGGCCGCTCCTGCACAGGAGACCGTCGAAGAGGAAGAAGAAGAGGTCAGCGAGGAAGAAGCAGCTGCTGGCCTCAGTGCATTATTCGGCTAAATTAAAGGAGTTGAATCAGATGGAGTATATCTACAGCGCTATGGTGCTCTACTCTGCCGGCAAAGACATCACCGAGGACGCTATCAACGCTATCCTCACCGCCGCCGGAGTCGAGGCTGACGCAGCTAAGATCAAAGCACTGGTCGCTTCTCTCGAGGGAGTTGACATCAAGGAGGCCATCGCAAGCGCCGCTATCTCTGCCGCGCCTGCTGCCGCCGCAGCCCCCGCAGCCGCCGCCGCTGCCGCAGACGCCCCTGCCGCAGCCGCCGACGAGCCCGAAGAGGAAGCTGTCAGTGAGGAGGAGGCCGCTGCCGGTCTCTCCGCTCTGTTCGGATGAACGGTTGGTCTTAAGCTGACAACACAAACCCTTTACCCAACCTTTTTCTCCTATTCCCGGATGGTTTTCAGATGGATTCGGACCACAAGGTCATCGTGAGATTGTCTTCAGAGACCGTCGGCGTCCTCCGCGCCCTCGTGGACGATGGCGAGTTCCGCTCCCTGTCGGATGCCGTCCGTTCCGTTCTAGATGGCTACGCCTCCGAGCGTCTGGCACAGGGCGTCAGGCCTGCTCCGGAGCACGGCGATGACGCGCTCAGCATCGAGGACCTCACCATAGACGGCTCGTCCCTCGACGGTGCCGTGAGGGCGGCGGCCCGCGACTATGTCCGCCAGATGTCCAACCGGAGAGAAGGGTCATGGGAGATGTGATCCTCTTCTCCTGCGGAGGGGCGGCCAGGCATATCCTGGGCAAGATGAGCGAATCCCCCGGCGTCCCGGTGGTGATGCTAGACTCCAACGGTGACAGCTCCATCCCGCTCAGGGACGAGGATGTCCCGGACATCTACCTCGACGAGTTCGAGTCGTACACGATGGCGGTCGAGAACAGGGACGAGATACGTGCCAGGATGCACGGGATGAGGGTGGTGATAATGTTCTCCGTCCTCGGGGGATGGAGCAGCTCGGGCATCCTCCCCGTCATCGCCGAGTGCGCACGTGCGGAGGGGTGCTCGGTCGTGACCGTGGCCGGCCTCCCGTTCGAGGCCTCCCGTCGTGACAAGGGCCTCAGGATGATGAACGAGGTGCTGGAGATGTCCGACAGGATGTTCGTGGTCGACATGGCCGCATACAGCAGGATTTATCCGGATCTCGTCGTCCACCGCGTCATGAACCTCATCGCGAGTTCCATATCCTTCTCGGTCAGGAACCTGGCACATCTGATGGAGGGTCCTTTCTTCAGCACATTCTACAAGAAGGTCTACACCGTGGCGTACACCACCGACATGTCGCCGTCCAATGCTGTCGCCAGGGCGGCGGACGCATCCGCGTTCGAGGTCGATCCCGCCTACGGGAAGTCGATCATCATGGTCAGCTCCGGATTCGGGACCGCCCAGATCGAATCGATCTACAACACGGTTGTCAGCATGACAGGGATAATCCCGGATATCGTGAAGAGGGAGGACGCCGACGACACGCGCGTCCTGACTTTCATCCCGGTTCAGGGTTTCTGATCCCTCTTCTCCCAGGGCTTGCCGTACCTGATGATCTTGGCGGCGTCGCCGAACACGCCCATGATGGTGTTGTACTCGTATTTGGTCGGCAGAGCGCGTCCCATCATGCGCCTGAACATGACCGTGGTCATCTCCCTCCTCGCAGGCGGGTACTCGATGCCCTCCATGACGTCCCCGAAGAACTCGAACATCAGCTCCTTCTCGTGCCTGTCCGCAGGCTCGGACCTCCTGGGCGTGTGGTCCGCCTGATAGAACTCGTACATCACGATGGTCGCGGCGTGCGAGAGGTTCAGTATGGGATACTCCTCGCCGGTGGGGACGGTGATGAGGACGTCGCAGAGGTTCAGCTCGTCCTGCAGGAGTCCGATGTCCTCGCGCCCGAAGAGGACGGCGATCTTCTCCGGATATCCGCGGCAGTGCTCCGCGAACTCGCGAACCGGGACCGGGATGCGGGTGTAGTTCCTGTCCCCCTTGGTGGTCACGCCGCTGGTCCCCACGACCAGGAAGCATCCTTCGAGGGCCTCATCCAGGGTGTCCACGATGTGCACGTTGTCCAGAAGGGACGATCCGTGCTTCGCCCTGCGGTAGGCGTCGTCCCCCAGCTCGCAGGGGTTCACGAGGTACAGCTCGCTGATGTCGAAGTTGGCCATGGAGCGGGCGATGGCCCCGACGTTTCCCTCGAATTTCGGTCCGACGACTACGATGCGGATATCAGGCATGCCCGTGTCATCTCCATCGCATACTTAAGGGATGGCGGGCGCACGCGAACGAGATATACGGGAGGAGCGCAATCGTCCGCCCGTGGAAATTCCTAAGAGTCATCCGAGATACAAATCGCTCATGACCAGGGAGCGTCTGGCCGAGATGGTCCAGAGGGGCCTGGTCACACCCACCGGGCTGATCTCCCACGGTCGCGGCGAGGCGTACGACTACCTCATGGGGGAGAGGAGCACGGATGCCGCGCTTGAGGCCGAGAGGGCCGCCGCCGCGTACCTTCTGAGTGCCGAGAACCCTGTCCTCTGCGTCAACGGGAACGCCGCGGCGCTGGACCCCGAGGGGATCATCGCCCTTGCGGAGCTGATACCGGCGAAGATCGAGGTCAACCTGTTCCACCGCACCCCCGAGCGCATGGAGGGCCTGATCTCGTACCTGGAGTCCAAGGGTGCCAGGGACGTCCTCGGCAGGGACCCGGACAGCAGGATCGCGGGTCTGGAGCACGACCGTGCACTCTGCACATCGGAGGGGATCTACGGCAGCGACGTCATCCTGGTGCCGATCGAGGACGGGGACCGTGCAGAGGCCCTCGTGGCCATGGGCAAGAAGGTCATATCCATCGACCTCAACCCCCTGTCTCGCACATCGAAGGCCGCCACCGTGCCCATATGCGACGAGATGTCCAGGGCCCTGGCCAACATCTCCCGCTTCGTCACCGAGATGCGCGGGGACCATGAAACAATCTTAAAGACGTTGGACGGTTTCTCCAACTCGGAGAACCGCCGTCGGACCGTGGAGTGCATATGCGACTCCCTGACCAAGGGTCTGGACGGAGGAGATGATTGAATGGACGAACTCGTAAAGACAGGGTCCCTGAGGCTGCACTGGGTCGAGTCCCACATGCCCGTTCTCATGGACATCCGCAAACGCTTCATCGACGAGCAGCCGCTCGCCGGTCTCAAGATCGGTATGGCGCTCCACACCGAGGCGAAGACAGGCATGCTCGCGGTCACACTCGCCGACGCAGGCGCCGAGATACGCCTGGCCAGCTGCAACCCCCTATCGACGGACGACTCCGTAGCCGCCGCCCTCAGGGAGGAGTACGGCCTCAAGGTCTACGCAAAGAAGTGGGAGTCATCCGAGGAGTACTACGCCAACCTGAATACCGTCCTGGACATGAAGCCCGATTTCATCATCGACGACGGTGCCGACCTGATCACGATGGTCCACACCACCAGGAAGGACGCCCTGCCGAACGTCAAGGCCGCCAACGAGGAGACCACCACCGGCGTGGTGCGTCTCAGGGCCATGGCCAACGACAAGGTCCTTCAGTTCCCCGTCCTGGACGTCAACGACGCCAAGATGAAGTTCCTGTTCGACAACAGGTACGGCACCGGACAGTCTGCCTTCGACGGTTGGATGAACGCGACCAACCTCATCGTCGCGGGAAAGAAGCTGGTCGTCGCAGGATACGGATGGTGCGGCAAGGGCGTGGCCATGAGGGCCAAGGGGCTCGGCGCATCCGTCATCGTCACCGAGGTCGATCCGATCAAGGCCATCGAGGCCAAGATGGACGGCTACGAGGTCATGCCGATGGTGGAGGCCGTGAAGGTCGCGGACATCATCATCACCGTCACCGGATGCAAGGACATCATCAGGGAGGAGCACATCGCGGTCATGAAGGACGGATGCATCATGGGCAACGTCGGACATTTCGACAACGAGATCAACAAGGTCGCTCTCGACGAGATGTCCGCGTCCAAGGTCAGGGTCCGCGACTTCATCGACGAGTACAAGATGAAGGACGGCAGGTCCCTCTACCTCATCGCTGAGGGCAGGCTGATGAACCTGGCCGCCGGCCAGGGACACCCCGCAGAGATCATGGACATGAGCTTCTCCACGCAGGCGCTCGGCATAGTGCACATGACCCGCCACTACCAGGAGATGGAGAACCAGGTGTACGCCGTGCCCAACGAGATCGACATGGAGATCGCCAACATCAAGCTCAGATCCATGGGCGTGTCCATCGACACCCTCACCGACGCGCAGATAAAGTACGTCACCGGCTGGGAGGAAGGCACCTGAGCGACCCCTTCCTGTCGGTGTACGGCCACGTGACCGTGGACCAGATCATATCGATAGACCAGTTCCTCAAGCCGGGGATAACCGCCGACGCGCTGTCGAAGAAGACCACGCTCGGCGGCACCGGCCCGAACATCGCCGTGTCCGCGGCGAAGCTGGGGTGCCCGACGGCCCTGTGCGCGTTCATCGGGCCCGACTTCCCCGGGAAGTACATGGACTTCATGAGGGATTCGGGCATGATCATGGACGAGGTCGTCACCCTCGACGGTGAGGAGACATCCACCTGTGTGATCATCAACGACAGCGAGCTCAACACCAGGGTTTTCTTCTACCAGGGGCCCCAGGGTCACGCCGACTCCCTGGGCGTCAGGCTGACAGGCATGGCGTCCAGGTCAAGCAAGGTCCACTTCTGCACGGGCCAGCCCTCCTACTACATCTCCCTGATGGGGGAGCTGAGGGGAGGCCCCGACATCTCTCTCGATCCCGCCCAGGAGGTCCATCGCGTCTGGAACGCAGGCCTCCTGAAGGATGCCCTGTCGTTCGCCGACGCCCTGTTCTGCAACGAGCTTGAGGCCGAGACCATATGCAGGTACCTCGGGATCGACGACGTCCTGGAGGCCGGACCCGGTCTGGTCGTGCGCACCGACGGCGACAGGGGGAGCCGTGCGAAGGTCGGCGACGAGGTCCTGTCGATCCCCGCCGTCAAGGCGGACAGGGTGGTCGATGTCACCGGTGCCGGCGACAACTACCGCGCCGGGTTCTACACTGCCCTGTACAAGGGCTACGACGTGCCCGAGGCCCTGGTCCTCGCCGCGGCGGTGTCATCGTTCGTCGTGGCCGAGGTCGGAGCCCTGACCAACGTCCCGTCCTGGGATGCGGTCGTGGAGAGGGCCGAGCCCTATTTCGGGTCCATCCACTGATCCATTCTGTCAAACGCGGGTCGGCATGTCCGCCGGCCCGTCCCATTCCCCCGGTTCCGGGGCCGTTTGAACGACAACGATATCCGTCCCGATCGTCTTCACGCGACCATGACCCTGTACGCTCTGACCGGGACGCCGGGCACCGGGAAGTCATCCGTCTCCGAGGAACTCCGTCGCAGAGGATACGACGTGGTGGATGGAAAGCGCTTCATAATCGACAACGGCCTGATGGGAGATCTGGACGAGGCCAGGGACACCCACGAGGTGGACCTGGATCAGCTCAACGACGCGCTGGAGGGATTCAGGGCATCGGACGGGACGGTCATCCTGGACAGCCATCTCTCTCATTTCATGGATTCCCATGGGATCATCGTCCTCCGCTGCTCCCCTTCGGTCCTCGCCGGCCGTCTGGAGGCGAGGGGCTACGGCCCGGATAAGGTGAGGGAGAACGTGCAGGCGGAGGTCCTGGACGTCATCCTCTGTGAGGCGACTGAGTCCGACATTCCGGTGTTCGAAGTGGACTGCACGTCGTGCTCCGTGGCCGAATCCGCCGATGCGGTGGAGCAAATCGTAAAAGGGGATGGCGGAGATTACCTGCCAGGAAAGACCGACTGGTCTGCGGAGATGGACAGATGGTTCTAGACGGACAGAGGGCGAGGGTCGATTTCGCGCTGACCCCGGTCGCCAAGAAACTGATAAACGTCAACCCCAACACGATCTCGTGGGTGGGGCTGATACTGGCGCTGCTCTGCGGCGTGATATTCTATCTGAGCGGGGCCGCCGACCGCACATGGCTGCTGGTCGTCGGAGCGGTCATGGTCATCGTGTCGGGATACTTCGACGCGCTGGACGGGAAGGTCGCGAAGCTCTCCGGCAAGGCGGGCCCCAAGGGGGACTATCTCGACCACGTGTTCGACAGGTATGCCGACGTGTTCATGATCGGAGGCGTCGCCTTCTGCGGATACTGGTGCGACCCGTACCTGGGCATGCTCGCGCTCGTCGGAGTGCTCCTGACATCGTACATGGGCACACAGGCCCAGGCCATCGGGGCCCCGCGCCTGTATGCCGGGCTGCTGGGGAGGGCCGACAGGGTGGTCCTGTCCACGCTGTTCCCGCTGATCCAGTTCATCTCGATCGTGGCGTTCGACGTCACCTATCTGGACGTCTTCGGCATACAGATCTCCTGGATGGAGATCATGATGCTGTGGTTCGCCGTCGTCGGGAACGTCACCGCCATCCAGAGGGCCATAATAACCTGGCGCAACCTGGGGAAGATGTACCCTCCGGAGGGGAAGGACGAAGGGAAGGAGTGATTCCGCTCACTTCCCGCCCTGCCGTTCCTGTTCGGCAGGGCCCGATTCCGGCTTCTTGCGGTCCTTCGATTTCACCCTGTAGTACGTGAGCGGGTGGTTCATCCACTCCTGCTGGCACAGGGTGTCTGGGTTGTAGCAGAGCCCGTTGGTCTTCATCGTCTTGCATTCCGGGGGGCTGTACCCCTCGGTGCCGCTGAGCTCCCCAGTGATGTGCTTGATCTGGTATCCGGCGATCTCCTCGTTGAAGTCGGGGGACTCGGAGAACACCCTGATGATCCCGTCGTAGTCGAGCCCCAGGGCGTGCAGGAAGGTGACCAGGGCGAACCTGGCGCTGTGGGGGAGGTTCATCCCCTGTCTGGACATGTCCAGGATGCGGACCAGGCAGGGCGGAAGGAACTCGTTCTTCATGCCCTCGCCTCCGGTGGGGCTGTACTTGGCCTTGGTCTCCTCGAGGGCCATCGAGACCTGGTCGACCGCGCCCCTCAGGTTCCTCCGGTACTCGTCCGGTGTCATCAGGGGCAGTTCCGACTCGATCTTGTCCTGGAGTGCGTTCTGCATCAGACGGCTGAACTTTTCCTGCGGGAGGTACACCATCCCAGAGTGCACATCGCTGTTGATCAGCTTCCAGTCCACGCTCTTGAGCCTGTTGGCCAGCCTCAGGTAGTCCGGGAACTTCATGCGGACGATCCCGTCGGCATCCACGGTGGATGTGACCCCGAGCTCCTCCGACACGACCAGCAGGGTCTCCCTGTCCTCCCCGCTGAGGATCTTGTTCATCCTGACAGCCTCCGCCAGGGCGTACCGCTTGGTGAGGAAGCGGTCCCCGACCATGGAGACAATCATCCTGGCGTACGGGTAGGACATTGTCTCGATCAGCCTGTCGTAGTCGTTCATCAGCGGCGTGTAAGACACCTCCGAGCGTTCGAGGGCGTCAAGCACCCTCTCGACCCCGCGTTTGCGGGCCGGATCGAACGACGGCGATGTGATGAGCGCTTCGAGGTCCACGTGGTTGTCCTCGGCGAACTCGGCGGACTCCTTGAGGAACGGGAACTTCGCAGCGCGGGCAGTGTCCATGCTCTACCGTATGCGCGACATCTTGAAAAACGAGACTATTGTACCGTCGCACCGCAGCCCGCATGGATGCGGCTTGCCGGCACCCTCGGCTCCGGTGCTCGAATGAAGTAAATACGGGCGAGGCATAGGCCATCGGGAGGTCCGATCATGTCCATTTTCAAGAAGAAAGAGAACAAGGTCCGTGTGCTCTTCGTCGACAGGAAGAACGATTTCGCGTCACAGATGGCTGAATACTTCACCACCAAGTTCTACTCCGACAGGTACGATTCCTTCAGCGCCGGCCCTGAACCCGACATCATCGACTGCGAGCTCATCTCCGCGATGTATCAGAACGGCGAGGACATGAGGAGGCAGGTGTCCAAGGACTTCGAGAACGAGGACTACCTCCCCAAGGACAAGACCTACGATTTCATCATCTACACCGAGAAGGACGTCTTCGACCAGCTCTCATCCACGCCGGAGTGGAAGGGAAGGCAGATCCTCGCCCCCATGAGGTCCAGGATGGACTACGCCGCAACCGACGACCTGGAGCTGTACCAGGAGTACGTCCGCTCCATGGAGGAGGTCAGGGACTGGGTGAAGGAGAACATGGCAGACCCAGAGAAGCTGCCGTCCATGGTCTCGGCATGATCCCGGTCATCATCTACGACAAGTGCCAGTGCGATCCGAAGAAGTGCACCGCCAAGCGGATGCTGAAGTTCGGGCTCGGCAGGGAGGCGAAGACTCTCGGCGCCATACCCTCCGGATCGATCGTCCTGTCGCCGTTCTCAGACAGGGCGCTGTCGCCAGCGGACATCGGCCACGCCCACAAGGGCCTGGTGGTCATGGATCTCACATGGACCAACATCGACGAGTTCCCCAGACTGAAGAGGGTGGAGGAGAGGGCGCTGCCATATCTGCTGGCATCCAATCCGATAAACTGGGGCAGGCCGATGGAGCTCAACAGCGCCGAGGCCATCATGGCCGCGCTCATAATCCTGGGACAGAGGGAGCAGGCGGAGACCTTCATGGGCAGGTTCAACTGGGCCCCCGAATTCATGAGGCTGAACGGGGCGATGCTCGAGGACTACTCCAAGGCGAAGGACAGCACCGAGGTCGTCAGGATACAGCAGGAGTACATCGACTCCGTCATCGGAAGGGACGCCGGCAGCGACGTGGAATGACGTCGCGTGAAAATCTCGAAACACAAGGGGTGGAAAAGGAAGGTCGCCGCCCGACGGCGGCTTGTTTCAGACCCGAGATCACTCGGAGATCGCGCTGGAGGGGCACTCGTCGATGCAGGCGCCGCAGTCCACGCATTTGCCTGCGTCGATGACAGCGATGTCCTCGCAGGTGATGGCGTTCTGGGGGCAGACGTCGACGCATGCACCGCATGCGACACACTCGGAAGCGTTAACTGTAACCATTCTGATTACCTCGCACCAAAATCCGATGATGAATATAAAAAACTGATTAAACGGCGTTTAGGAACGATTAAAAAATCGGCCCGACTGTTCGGAGCCCCTCAGATTCACTGGCGTTCCGGAACGGATGCCTGGCACTTCCAATTCATGAAGGATGCGGGGGCCCGCGGCCGGGCGTCCTCCGCAAGGCAATCCTAAATCGCACATTTCAGTCCCGGACCTGCGACGACCGGCGGGTCGTCCAAGAGGTTTATATTGGCGTCGGCGATGGGAAGGCGATGACCTCGGACGATCTTCTTCCTATGATCTGGGACGCTTTGGGCTCCGACCGCCTCACCACGCTTGAGGCAACCGACAGGCTCGAGGACCTGTTCAGGTACAGGTGCCCCGACGATTTGGCCAAGACCCTCATGAAGTTCAGGAAGGCCGGGCTGATCAAAGGGGAGATATCCATGGACCGTGGCGGATGGGTATGGTGGGCGGACGAGGAGTGCCGCTCGAAGGAGGTCTGAGGATGTCCGTGAACTTCCAGGACAGCGAGGTCCAGGCGGCTTGGAACGACGTCTTCTCCAGGGACAAGTATCGCATCATGATCTCGTGCATCGCGGACAACTTCCCGCAGAAGAAGAGCCTGATGGTGGACTACGCGGACATCAACACCTACAACGTGGACTTCGCCATGTACGTCCTGGACAATCCGGACAAGTGCCTGGAGTCCGCCAGGAAGACCGTGATGTCCCTCGTCCCGAACATCAGCCGCCCGGGGGAGAACATCAACGTGAGGATCACGAACCTCCCGAGGGACGCCAAGGTGGACATACGCAATCTCCGCGCCGACCATCTGGGGAGGCTCATCGCGGTGGAGGGTCTCGCCAGGAAGGTCACCACTGTGAAGCCCCGTATGACGCTGGCGCTCTTCAGATGCGCCAGATGCGGCACGGAGATGTGGGTGCCCCAGCCCGGGATGCTGCTGAAGGAGCCGATGATGTGCTCCAATCCCGAGGGGAGCTGCAACAAGCAGGCGACCCGTTTCATACTGGACGACAAGGCATCCGTCTTCATCGACACTCAGAAGATAGAGATCCAGGAGAGTCCCGAGGGGCTGAGGGGCGGGGCCCAGCCGGAGAGGATCACCGGATATGTGGAGGACGACATCGCCGGGGAGGTCACCGCGGGTAACAGGATAACGCTCAACGGGATCCTCAGGTCCGTGGAGAAGACGGACAGGGACAAATCCACCGTGTTCGAGACGTTCCTAGACGTGATATCGGTAGAGTTCGAGCAGCATGAGTACGACGAGATCCAGATCACGGAGGACGATGAGAGGGAGATCCTGCGCATGTCCAAGGACCCGGACCTCTTCGACAACATCGTCCGCTCGATATCGCCGTCGATCTATGGACTGGACTCCGTCAAGAAGGCGATCGCGCTGCAGCTCTTCGGCGGATGCCACAAGGAGATGGACGACGGGACCGTGATGAGGGGAGACATGCACATCCTGCTCATGGGAGACCCGGGTGTCGCGAAGTCCCAGCTGCTGAGGTACATGAGCATGCTGGCGCCCAGAGGGATCTACGCCTCCGGGAAATCCGCATCCGCCGCGGGTCTTACGGCAGCCGCCGTCAGGGACGACTTCGGGGACGGCAGATGGACGCTGGAGGCCGGTGCGCTGGTCCTGGCGGACAAGGGTCTGGCGTGCATCGACGAGCTCGACAAGATGACGGACCAGGACCGTTCGTCCCTGCACGAGGCGATGGAGTCCCAGAGGATATCTGTCGCCAAGGCCGGAATCACGGCGACCCTCCAGTGCAGATGCTCCATGCTGGCTGCGGCCAACCCCAAGTACGGCAGGTTCGAGGAGGATTCCCCCATCGCGGACCAGATCGATCTGCCGCCCGCCCTGATGTCCCGTTTCGACCTGATCTTCGTCCTGACGGACAAGCCGGACAAGAAGAAGGACACCGCGATCACGGAGCACATCCTGAAGGCCCATCAGCGCGGCCAGGTCAGGATGATCCCCGAGGGCACCCGCATCGACGGCGTGGACCCGAAGCAGATCCTGGAGAACACGGACAACATCCGTCCGGTGTACGATGTGGAGATCCTGAGGAAGTACGTCGCATACTCGAAGAGGATGACCCCGGTCATGACCGAGGAGGCCAAGAACATCATCGAGAAGAGCTATCTGAGGATCAGGACCATGGGCGGGGACGGGTCCTCGGTCCCGATTACCGCCAGGCAGCTGGAGGCGTTCGTGCGTCTGTCCGAGGCATCGGCCAAGATGCGTCTCAGCTCGGTCGTCACGGATGTGGACGCCAACCGCGCGGTCGACCTGGTGGAGGACTACCTCAGGAGGATCGCCGGCAGCGATGACGGCGGCTTCGACATCGACAAGATCGCCACGGGCATAAGCTCCAAGGACAGGAACAAGATGGATGTGATCAGAGAGATCATGAGGGACTTCGGAGGCGACGGGCTCTCCGAGGAGGAGTTCATACAGCATGGCGAGTCCCAGGGCATACCCGAGGCGGAGGTGCGCAGGGCCGTGAAGCAGCTTCACGACGCCGGCGAGTTCTACAAGGTCGGGAGCCTTTACAAGAGGGTGTGATAGGATGTTCGTCAGGATACACACGCACGGTAACGAGAGGATCCTCGCCGCTTGCGACGAGGGCATCATAGGGATGACGTTCGAGGGCGGAGGCGCCAAGATCAGGGTTAGCGAGTCGTTCTACCGCGGCGAGTCCATATCGCCCGAGGCGTTCGTGGAGAGGATGAAGTCGGTCACGATCATGAACCTGGTCGGTGAGGAGGTCATCGCCCTCGCGATAGCGGAGGGGAAGGTCTCTCCGGACAACGTCATGGAGATCGGCGGCGTCAAGCACGCCCAGGTGGTGCTCCTTTGAGCTTCTGTGTCAAGTGCGGCAAGGACTGCGAGGAGTCGATCGACGGTCTCTGCATCGACTGCTGGCTGGACGGGAGGAGGCTGACCTCGCTCCCCCATCACGTGGACCTGAAGGTCTGCACGAACTGCGGTGAGTACGAGTTCGGGGACAGGTGGCTCAAGAGGGACCGCATGGTCGCCGTCCAGGATGCGGCGGCCGACGCGCTGTCCGTGATAAGGGACGCCGTCCCGGTCTCCGTCTCCACAGAGGCGGTGGAGCAGGACCCATACGTCTACTCCGTGACGGTCCGCACGACGTGCGACGTGATGGGGTACGAGGCCGATGATGAGGAGACCACAATCGTCAGGATCAAGAACACCGTGTGCAAACGCTGCTCCAGACAGCTCGGCAGCTACTACGAGGCCATCCTGCAGATAAGGACGGGGTCCGGAAGGCTCTCGCCGGAGGACAGGGAGGAGACCCTCGCCATGGTGGAGAACTCGGTGGCCCGGCAGGCCGCGACGAACAGGTCCCTGTTCATCACCAAGATGGAGATCGTCACCGGAGGTGTGGACGTGTACCTGTCGTCCATGTCGCTCGGCAAGAGCCTGGCCAGGGAGCTCGCCGATGCGTATTGCGCGGAGACAAAGGAGTCCCCGAAGCTGGTGGGGCAGACGACCGACGGTCAGGACATGTACAGGATCACGTATCTCGTGAGGCTGCCGGAGTACCATGTCGGCGACGTCGTCCTGTTCCAGAACCACTACTGCAAGCTAGTCAGGGTCAACGGGAACGGCGGAAGGGTCCTGGATCTCAACGACTTCCGCGAGCGGGCCGTCCGCAGGGCGGACATGTCCGGGATCAAGGTCTACGAGAGGGCGGAGGATCTGAAGGACGCCACCGTCGTCAGCAGGTCGGGGTCCGAGATCCAGGTGCTCCATCCCGACAACTACTCGACAGTCGATCTCAGGGTCCCGGAGGACGCGGACATCGGGGACACGGTCAAGGTCGTGGCCATCGATGACGTCCTGTACATGGTCCCCTGACGTCGCTGCCCGCAGTCGGTTCTTATATGGAGACCTCCTCTGGGACGACGATGACCGTGATCAAGCTGTCCGAGCCGGTTGAGGACGTTGTCGTCAACCTTCTTCGTCTTGCGAACACAAA
>OOCI01000998.1_pt1 | contig 22765 bp, 9 predicted proteins | sample 1671761 | NCBI WGS metagenome assembly OOCI01 (sample SAMN06348190, study PRJEB24527) | human gut metagenome | biome: human gut; feature: ankylosing spondylitis patient; material: feces | host: Homo sapiens | place: China | collected 2015-10
GATAATAGAACTTGCCCTTCTTGAAGAGGTGAGGACCCTCAATCCAGATAGGACGAGCCTCTACATGGGTTCCGCCACGGAGAATCTCCTTGAAGTCGCCCTTGATGCTGTCGCCCTTTACGTCGAATTCGAAGCAGCGGATAGCACGCTGTCCCTCGTAATCAGCACCGCCAACCACCGGACCGTTATGAACGATATATCCCTTGCCGTTGTCATCGAAGAAGAAGCTAGGGTCAATGCCGTCAATCTTCTTCAGATAGATAGGCTCGCTCCAGCCCTTGGATGGGTCTTTGGTCTTCACGAAGAAGTTGCCGGCACCCACATTGGTGGTAATCATATAGAAGGTCTTGTTCTTCTTGTTATAGCTGATGGCTGGTGCGAAGATACCGCCTGATACATGCTGACCCTTCAGAGGCACCTGCGATTGGCGGGTGAGCACATGCCCGGCTGGAGTCCAGTTTACCAAATCCTTGCTGGTAGAGAGCGGCACACCAGGAAAGAAGGTGAAGGATGAATTCACCAGATAATAGGTGTCACCCGCACGACAGAGGGATGGGTCGGGATAGAATCCTGCCAATACAGGGTTGTAATACTGATGACTCTTGTCGATTGGCACGTTGAATCGTGCATCGTTGCCGGCATACTTGAAGTAGTCGAACTGGGCATTCTGAGCCTGTGCTCCGGCAGCAAGCATCATCGAAAGCGATAAGATTGCTAATTTCTTCATTATGTTCGTTGATTTTAAAGATTATACAATAAGATAAAAATGCAGCGGAAAACCAGGGATGAGAATCCATACTGGTTTTTCCGCTGCAAAGTTACGGCTTTATTTGTAATCTTTCATTGTGAAATGTAACCAAGACTTTTTTCAAAGTTTCATAAAGCTTTGTTTTTGTTACATATTCTTTTTTCTATTGTGTATCATCTTTATTTCTTCATGGCATTCTGCATGTATTCTCTAGGAGAACAGCCATAGAGGTTCTTGAACATGGTGCTGAAACTTGCGGAATTGGAGAAGCCGCATGCGTACATCACTTCAGTGATGCTTTGCTTGCCATCCTTGAGCAATTTGGCTGCCTGCTGCAGTCGGATGTTGCGGATGAAGCTGTGTGGCGTCTGATTGGTCAGTTCCTTCATCTTGCGGTGCAGGTGTACACGACTGATGCCCACCTTCTGTGCTATCATGTCCACACTCAGGTCGGAATCGTTGATATTTTCGTTGATAACCTCCATTATCCGTTGCATCAGGGAATTGTCAGGTGTCTGCATTTCTATCTGTTCTACCTGGTGATTCTGGCTTTCATTGCCCGTAAACTTATTGCGCAAAGTGCGGCGCACGGTGAGCAGGTTGATGATGTTGCGGTGCAGAATGTCCATGTTGAACGGCTTCAGGATGTAGGCATCGGCACCGGTCTGCAATCCTTCCAGCTGGTCTTCCTCTCTACTCTTGGCAGTGAGCAGGATGATAGGCACATCGTTGGTGTTGATGTTTGATTTCAGTTTGGCGCAGAGGGTGGTTCCGTCCATTTCCGGCATCATGATGTCGCTGATGACAAGGTCTGGCTTATTCTTCAGAATCTCGTTCAGCGCCACCTTTCCGTTAGGGTATGTGCGAATCTTGAAGTCGCTGGAGAGCTGTGCTTTCAGGTATTCCTGAATATCCTCTTCGTCTTCCACAATCACGATTTCTGCCTTGGCTCCCTTGGCAGAGGCTGGGGTAGTATCGGAATTGTTCAAGGTTTCGGCTGGTTGGTCATTGTTTTCAGCCAGCTGTTCTTCCTGTTCTGCTTCAGCAAGTTCATTATTCTGCTCTTTCTTCATCTCTTCTTCCTCGATGATCTCTTCTGGCTTGAGATGATCCTTGCCCAATGGAATACGGATGATGAACTCGCTTCCGTGCTCAAACTTGCTTCCCTTCTCGCCCTCGTTGTTGCGGGCAGAGATGGTGCCGTAGTGCAGTTCCACGAGCGAACGGGTCAGGTCGAGACCGATGCCCGTACCGACGTTGCGGTCGTTAGGGTCGGCAGGGGTCTGGTAGAAGCGCTGGAAGATGGTTTCCAACTTATCCTTCGGGATACCGATGCCACTGTCCTTGATGCTTATGTAGGCATGGTGGTCGGTGTGGGTGAGCGAGAGGAGGATATGGCCTGCCGTAGGGGTAAACTTGAAGGCATTCGAGAGGGTGTTAATTATCACCTTGTCGAAGTTGTTGCGGTCTATCCATACTGGAAGCTCTTCGCAGTCATGCTGGTATTCGAAGTCGATGCTCTTGGCAATGGCTTGCTGCTTGAAAAGGTCGTATTCTTCATTGATGAACGAAACCATATCGGTCTTGCACATACGCATTACCATCTGTCCCTTGTCAATCTTTCTGAGGTCCATCATCTGGTTGATGAGGTGAAGGATACGTTCCGAGTTCTTTCGGATAATCTCGTAGATGCCTTGACGATGAGGCTCCTTGTCTTCCTTGATCAGGGAGAGCAATGGGGTGATAATCAGTGTCAATGGCGTACGGATTTCGTGGCTGATGTTCATGAAGAACTTGATCTTCGCCTCGCCCATCTCTTCGGCGTGGATGTGCTGCTGCAGGATGAGCTGGTCTTCCATCTGGCGCTTGCGGTGGCGCAGGTAGAGCATGATGGCTGCAATGAGGAGCAGCAGATAGAAGAGCTTTGCCCAGATGCTGGCATACCAGGCTGGGTGAACGATGATGGTGAACTCCTTCACCGGTGTTTCGTAGCCGTTGCAGATGGCCTTGATGCGGTATTTGTATCTGCCTGGAGCCATGTGAGAGAAGGCAAGTTCGTTCTGTCCGGCTGGCACGGTGCGCCAGGCATCGCCGTTGATGCTGTACACATAGCTTATCTGCTCCACATCATTATAGGTGAGGGTAGAGAGCTGCAGGGTAAAGGTGTTGTCTTCGTGAGAAAGCTGGAAATCACGGGAAAAGGTTGACCAGTTGTCCGTGATGGTATAGCTGCCCGACTTCATGCCCGGAGTCACCATCTTGTTGTTCAAGATGAAACCCGAGATAACTACCTTTGCCTGCCATGGGTGCTGTCTTACTTGGTCTGCCTGGAACCAGTTGAGTCCGCCCGAACCGCCCATCAGGATGGTTTTTCCATCTTGTGTGGTGCATACGGAAGCGTCGCTGAACTCGTTGCTCTGCAGTCCGCTTTCAGCATAGAAATTGGTGATTGTTCCGCTCTTGAGAACCAGTTTGTTGAGTCCCTTGATGGTTCCTAACCATATATTGCCCTGGTAGTCCTCGGTAATGCTTGCCACGCTGTTGTCGGTGAGTCCGTTGGCTGTGGTATACAGTTTTGGCTTGATGCCTTTCCTGAAGTCGAAGCAGAAGGCTCCATCCTCGGTGCCATACCATACGTGGTCTTTGCTATCTACAAACACGCAGTGCGAAAAACTGTTCTTGTTCAGGCAGTTGACGCCCTTGAAGGTGGAAACCCAGCTGTTTCGCTTGCGGTCGAGGCACGCCAGTCCCACAGAGGTGGCTATATACACGTGGTTGCCATCCTTTGATAAGGCCATCTTGATGAGGTAATCGTTGGGCAGGCTGTTGACCTTGAGGTTGTTATCTGCACCATATTTAGCCTTGTAGTTTCTTCGGCTTCCGTCTTTCTGCAGGCAGAAGAGACCTTTGCCCATGGTGGCTATCCAGATGTTGCCCTGTGGGTCTTGCTTGATATCTAAGATGCCCACCGACTTGCTGATGCCCAAATCAACAGGGTGGAAGCTTCCGGCTGCATCCATATAGCCCAGACCGTCGGTATAGGTTCCCACCCAGGTTCTGCCCTGCTGGTCCTTACAGAGGGTGAGCACGGTGTTCTGGTTCAGGAAATGCCCCTCTACGCTGCGGGTTGCTATATTAAATAGGTATAGGCCATCCTTGTCGGTACCCACCCACACCTGGTTGCCCTGGTTGATGCTGAGGCTGGTAACGCAGTTTTCGCCAATCACGTTGCGGTTGCCCAGGCGGAAGCCCATATAGTTGAAGTCGTTCTGTATGTTGCTCTGCATGAACACACCTTTCTGCAGCATGCTCACCCAGATGTTGCCCTGATAGTCTTCTATGATGCTGGTTACCTTGCTCTTGGCCAGGTTCACCAGTCGGCTGAAGAGAGGGTTATCCTGCAGGAATCCGGTCAGAGGGTCATATACATAGATGCCCAGTCCGTCGCAGCCGATATAGAGCTTGTTGTTGCGGCTGATATAGATGTTGTCGATGGGCAGGTTTCCGATGCAGCTGATTCGGGTAAAGACGTTGCTTCCTGCCCTGAGCAGATGTACGCCCTGGTTCTTGCTGGCGAGATAGATGTTGCCCAGGGCGTCCTGCTGGATATCCTGTGCGTCCACGCCTTCGGTACCGGCAAAGTGGGAGGTGACTCTACCGTTTGTTTCCTTGCGGTAGAGTTTTCCGTCTTCGGTGATGATCCAGAGTCTGCCCCGTTTATCTTCCAGGAGTTTGTGGATATATTTCAGTTTTTCCACCTCTCCCTTCATGGCATGGCATTCCTGGGCATCTTTCTTCTTAATCATGATGCCATAACCGGATGTAGCCACGGCTACGTCTTTATTCTTTAGGGGATATACCTGCTTTACGTAGGTGGCGAGTTCTTCGCCTTTGGAATCGAGCATAGGGATTTTTAGGAATTCGCTTCCCGTAAATTCCAATAGAGAGTTGTTGGTACCTAGCAGGATATGTTCCTTCTCGTCTTGAGCAAGGCTAATGATGTAGTTGCTGTTGAGACCTAAAAAAATTGACATATCCTTCTTTATTACGTTGATGTGGTAACCATCGTAGTTGTTCAAACCGTTGCGGGTGGCTATCCAGATGAATCCGCTCTTGTCCTGGAACACCTGCGTGGCGAGGTTGCTCGAGAGCTGATTGTCCGTGTTGAAGAGTTTGCCGCTCTGTGCCCATGCCTGGATGGAGAAGAGGCAAATCATCATCGTGATGATTAATTGGCTTATAGTTTTCATGTTCCTTGTTTATATTTATAGTGTTATTTTCTGCTTGCAAAAATACGATTTTTAGTTGGAATATCCCAATAATTCTTTCTTTTTTTGATTACAGGAAACAAATAATATGCCTTTTGGTGTTCATTATCAGGTGATGTTACATGACGGAAAGTATATGTTGCACGACTAAACTCTTCATAAACTATCAGTTACGCAGGATAAAGCCTGTTTCCCGATTTTCTGATACCTTTGCACCATCAAAAAGAGTCAATTTTGCATTGGCATTAGGTTAGGTTTATTGTGAAATATGCGAAACAGCAGTTTTTTGAATGATTTTAGTTAGAATGGTTTTGTTAGTTTAGTATTTTTTTTTAGAAAATTAGGTTGATTGCATTTGAGTTCAATTTAAAAATGAACATATTTATGATTGAAAAGATCATGATTAATTGGTTTTCTAGGAATGGTGCGTAGGGATACGCGCCATTCTCTTTAAAGGTAACTGAGATTGTTTTTCGGGCTTAATAATTAATTGACAATTTGGAAAAGTGATAAAATCTAAAAATAAAATAACATGAACAGAACGAATTTTTTCATATCCCTGGCTCTTGCGATGTTTGCAATGGTGGGGAATGCGGCTGCCAGCCAGGCTGACCCGCAAGCTGACGGAAATTTGCCGGCTCTGCGTGTAGAAGGCAAGAATCTGGTTGATGCCAACGGCAAGACCGTGGTGCTGCATGGTGTGATGGATACGCCCAACCGCTACTTCAACGGCTGGCGATGGCAACAGTGGAAGGCTGACTATTCGGAAGCCGACATCCAGCCTTGCCTGGAATATTTCTCCAAGCAGTTTGCTGCCATCACCGACAAGGAGCAGGGTGCTTATTGTACCGTGTTTCGTCTGCACATGGATCCCTGCTGGACCAACGATCCATCGAAGAAGGCAGAGAACGAGGCCGATATCTCGGCATTCAACATGGCGCGCTATCGCCTCTATCTCCAGAAACTCTATATCCCAATAATTAAGGATGCCATCGCCCACGGACTCTACGTCATCGTGCGTCCACCGGGTGTATGTCCTGGCGACATCAGCGTAGGCGATAAGTACAACAGCTACCTGAAGTCGATATGGAAGGCCTTTGCTGCCGATGAGTATATCCGGCAGAATTCGGGTATTATCTCTATCGAACTAGCCAACGAGCCGGTGAGGGTTCATCTGAGTGATGGCTCTAATTCGGATAAAGCACTGCATGATTACTTCCAGCCGGTGGTTGACGAGATTCGTGAGCAAGGTTTCAAGGGAATCATCTGGGTGCCGGGTGCGGGCTATCAGAGCCAGTATCAGAATTACGCCAAGTATCCTATCACCGACAGTGAGGATAATTTCTCGTATGCCGTACATGTATATTCCGGCTGGTATGGCAACATGACCGACAAGAACTGCAATCACGATACCTTTATCCGCAACTTCAAGAGTCAGGTGCCGATGGTAGAGACGAAGCCTATCATGGTAACGGAGATAGACTGGAGTCCGGAAGATCCTGACAAGGCGAGCGAAGGTCACTACAACGAGTGGGGTCAGTGGACTCAGCCTAACCTGGGCAGCTGGGCAACGGCATCTACCTCGAAATGGGGAATGGCATGGAAGGCTGTGCACGACCATTACGGCAACATCGGTATGACCCTTACCCATCCTCAGGAGTATTACGACATAGACGAGTATCTGAAAACAGGCAAGGTGATTCCGGGCTTCCAGAATGCCAAGAAGCACAAACTCTTTGAAGAGTGCTGCGGCTATGCCTGCATGAACTGGTACAAGGAATGGTACATGAAACAGACGGATACGGGAATTGAGCAGAATGTGAACGATGAAGAAGTTATCGCCACCTATTATTATAATATAGCTGGTGTAAAAGTGAATAAACCTGAAAAAGGTCTTTATGTAGTAAAACAATTGTTAAAGGGCGGAAAGACTCGTTCTTACAAAGTTTGTTATTAACGACAAAGTATCTGTTACAAGAGACAAAGTGTATCTGAAATGAAACAAGTATCTTTGCACCCGCGAATAGACAATCATATAAAATATGTGAATGCATAAACTATAAAACATAAATCAAAAATGAATAGAACATGATTGAACAAGTGTTAACAATGAAACGGACAGCAGCCTTATGCTTGGTGGGAGCTTTCTGCAGCCTGAATGCTCAGGCACAGAAGATCCAGGTCAAGGGTAATCTTGTTGACGGTACAGGTGAGCCTCTGATAGGTGCCACTGTAAAAGTGAAAGGTAATGCCAGCGTCGGTGCGGTCACCGACTTAGATGGTAATTTCAGTATCAGTGTTCCTTCAGAGAATTCTATCCTCGTATTTACATACGTAGGTATGAAGACCAAGGAAGTAAAGATTGGTACGAAGAGAGAGTTAAAACTTACTCTTGAAGACGACAACGCCATCGGCGAAGTTGTAGTCGTTGGTTATGGTCAGCAGAAGAAGGCATCTGTCGTAGGTGCCATTACCCAGACCACAGGTAAGGTGCTGGAACGCGCAGGTGGTGTATCTGATATTGGTTCTGCCCTGACAGGTAATCTGCCTGGTGTGATTACATCATCTTCATCAGGTATGCCTGGTGATGAGGATCCTAAGATCGTGATTCGTGGTGTGAGCTCCTGGAACTCTTCCGACCCTCTCATTCTTGTGGATGGTATCGAGCGCCCTATGTCGAGTGTGGATATCCATTCCGTACAGTCTATCTCTGTATTGAAGGATGCTTCTGCCACTGCCGTGTATGGTGTGAAGGGTGCGAATGGTGTTATCCTGATTACCACCAAGCGTGGTACAGAAGGCAAGGCCAAGATTTCTGCCAGTGCAAGCACTGCTATCAAGCTGGTGTCTAAGTTGCCTGAGACCTACGGTTCTGCCGATGCGCTCTATTATGCGAACCAGGCAATCAAGCATGAGTTGGGACTCTCACCTTCAAGCTGGGGTGACATCCGCTCTACCGAATTCATCGACAAATATAATGCTCCAGCCGGCAGTATTGATCCGGAGACCGGATTCCTGATGAGCGAGCGTTATCCTGATGTAGATTGGCAGAAGGAACTCTTCAAGGACTACGCCATGTCTTACAATGCCAATGTGAATATCGCTGGTGGTACCAAGGCAGTGAAGTATTATGCAGCCATCGACTATCAGCACGAGGGTGACCTCTTCCGCGAGTGGAATAACAATCGTGGTTATACCAGTGGTTACGGATTCAACCGTATCAACGTTCGTTCCAATCTCGACTTCCAGCTCACCAAGACTACCACGCTGAAGGCAAACCTTTCGGGTAGCCATGGTATCCGCAAGTCACCTTATGGCTTGGAGAAAGGCTCATGGGCTGAGTCCCAGCTCTGGCAGGCAGCTTACTCAGCACCTCATGATACCTTCCTGCCACAGTATAGCGATGGTGTTTGGGGCTATTTCCCTAAAGATCCGCAAGGCTCTCCTAACTCTGTAACCAATCTTGCACTTCATGGTGAGCAGTCAACCACCACAACCCGTATCAACACCGACTTTACGCTCGAGCAGGATCTTTCCTTTATTACTAAGGGATTGAAGGCATCTGCCATCGTATCTTGGGATAACGTGTTTGTGGAGGCAAGCCGAGGTATCGACGACCTCAACCATGCAGCCCAGTATAAGTATATCGACCCTGTAACGGGTGTGGTAACCTATAAGGAGAAGCCAGGCGGTAAAAATAACTTTGATTTTGTGGAGACCATCGCATGGAAGACTGATGCAGGTAAGCTCAACAACGATCTTACCCAGCGTAACCTCTTCTATCAGGCACAGCTCTATTGGGGACGCAAGTTCGGCAAGCACGATGTAACCGCCATGGGCGTGTTCAACCGCTCAGAGCGTGCTACAGGTTCTCAGTTTACCAACTACCGTGAGGACTGGGCATTCCGTACCACCTATAATTATGACGATCGCTACATGTTCGAGTATAACGGTGCCTACAACGGTTCGGAGAAGTTCTCCAAGGACAATCGTTTCGCCTTCTTCAATTCAGGTGCTATCGGTTGGAACGTAGCCAACGAGAAATGGTTCAAGCCAGTGACAGAAACAAAGGTATTCGGCAGAAACCTGGTTGATATCCTCAAGTTCCGCTACTCTTATGGAGAGATTGGTGAGGATAATGTATGGGAACGCTGGCTCTACCAGACCACTTGGGCTTACGGTGGCAAGACCCATCTTGATTCAACCAACCCAAACAACGAATCCATTTACACCTGGTATAAGGAATCGAAGGTTGGTAACCCAGATATCCATTGGGAGAAGGCCATCAAACAGAATTTCGGTATCGACTATGCTTTCCTCGGTGGTCTCGTAGCCGGTTCGCTTGAATTTTTCAATGAGAAGCGTTCCGACATCATGATTGCCGGTAACAGCCGTTCGGTGCCTTCCTATTTCGGTGCTTCTGCTCCTTACCTGAACAAGGGTAGAACCAAGACCACAGGTTATGAGCTTGAAGTTCGACTGCAGTATGACTTTGCCAACGGTATCCATGCCTATGCCAATATGAATATGACGCATGCAAAAAATGTTGTTACCGAGCATGACGACCCAGAGTTGCTTCCTGCATACCAGAAGAACATGGGATTCTCCATCGGACAGGGCAAGAGCTATCTCGACAATGGTACAGCACAGTCTTGGGATGATGTCATCGCCATGACTCCTCACAATACCAACGACAGCCAGAAGTTGCCAGGTCAGTATATCATCACCGACTTCAATGGTGACGGTGTGATTGATACCAATGATAGTGCGCCTTATGGCTTTACAGGTACTCCTCAGAACACCTACAATGCCACTATCGGTATTGACTACAAGGGATTCAGTATCTTTGCGCAGTTCTATGGCGTAAACAACGTGAGCCGCTATGTATCATTCAACTCACTGCCTAAGCCATACCTTCACACGGTGTTCAAGGAGGGTGCTTACTGGTCACCATCAACTCCAAACGGAATTCCTTCACTCCGCATGAACTCTACTCCAAGTTACTATGAGGGTACCCGCTTCCTCTACGATGGTTCGTTCTGTCGCTTGAAGAACCTGGAGGTGGCTTATACCTGGAATGGCGGATGGATCAAGAGTCTCGGTCTCTCGATGTTGAAGGTTTATGTAAATGGTAACAACCTCTTCCTCTGGACTGATATGCCTGACGACCGTGAGTCGAACTTCGCCGGTACAGGTCTTGCTTCTCAGGGTGCATACCCTACAATGAAGCGTATCAACTTCGGTATCAAGTTAGAGTTGTAAACAGCGTTAATATAACACATTATTTATTATGACAAGAATAATTTCTAAATATAAGTCTGCCTGCCTGGCGTTGGCATTGGGATGTTCTCTCGCCCTGACTACCAGCTGTACAGACTATCTTGACAAGTCACCAGAATCGGATGTATCTCCAGAGGCTGCTTTCAAGAATTTCAAGAATTTCCAGGGCTTTACAGAGGAGCTTTATCTCTGTATTCCTGACTTCTCCAAGAGTTACTGGACAACGTGCTGGAACTGGGGTGAGGATGATATCCAGGCTGTGGGTATCGACTACCTCATGGGCTACAAGGTTGACCAGGGTGACTTCTGGGGCTGGCAGAAAGAGTTTGACGGATGGGGCGCATGCTTCATGGACCAGGGGTCAAGTTTTTTGGATCCAAACGATGCTGGTAATAATTATCGTTTTTCTCGTGGTCTTTGGAAGGCTGCATGGTATGGCATCCGTAAGGCAAATCTGGGTCTGGAGAATATGGACCTGATGACGGCTGCCACCCAGGAGGAGAAGAATACCATCAAGGGTCAGTTGCTCTTCTTCCGTGGATGGCTTCATTTCCAGCTGATGCAGTATTTCGGTGGTCTGCCATATATTGATCATACCATAGCTGCTGACCAGCCAATGACTCTTCCTCGTGAAAGCTGCCAGGCATGTGCCGAGAAGGCTGCTAAAGACTTCCGTGAGGCTGCAGAGCTTCTGCCTATCGACTGGGATAAGTCTTCTGTTGGTCGCAATACATTAGGCAAGAATGGCTTCCGCATCAACAAGATTACCGCACTTGCCTATGAAGGCAAATCACTCTTGTGGGCAGCTTCTCCACTGGTGAAGAACTGCGATGACAAGATGAACGTAAACGGCAATGCCAGCACCTACGATTACGATACCAACTATGCACAGCAGGCTGCCGAGGCACTTGGCGAACTCCTTACTCTTGTTGAGACAGGACAGACCCAGTACAAGCTCGTGGATTTTGCTGATTACTCAGATCTGTTCTATACCTGGAACAAGAACATGCTTCCTCCAGGTTCTACCGAGAATATTCTCCGTGATATTCCAGCCGATGCATGGCATAACTCTCACTTCGGAGTGTTCACCGAGTTTGGCGGTCAGATTCTTACAGGTGGTCAGGCTGCCTCACAGCCTACAGCCAACTACGTAAATTATTATGGTATGAAGAATGGTCTTCCTCTCGATGACTCAGAGTCTGGTTTCGACCCAACCCATCCTTGGAAGAACCGTGACCCACGTTTCTATCACGACATCGTATATGATGGAGTAAAGGTGGTAGAGGGAGACATCAAACCGGATGCCAATCGATATGCCAACCTCTATACAGGTGGTACTTACCGTGACGATATCAACGAGAGCCGCACTGGTTACCTGCTCTATAAGTTCATTCCTATGATCGCCAACAACTATGATATGGGTAGTACTTATAACAAGTTGTACATTGATGTGCCTTACCTGCGTCTTGCCGACTGTTACCTGATGTATGCCGAGGCTTGCGCAGCCGTAGGTGGAGCCACCGCTTCTGCCAAGTGCTCACTCACAGCTCTCGATGCAGTGAATAAGATTCGCGAGCGTGCCGGAGTAGCAGACGTAGCAGCCAAGTTTACAGGCAACAAGGACAAGTTCATGGATGAAGTTCGCCGCGAGCGTGCCGTAGAGCTTGCTTTCGAAGGTCACCGTTTCAATGACTTGCGTCGCTGGTTGCTTCTCGACAAGGCACCTTACAACATCAAGACATCGCAGGAGTTTGTACGTGCAGGCAAGTTTGATCCAAAGAATCCACAGAACACCGAGGTATCCGGTTTCAAGGAGAAGACCATTCTTACCCGCCACTTCACAAGCAAGCACTGGTGGATGCCTTTGAAGAAGAAAGACACCAGTATCTATCCTGAGATGTTCCAGAATCCAGGTTGGTAATAGAGTGTGAATCAAGAAAACAATTAAAAGAATAAAGAAGAAAAAATTATGAGCAACATAATTTCAAGATATAAAGCGATTCTTCCGGTTTCCCTCTTCGCTCTCTCTGCACAAGGAGTGATGGCACAGGATGCCACAGAAGCAGACACCATCAACGTGGCATTCCGCAAGGCGGATGCCCGTGATGTAATCACTCCTGTCAGCACGGTCAAGGTGAAGAATCTGCTGGAGAAGAACTACAATACCTATAGCCTCGACAATATGCAGGCTTTGGCTGCAGGTTATAACGGGTCGCTATGGAATCAGGGTGATGCACTCGTGCTGATTGACGGTGTGCCACGTGATGCAAACAATGTTTTGCCAACGGAGATTGAAGACATTACCTTCCTCAAGGGTGCTTCTGCTGTTGTTCTCTACGGTAGCCGTGCTGCAAAGGGTGTTATCCTCATCACAACAAAGCGTGGTAAGATTGAACCGCTGAAGATTACAGCCCGTGCCAACTATCAGATGAGTGTAGCGAAGTCTTATCCTACCTACCTCGATGGTGCGCAGTATATGACGCTTTACAATCAGGCACTTGCCAACGATGGTCTTTCTGCTAAATATTCAGCTGAAGACATCTATAACACGGCTGCAGGTACCAATCCTTACCGTTATCCAAACCAGCAGTTCTATAATTCTGATTATCTCAAGAAGACCAAGTCTCGCTACGATGTGACGGCTGAGTTCGAAGGTGGTGGTAAGTTTGCACAGTTCTATACCAACGTGAGCTACTACCGCGAGGGTGATTTCCTGAATTTCGGTGAAGGAAAGAACAACTATACCGACCGCCTGAACGTACGTGGTAACATCGACCTCCAGCTCGCTGACTGGGCTTCTGGTTGGGTGAATGCCAACGCTACCTATTATAACCAGCATGGTTCAAACAGCGAATTCTGGAAGGCAGCTTCTACATTGCGCCCTAACCGTGTGGCTCCATTCATCCCGCTGTCTTATCTTGACCCGATGGATGCCAATTCTCTGGCTCTCATCAATAACTCAAGAAATATCATCACCAATCCTGTGGGATTGCCAGCCGGACAGTATTTCCTGGGTGCTACACAGGAAGACCAGACCAATGCCTTTGCAGATATGTATGCTGCAGGCTACAACACCTGGACATCCCGCCAGATGCAGTTTGATACTGGTGTCAAGTTTGACCTGTCTTCTGTGCTCAAGGGATTGAGCTTCAAGACCATGTTTGCGGTTGACTATTCTACGTCATACACAACATCCTTGAACGACAGTTATGCAACCTTCGGTGTCAACTGGACACAGTTTGACGGCAAGCAGATTATCGGTTCCGTCACACAGTATGGTGAGGATAAGCATACGGGTACTTTGAATTCCAGCAACTCAGCAGAGCGCCAGACGCTTGCTTGGACCGGACAGTTTGACTACGTTAACTCCTTCGGCAATCACAATGTCAATGCCACCTTGCTCGCCAATGGTTATCAGCAGACTATCAGCGGTGAGTATCACAAGGTAAGCAATGCCAACCTGGGACTTCTCGTGTCATACAACTATGCACATAAGTACTATGCCGACTTGGCAGCCAATGTGGTACACTCGGCCAAGCTTCCTGAAGGCAACCGCAATGCCATTTCTCCATCGGCAACTCTCGGCTGGAGACTCTCTGAAGAGAATTTCCTGAAGGATGTAAACTGGCTCAATGATCTCCGTCTTACCGCAGGTTATACCGTCTTGAACCAGGATCTTGATATTTCTGAGTACTTCATGTATAAGAATATCTTCACGGCTACCGGTACATGGTGGGGATGGTCTGACGCCAATAACAGCATCCAGACTTCCGACTCTCAGCGTGGTGGCAACGACAAGCTGGGCTTCATCAAGCGTAAGGAATTCAATGTAGGTTTGAATGGTGCCTTGTTCGGCAACCGACTCAGCTTTGCCGTGAACTACTACAACACGGTGACTGATGGTTTGCTTGCTCAGCCAGATTACATCTATCCAAGCTACATGCATACCTACTGGCCTGTATCTACATTCGTGCCATACATCAACTATGGTAAGAATCGCCGCACAGGTGTTGACTTCTCTCTCGGTTACAAAGACAAGATGGGAGACTTCGAATATGGTATCCAGGCATTCGGACAGACCAACAGTTCAAAGAACCTGAGGGTTTCAGAGAATGTTGAGTATGACTACATGCGTACAGAAGGCAAGCTCACTGATGCCCTTTGGGGATATGAGTGCTTAGGCTACTACAACAGTCAGGAAGAAATTGACAATGATAAGGTCAAGAGTTCTTTCGGTACTTTGAAGCCAGGTGATTTGAGATACAAGGACCAGAATGGTGATAATGTCATCGACAGCAAGGACCGCGTGGTTATCGGTCGCTGGAGCGCCAAGTTCACCGGTGGTATGAATCTTACCTTGAAGTACAAGAACTTCACTCTCTTCGCCATGTTGACAGGTCAGTTTGGTGGCAATGCTATCAAGGACGATACCTACAACTGGGTTTACGGTGAGCGTAAGTACAGTGATGTGGTACTCGGTGCCTGGACAGAGAATAAATACAAGAACGGAGAGTCTATCACCTATCCTCGTCTGACAACACAGAGTGGTGACAATAACTTCAATGCTTCCGACTACTGGATGTATTCAACCGACCGCATCGACTTGAGCCGCGTGCAGCTTACCTACGATTTCAACAAGACACTCTTCGGAGACAACAGTTTGGTGAAGGGCTTGCAGGTATATGTTAATGGCAGCAGCCTCCTGACGATAGCCGGTGAGCGCAAGCAGATGGAACGCAATGTAGATTCTGCTCCTCAAACCCGCAGTTTCACCATCGGTGCAAAGGTTGAGTTCTAATATAGAAAATTAAGATAACGAAAATGACAAAAGTGATGAACAACTTACTATCAAAATATAAAATTGGTGGAGTGGTGCTCGGACTGGCTCTTTCGATAGGACTGACAAGCTGCGACGATATGTTCGAGCCTGCCATCGAAAACCATCTGGGTTTCGAGTATATGTACGACCATCCTGACTATGCTGATGGTGTGCTTGGCAACGCCTATACCCGTCTGCCAAACGGCTCTTACTCATTCAACGATGTCGCAACAGACGATGCCGTGAGTAACGACGCTACCGACGCTTATCGTAAGATGACTGGCGTAGATAGCTGGACTTCAAGCAACAATCCGGTGGAAACCTGGCGCAACTGTCGTGCAGCCATCCAGTATATCAACCTCTTCCTCGCCAATGTGGATAAGGTAAACTGGAACAGCGATGAGGCTGTGCGTGCCATGTATGAACAGCGTTACATTGGTGAGGCAAAGGGTTTGAGAGCACTCTTCATGTACTATCTGCTCCGTGCCCATGGCGGTTTGGATGCCAATGGAACACTCCTCGGTGTGCCTAATGTTCTTGAGCCAACGGATGTAAGCTCAGATTTCAATTCCCTGGAGGTGCGTGCTTCTTTTGCCGACTGCATGAAGCAGCTCATTGCGGATGCAGAAGAGGCTGTACGCGTACTCCCTGTTGACTACAAGGATACCGATAACGAGACGATGACCGTCAGCTGCCTCGGCAAATCCTATACAGTTACAAAGACTACTTACAATCGTGTACTTGGTTCCAACTTCGCCGGACGCTTAAGTGGTCGTATCGCCCGTGCCGTTCTTGCACAGGCTACATTGATGGCTGCATCTCCAGCTTTTGCCAGTGGCAGCGGCGTAACCTACGAGCAGGCAGCCCAATATGCCAAGGCAGTGCTCGACCTCAATGGTGGCATCTCAGGCATTGATACAAATGGTTTGGAGTGGTATGCAGACCCAAACATGAAGGATCTTACAGCGGCAGAATGTCCTAAGGAAGTACTCTGGCGTACAGAGAAGAGCGAGAACAATGATTTGGAGACCAAGTACTACCCACCATCAATCTATGGTCAGGGTCGTATCAATCCAACCCAGAATCTTGTAGATGCATTCCCTGCTGCCAACGGTTATCCTATTACAGATGCCAACAGCGAATATGACCCAGCTAATCCATACGCAAACCGTGACCCACGTCTGGCTAAGTACATTATCTATAACGGACAGACAGCCGGTTCTGGAAATGCCGTCATCAATACACAGGCAGACAATGCAACTAATCTTGATGGTCTCAACAAGGATGTTTCTAAGTCAACCCGCACAGGTTACTATATGAAGAAGCTCCTCCGTCAGGACATCAATCTGGATCCTACGGTTAACGGCAAGGCTTATCATTACACAGCCCGCATCCGTTACACAGAGCTTTATCTGGATTATGCCGAGGCAGCCAATGAGGCTTATGGACCTAAGGGTGGTACAGGTTACTCAGCCTACGATGTCATCAAGGCAATCCGTGAGCGTGCAGGCTTGGGAGAGTCTGGTGAAGATCCATACCTGGAAGAGTGTGCACAGAGCAAGGAAAAAATGCGTGAGTTGATTAGAAACGAGCGCCGCATCGAGCTTTGTTTCGAAGGCTTCCGCTTCTGGGATCTGCGTCGCTGGAAGGCTAACCTCACAGAGGAGGCAAAGGGTATGAGCATCACCAACGAAGAGGCTGGCAAGAAATATACTCCTATCTCAGTGGAAACACGTAACTTCAAGGAGAATGCCTTCTATGGTCCTGTGCCATACGACCAGATTCTTAATTTCCCATCACTCGTTCAGAACACAGGATGGTAAAAAGAACAACATTTGGTAATAACAAGAAAAAATGAAGAAAATGAATAAAACATTCAGAAAAATAGGAACTGCAATCATGGGACTTGCCTTGGTAGCTGGTCTTTCTACCTCTTGTTCAAACGGAGATTGGGAAGATAGTCTTCAGGGAGGAACAGGCAATGGTGGCAACAACGGTAAGATATCTGTATATTTCGCTATGCAGGCACCTATCCGCGTTATCACCCTCGGTAATGACGATGATGCGGTAAATACCGACGACAATGCTCATCAGTTCAAGCTGCAGGCAACTTGGGGTGGTGGCTACAAGAATACCAAGGACTGTAAGATCAGCTATCAGATAGATCCATCTCTTCTGCCAGAAGGCAGTGGTATGGAGGTGCTCCCTGAATCCTACTATACCCTGGAGGATCCTAACACCCTGACTATCCCTAAGGGAAAAATCATTGGTGGTACAACAGTGCATCTTACTGATGCCTTCTTCAACGATCCGAAGGCTGCTACTACTCACTATGTATTGCCAGTAAGACTTGTTTCTTCCCTCACTGGTGATTCTATCATTGAAAAGAAGAACTATCAGATGATCTGTGTGAAGTACAAGAATCAGTACTCAGGTATGTATTGCAAGACAGGAACTACCAATATCCAGGATTTGAAGACCATCACTCACAAGAATGAGGATGACTTGGATGTGGTTTCAACTGTAGATTTCAACACATCTTCCATCACTTGCTCTTATCCTGTAAAGGAGTGGAAGCATGATGATACAACGGATAGCTGGAGTCAGATTGATGCATCGAAGGAGTTGACCATTACTCTGGCATTCAATGGTGAAAACTGTAAGGTTCTTCAGGATGGCAAGGAGATCGGTACTGGTACTTTTGCTCCTCGTGGCATTCAGGATTTCAGCGACAAGAACCGTATGGCTGATTGTCTGAAGATTAAGTTTAATGCTACTGTAGTGACCAATGCTGGTGATGTAGAGCACGAGAAAACATGGAACATCTCTGCCGACTATGTGATGTCTATGATGAGTCGTGGCAACAAGCGTGAGTCATGGAAGTAATTTCGTAACAAACTAATGAAAATGAATTTAGTAGTATGAAAGTAAATAAATATATTATATCTGCACTGGTCTGCCCATTTGTTTTGGGCAGCTGTGCAGACTGGGATGACTGGAAATATGACGTAGAGAAGCCTCAGACCATCGCTCAGTATGAGTATCTCAATGACTATGCGCCATTGAAGGAGTATCTGGATCGAGGTGCTCATCCTGGCTTTAAGGTAAGTGCTGCACTTGGCGTGGATGAGTTCAACCAGCAGGGGCCTCTCTTCCGTCTTGCAGCCCATAACTTTGATGAGATTGTTGCAGGCAATGCCATGAAGATGGCTTCCTGTGTCAACGATCAGGGTGTGATGGATTTCAGTAAGGTATCTTCCTTTGTACATGCAGCAGAAGATGCAGGGTTAACAGTTTATGGTCATACGCTTGCCTGGCATGCTCAGCAGCCTAGAAAATGGCTTGAGAAACTTATTGCAGCCAAGGAACTGGATGTAGATCCTGGTCAGAAGACTTTTACAGAACTTTCTCGTCAGACTTATAAGGATGGTAAATTCCCTTTCTATGAGATGGGCTGTGCACCTAAAGTCATTAATGGTTCTATTCACTTTGTGCCAACAGGCGACTGGTCGCAGTTCTTCTGTATGACGGGTTGTAGTATGAAGGCTGGCAACTATGTTGCTATCTTGCATATCAAGTCAACCAAGGATGGTATGATTTCACTCACCGCACAGAATGGTTGGGGTGCTGAAGCTCAGAAAATCACTCAGAAGTTTACCGTTAAGGCTAACGAATGGGTTGATGCCGAGGTTGCTCTTAATGACATCCAGGGTGGAAACTATGATTTCGTCCTGTTGCCTGAGACTTTTGATGGTACACTTGATCTGCAGTCTGTCACTATCGGTCAGTATGAGTCACCTGCCATGGAGGTGGAGCAGGAGGTAAAACATCAGACTTATCAGGATGGTAAATTCCCTTACTTTGTGATGGGCTGTGCTCCTGATGTCATTAATGGTTCTATTCACTTTGTGCCAACAGGCGACTGGTCTCAGTTCTTCTGTGTTTCCGGTGCGGCTCTCACTCCAGGTAATTATGCTGTTGATGTAGAGATTAAGTCAACCAAGTCAGGAAACATCAAGATGACTGTTCAGAACGGTTGGGGCGGTGATGCCGAGAGTTGCGATGGCACTGTAGCTTTGAAGGAAGGCTGGACAACAGCCCGATTCAAGATGACTCTTGAGCAGGGTGGTAATTACGATTTCATCCTGAAGCCAGAGACATTCGATGCAACACTCGACTTGAAGTCTGTTACCGTAAAGAAGATTGTCAAGACGAACTCTATCCCTCTCACTCCTCAGGAGAAATCAGATACTCTTACCTGGGCGATGAACAAATGGATAAGTGGCATGATGCAGGCCACTGAAGGCAAGGTGAAGGCTTGGGATCTCATCAACGAGGCTATCTCAGGTGGTGGCAATGTGAATGGCTTCTATGCTCTTCAGACTGAGGCTACCAGTGAGCATAATCCACAAGATTTCTACTGGCAGGATTACTTCACACCAGAGATGTATGGTCCTATCGTAGAGAAGGCGGCTCGTGATGCTTATGCTGCGGTAGAGGGTACAAACCCTGAAGACCTCAAGCTCTTCATCAACGATTACAACCTGGAGTCTGACTGGGACAACAACCAGAAGGTGAAGTCGCTCGTTTACTGGATTGGCGTATGGGAAAAGAAGGGTAAGGAACTCGGCTGGAACACCAAGATTGATGGTATCGGAACACAGATGCACATCAGCTACTACGAGAATCCAAAGACTCTGGAAAGCAAGAAGAAGGGCATCCAGAACATGCTCAAGATCATGGCAGAGACTGGCAAGCTCGTTCGTATCTCTGAGCTTGATATGGGTTATGTAGATGCTGATGGCAAAGATGTTACTACTGCTCAGCTGGAGAAGCTCCCTATTGATGAGCGTGTGGCTAAGGAAAAGGCTATGGCTGAATACTACAAGTGGATTATCGAGCAGTATTTCAAGATCGTTCCTGTCAGTCAGCAGTATGGCATCTGCCAGTGGTCTCTCACCGATTCACCAACAGACAGCGGTTGGCGCCCTGGACTGCCTGTAGGTCTCTGGAACCTGAACTATCAGCGCAAGCCTGCTTACGGTGGTTTTGCTGATGGTTTGAGTGAGGGTAAGTAATCTTATATATTAAGGTGTTACAATAAACATACATACAATGAACAAGTTATCAATCTTTGCATCAATGATGATGATGATGTGCCTTCCGATGATGGCACAGAAGAATGGTAGCAAGGCACAAGTAAAACCTGATCCGAACTTCCAGATTTATCTCTGTTTCGGACAGTCGAACATGGAGGGCAATGCCGCCATCGAAGACATCGACCGGACAGGAGTAAATCCAAGATTCGTGGCTATGTATGCCGTGGATGATGAGAAGGCAGGATGGAAAAAGGGACAGTGGCATACCGCTGTCCCTCCCCAGGCTCGTCCTAGTACTGGCCTTACTCCTGTAGATTATTTCGGAAGAAAGATGGTGGATAACCTGCCAGACAGCATCAAGGTGGGAACCATCACCGTGGCTGTGGGTGGCGCCAGCATCGACCTCTTCGACAAGCGTACCTATAAGGCGTATCTGAAGAAGCAGCCCGACTGGATGAAGAACTTCGCTTCCCAGTATAACGGCAATCCATACGCCCGACTCATCGAGCTTGCCAAGATAGCTCAGAAGCAGGGTGTCATCAAGGGTATCCTGCTGCATCAGGGAGAAACCAACAATGGTGATGTCAACTGGCCCAACCGCGTGAAGACCGTGTATAACGATATTCTGAAAGAGTTGCACCTGAAGGCAGAAGATGTACCTTTGCTCGTGGGCGAAACCGTTCAGAAAGACCAGGGCGGCAGCTGCTGGCAGCATATCGCCATTGTGGATGATATCGCCAAGACTATCCCTACTGCCCACGTCATCTCTTCCAAGGGATGTCCGCAGCGTGGCGACGGATTGCATTTCATTGCCGAAAGCTATCGCACCATGGGTAAGCGTTATGCCAACATGATGCTCTCGCTGCTCGGCATCATTCCGGATGCCAACTATCCGCGTGTGGACAAAGACCATCGTGCCTATGTCAAGCTACATGCACCGGAAGCAAAGCAGGTTATCTTCGACATCTGCGGAAAGAAGTATCCTATGAAGAAGGATTTGGACGGCGACTGGTATGGTGTTTCTGACCCATTGGTAGTAGGCTTCCACTATTATTTCCTGAATGTGGATGGTGTACAGGTAGTAGATCCTGCCAGCGAAACCTACTTCGGTTGCTGCCGAGAGGCGAGTGGCTTGGAGGTTCCTGAGGGAGCCGAAGGCAACTACTATCGTCCTCAGCAGGGAGTAGCACAGGGTCAGGTTCGTTCGGTATCTTACTATGCTGCATCTCAGGGCAAGTTCCGCAGAGCCATGGTTTATACGCCTGCAGAATATGAAACTAATCTGAGCAAGCGCTATCCAGTGCTCTATCTGCAGCACGGAATGGGCGAGGACGAGACGGGCTGGAGCCATCAGGGCTATATGCAGCACATCATGGACAACCTTATTGCCGAAGGCAAGGCTGAGCCTATGATTGTGGTGATGGAGAGCGGTGATGTAAAGCAGCCTTTCGTGCCACGTCCGGGCAAGGATGTGGATGAGGAGCGCAAGCTCTATGGCGCATCTTTCTACGATGTGATTATCAAGGATCTGATTCCGATGGTAGATAAGAAGTTCCGCACCTATACCGACAGAGAGCATCGTGCGATGGCTGGCTTGTCATGGGGCGGTTGCCAGACTTTCAACACCGTGTTGCCGAACTTGGATAAGTTCTCAGCCCTGGGAACCTTCAGCGGTGCACTTTTCGGTGTGGATGTCAAGACCTGCTTCAACGGCGTCTTTGCCGATGCAGAGAAGTTCAACAGCCAGATAAACTATATGTTCATGGGCTGCGGTTCAGAAGAGAACTTCGGCACGGAGAAGATGGCGAAGGAATTGAAGGACCTGGGCATCAAGCTTGATGTCTATGTTTCACCTGGTACTCATCATGAGTGGCTTACCTGGCGCCGCTGCCTGAAGGAATTTGTGCCACATCTGTTCAAGTAACAAGACTGGAAATCAATAGGATAATATAAAAGAAATCCCGACACTGCCTGGCAGTTTCGGGATTTCTTTTTGTTATATTTCTAATATCTTATGTTTCTTTTTGTGTTTTTTTATGTTTCGCAAAGTAATTGTAACATAAAAGAAAGTCATTTCACGAAATAAATCTTAATTTTGCAGCGTGCTTTGCAAAAGAATGTTTTTACTGAACACGTACACAATCATAAACTGATAAAATAAATAATTTAATCTATTTTCTTATGAGGAACTTAAGAAAGATTGAAAAGCCGTTAGCGTTGCTATCCTTTCTCTGTTTATTCCCTGCTGGAATGTCGGCTCAGAGTATTGTAAAAGGAGTAGTTACAGATCCAAGTGGTGAACCTGTCATTGGTGCAACAGTGAAAGCTGCAGGCAGCAAGCTGGGTGTGATTACTGATTTGGATGGTAAGTTCAGCATTGATGCTGCACCTGATGCAACATTGACTATTACTTATGTGGGTATGGAGCCTAAGACCGTGAAAGCTCAGGCTGGTAAAACGCTTACCATTACCTTGAAGGATGATTCTAAAGTTCTGAATGATGTCGTTGTCATCGGTTATGGCGTTCAGAAGAAGAGCGACCTGACAGGTG
>OOCI01000999.1_pt1 | contig 22736 bp, 21 predicted proteins | sample 1671761 | NCBI WGS metagenome assembly OOCI01 (sample SAMN06348190, study PRJEB24527) | human gut metagenome | biome: human gut; feature: ankylosing spondylitis patient; material: feces | host: Homo sapiens | place: China | collected 2015-10
CCTTCTGCCAGCGCGAGAAGGTCCCCCCTCCCTCAAACTCCCTCCCCCTCCCAGCGCGCTTTATCAGGACAAATTTTTCTGCAAACGACGGCACGGTCCTGAATTGTTGCAAGCATGCAGTGATCCGTCGGCCCGGGACATGCCGAGACGCTGTGAAGTGTTGGTGCTGTACACGACCGGGGCTCCCTCTTCCGGCATGGTCCTTCCGGGCAGGTCAGGCAAGACAGAAGCCTTTTGCGCCACGGCCCGGTGCGGCATCCCTGCCTGTCTACGGATCCATACCGCCCAACCGTTACAGCCCGGCCTCTTCCCTCTCCACGACTTTTTTTCTCCCGCTCTCCGAACCAGCCCATCGGGTTCTTGCCGCTGTGCGGAAATGCGCCCGTACCGCCCTTCGCCCATGAAGGATGCCGGCGCCGCCCACAGGCCCCTGCCCAGAAAAAAAGAAATTTCCTTGATTTGTGGCAGACCATAGCGCAGGATTTGTCCAGACTGTTCGCTGTGCCGGGCGGCTGCCCGTCATGCCCCGGAAGCCGGAAAGGCTGGCCCGAGCCTTTGTCCCGCTTCCGCCGCCCCGTGCCCGCTCCGAGTCTGTTGCCCGCAGCCTTCCGGAAAGAGCTTTGCGCTGTTTGGCCGGAACACGATGCATAGCCGACACGGACATGACGACACGGCAGGGCCGCACGCCCTTCCACCGTGCACCTACCACAGCACCGGGGGACCGGAGCGGGATGGCTGCCCGAGGCGCTGCGATACAGTCGCATGGACCTGAATAAAAAGTTTTGGCAAGGGTGAGGGGGGACCTCGAGGGGGATGAGGGAAACTTTTTCCAAAAGGTTTCCCTCTTCCCCCTCGTCCCACCCTTTCGCCGCCTTCAAGTACAGCACAAGGAGTTATCATGGCCCGGCAGATCTTGCGTATCCGTGACCTGGGACAGTCCACCTTCTGGCAACTGATGCAGATGGAGGGCCAGCCCGCCCCCCTGACCGGCAAGACGGCCCTGCTGCTGGCCGCTGACGGCGCCGACACGCAGGACGTGCTGGCCGCCACGGCCGCGGCCCGTCAGCTGGGCATGGACGTGGACATGCTGCCGCCCGCGCTCTGGGCCCAGGACATGGCCTCCTGTGACCTTCAGGCCCCGCTTTACGCCCATGCCGGGCTCTGCCTGACCGCCGGGCTCAAGGGCGGCGCTCTGGACTGCCTGGCCGCCGGTCTGCCGGGAGCGGTGGTCAATGCGGGCAACGACAAGGGCGCGCCGGGCCAGGCCCTGGCCGACCTTGCCCTGCTGGCCGCCCGGCACGGGGACTGGGAGAGCCTGCGCATCTCCTGGCTGGGCGGTGCCCAGTGCGGCCTGGCCTGCGATCTGATCACGGCCGCCATCTACGCGCCCTTCGAACTGTTCATGGCCCTGCCCGAATGGGGCGAACCCGATCACTCCCTGCTGGACATGGCCCTGCGTGCAGGCGCCAAGATCTTTTTGAGCCGCGACCCCGAACTGGTGCTGGAGAACGCCCATGCCGTGTACATGGGCCACGGTCCGGAACAGTGCGCCACCGCGCCCCTGACCAGCGGCTGGCCCCTGACGGACGAGCTGCTGGCCCTGGCCGCCGAGGACGCCGCCGTGCTCTCCTGGCACGGCCTTGCGCCTGCCGACCGGGCTTCGGATACCGCCCTGCGTCGTGCCGCGGCCTTCTGGCCGGAACGGCTGGCGGCCCGCCGCCTCATGGAGGCCCGCCTGTACGCCCTGGCCTGTGACAGCCTGTAGGAGCCCTCATGGACAGCATCTGCATGCCCACCGGTTGTGAGGATATCTTCGCGGAAGAGGACAGCGGCCCGGCCTGGCCCCAGTGGCTGGAAGCCTTCCGGGTACCTGACGAACCGCGCGCCGCAGCTTACGAGGGTACCCCCGCGCATCTGCGTGCCGCCATCAAGACCGCGCTGGCCCTGCATCAGGTCCACGCCGGAGAGATGGACAGCCGGACCTGCCGGGATGAGCGCTTCCCCCGCCGGGGATTCCGCCGGACGGCTACGGACGGCCCGGCGCCCTTTGCCCTGGTGGCCTTCCCGGCCTCGCTGCGTTCGCCCGCCCGTCTGGCGGCGGCCCTCATGCCCGCCATCCTGGCCGGTGTGCCGCTGACAGGGGCCTTCTGTCTTGGCGGTGAGCCCACGCCCGAAGTGCTGGTGACCCTGGAGCTGGCCGGTGTGGAAGATGCCTTTGCCCTTTCGGCTGCCGAGTTCACGCGTCTGACGGGCGAACTGCCCCAGTGCCGCGTGGTCCTGCTGCACGGTCTGGACGAGAACGCCCTGCCGGAACGCGGCGACCTGCCGGGACGCATCTGGCGCGAAGATGCCCTGCCCCTGTTTCTGCTGCCGCAGGACACTGCCGTGGACGCAGAGCTGCTGGCCTTCGCCCACGGCCCGGACTGCACGGCACAGGCCCTGCATGGCGAGGCCGCCCGGGCCGTACTGGACGGCGGACCTTTGCCCGGTCCCTGCCTGCCCGCCGCCGTACTGGAGAAGGACGAGGCCGCCCGCCTGGCCATGGAGGGCGAAGGGGCTCCGGTGGAGCTGCTGCTCACGCCCGGCTGCGAAGCCTTCTGGCTGCACCCGGGCCTGACGCCGGACTTTTTCCGCTGCCGTCGCCGGGCCTTCAGCCTGCTGTAAACCACCCGGGCAGGACAGACGATGACCGCGGCGCCATCGCCGCCACCAGCCCCGCCGCTTGCGCGCAACGGCGGGAAAGCGCATACTTTCGCCATCCTGCCGGGATCTCCCGGCCCATACGTTGACGAGACTGCCATGAAAAACATCCGCAATATCGGCATCATCGCCCACATCGACGCGGGCAAGACCACGCTCTCGGAGCGCATGCTCTACTACAGCCGCAAGATCCACCGCCTGGGGGAAGTCCATGACGGCACCGCCACCATGGACTACATGCCCGAGGAGCAGGAGCGCGGCATCACCATCATGTCGGCCTGCACCACCTGCCAGTGGAACGAGCACACCATCAACCTCATCGACACGCCCGGCCATGTGGACTTCACCATCGAGGTGGAGCGCTCCCTGCGCGTGCTGGACGGTGCGGTGGGCGTGTTCTGCGGCGTGGCCGGTGTGGAACCGCAGTCCGAGACGGTCTGGCGGCAGTCGGAGAGCTTTGGCGTGCCCAAGATCGCCTTCATCAACAAGATGGACCGGATGGGCGCTGATTTCGCCAATGTGCTGGAAGGCATGAAAAAACGTCTGGGCGCCAATCCCCTGCCCCTGACCATCCCCAACGGAGAGGGCGAGGCTTTCGACGGCGTGCTGGACCTGCTGGCCCGCGAGCATCTGGACTTCGACCAGGCCGACCAGGGCCGCACCGTGACCCGCCGCCCCTGGAACGATGCGGAAGCCGCCGTGGCCGAGCCCTGGCGGGAAAGTCTGCTGGAGCATCTGGCCGAGGCCGACGAGCCCTTCCTCGACCTGTATCTGGGCGGGGAATACAGTCTGGACGACGTGCGCGCCGCCCTGCGCCGGGCCACCCTGAGCCGGGCCGTGACCCCGGTGTTCTGCGGCTCCGCCCTGCGCAACAGCGGCGTACAGCCCGTGCTGGATGCCGTCTGCGACCTGCTGCCTTCGCCGCTGGACGTGCCCGCGCCCGTGGGCCGCGACAGCGAGGGCAACGAGGTGCCCGTGCCTCCCGATGCCGCCGCGCCCGCCGTGGTGCTGATCTTCAAGGTGCTCATGGAGAACGGCCGCAAGCTGGCTTTTGCCCGCGTCTACGCAGGCAGCCTGCACGAGGGCGACGCCCTGACCAATACCGCCGCCAAGACCGAGGACCGCATCAGCCGCATCTACCGCATGCATGCCGACCGCCGCGAGCAGCTGGAAAGCGCCTCCACCGGCGAGATCGTGACCCTCGTGGGCCTGCGCGGCGCGCACACCGGCGAGACCTATTGCCACAAGAGCCGCCTGCTGGCCCTGGAAGCCATCGACTCCTACGCGCCGGTCATCACCCTAGCCCTGGAGCCGCGCAATGCCGACGAAGGCAAGGTGCTGGACGAGGCCCTGGAACGCTACGCCGCCGAAGACCCCACGCTGGAAGTGCGCATGGACGAGGAAACGGCCTGCCGCATGGTCTCCGGCATGGGCGAACTGCATCTGGACGTGCTGCTGGAACGCATGTCCCGCGAATACGGCATCTCGCCCCGGGCCGGACATCCGCAGGTCATCCTGCGCGAGACCGTACGCAAGGAGGCCGACGGCCAGGGCGAATTCGACCGCGAGCTGGGCAAGGAGCACCACTTCGGCCATGTGGAGCTGCATGTGCGTCCCCTGCCGCGCGGCACGGGCAACCGCGTATTGGTGGGCGACTTTTTGCCCGCCGACGAGGCCGAAGCGCGCAAGCTGCTGCCCAAGCCCCTGCTGGACGCCGCCCTGGAAGGCGTGCGCGATGCCTTGCAGAGCGGTGCCCTGACCGGCTATCCCGTGGAGGACGTGGAAGTGACCCTGACCGCCGTGGAACGGCGCGAGGGCCAGACCACCGTGCCCGGCTGCCACATGGCCGCGGGCATGGCCCTGCGCGAGGCCCTGGCCGCGGCATCGCCCGTGGCGCTGGAACCGCTCATGAAGGTGGAGATCAGCGTGCCCGACGAATTCCTGGGCGCGGCCATCAGCCTGTTCGGCACGGCCGGCGGACGTGTGGAAGACCTGGAGGACCGCTCCGGGCTCAAGCATGTGCGCGGGCTGGCGCCCCTGCGCAAACTTTTCGGTTTTTCGACCTCCCTGCGCTCGGCCACCCAGGGCCGGGCCGGGCTCGTACTCACCTTTGACCGCTTCGACCTGCCCTGATGAACGAAAGCACCCAACCCAAGGCCAAAAAAAGTCTGGGCCAGCACTTCTTGCGGCATGAGAGCATCTGCAACCGCATCGCCTCCCTGCTGCTGCCCAAGGACACGGACAACGTCATCGAGATCGGCCCCGGCCCCGGCGCCCTGACCCGCGCCATCGAGGCCCAGCCCCATGCCCGGCTGGTGCTGCTGGAAAAGGACAGCCACTGGGCCGCCGAGCGCCAGCGCCTGGGCGCGGCGCGTACCCAGGCCGTGCTGACGGACGCCCTGCGCTTCGACTGGAGCCGCATCACGCCCGACAATCCGTGGAAGATCATCGGCAACCTGCCCTACAACGTGGCCTCGCCCATGATGTGGGACCTGTTCTCCCGCGCCACGGGCCTGGTGCGGGCGGCCTTCATGGTCCAGAAGGAAGTGGGCCAGCGCCTGGCCGCCGGGCCGGGCAACGGCCATTACGGGGCCCTGTCGGTCTGGGTGCAGAGTTTTGCCCGGCCGCGCATGGAGTTCATCGTGGGCCCCGGCGCCTTCAGCCCGCCGCCCAAGGTGGATTCCGCCGTGCTCTCCTTCGAGCCCCTGCCCCTGGACCAGCGCCCGGAGCGCCCGGATCTGCTGGCCCTGGTCATCAAGGTCTGTTTCCAGCAGCGCCGCAAGCAGCTGGGCAGCATCGCCCGCCGCTGCCCGCTGGCCCCGTGGCTGTCCGCGGCCATCAAGCAGGCCGGCATCACGCCCACCCTGCGGCCGGAACAGCTCACTGTGGCGGACTTTCAGCATATCAGCCGTTTCGGGGCTTCCTTGCTTGACAACCCCTTGAAAAACTGATTGCCTGACAGGTAGTTTTACAAAAACAACACGCCAGAGGGGATCCGCCCCGCGGCGGACATGGCGTATCACTGACGAGATGAGGAGGATATCCCAATGACCAAGGCTGACCTGGTTGAAAAGATTGCCGCCAAGGCCAATCTGACCAAAGCCGCTGCTGAACGCGCGCTCAATGCCTTCCTGGCTTCTGTGGAAGAATCCCTGGCCAAGGACGACAAGCTGACCCTGACCGGTTTCGGCACCTTCGTGGTGGAGACCCGCAAGGAACGCCAGGGCCGCAACCCCCGTACCGGCGAGACCCTGACCATCCCCGCCTGCAAGATGGTGAAATTCCGTCCCGGCAAGATGCTCAAGGACGCCCTCGACTAGCCGACCCCCATTTTCCGGAAAAGATAAAACAGGCCCCGCCTGTTTTATCTTTTCTCCGCCGCCTCCTCATGGTCCCCAGGACCGCCAAGCCCCGACCCCGGCCACGCCGGGAAAAGGATCACCCCCAATGGACAAGAAATTCTGTTTCGATGCCCTGGCTGAAGAAGGCTTCCAGCCTGAGATCGACGAAGACGGCGACATCTCCTTCCTCGCGGGCGAGATCTCCCTTTCCCTCATCCTCGACGAGGAAGACAAGGACTTCTTCTCTCTGGTCTGCGCCTTCGAAGTGGACGACATGGATCAGCTGGAGCTCTTCTACAGCGCCGCTTCCGAAGCCTCCCGCGAATACCGGATCGCCAAGGCCTACATCGGCGAGATCGAAGACGAATGCTTCGAGATCCGCTTCTGTGTGGAAGGCCTGGCCACGCCGGAACTCTTCCGCAGCAACCTGCGCCGCTATGTGGAGCTGCTGCTGGACATGCAGGAAAGCGTCTTTGACGCCTGCGAAGAAGACGACTCCGACGCCGAGTAGCCTTTCCGTCCTTTCGGCACCTTCCGGCAGGGGCCCGCGCCCGCTGCCCTCTCCTTCATGTGTCCTGTAAAAAAATGCTTGCCTTTTTTGGGCATCAGGACTACAAGACTGTCCTTGACCTTGCAAACAAGGTCGAATGACGCCCGCGTCATTGCCCGGCCTGGCCGGAGCTCTCGCAGGAGGGGGTGATATTCGTGCCCGGAGTGTTTCTGAACGAAGACGATTACAACTTCGATATCGCGCTGCGCCGCTTCAAGAAGCAGGTGGAAAAGGCCGGTGTGCTGTCCGAAATGAAAAAGCGCCAGCACTACGAAAAGCCCAGCGTGATGCGCAAGAAGAAGAAGGCTGCTGCCCGTAAGCGCCTGATGAAGAAAATCAGAAAGATGAACATGGCCTAGTTCTCAGGCCTTGCACGTCACCTTTGAACTGCGGAAGGCCCTCGTGGTCTTCCGCAGTTCCTCTTTTCACCCCCTACCCATCCCAACGCCATGAGCCTGTTTGAAACTATCGAAAAAGATTACGTCCAGGCCTACAAGGCCAAGGACGCCGTGCGTCTGACCGTCCTGCGCCTGCTCAAGACCGCCGTCAAGAACCGCCTGGTGGACCTGTGCCGTCCCGGCGGCACCTTGGACGACGCCGAGATGCTCGACCTCATCATCAAGGAAGGCAAGCAGCGTCAGGACTCCATCGAGCAGTACACCTCCGCCGGCCGTCAGGATCTGGCCGACAAGGAAGCCGCCGAACTGGCCGTCATCCAGAGCTACCTGCCCAAGCCCCTGACCGAAGAAGAGCTGACCGCCCTCATCGATGCCACCATCGCCGAAGTGGGCGCCACCTCGCCCCGCGAGATGGGCAAGGTCATCTCCGCCATCATGGCCACCCACAAGGGCCGTGTGGACGGCAAGGCCCTTTCCGCCGCCGTCAAGGCCCGCCTGACCGCCTAAGAGCATCCATGATCCACAGCCGCACTCTCCACGCGCTCGAATTCCCGCAGATCACGGAGCACCTCGCCAGCCTGTGCCTTTCCCCGGCCGGCCGCGAGCGTGCTCTTGAGCTGCGTCCGCTGGAAGACGCCGCCGCCGTCACCCACGCGGCGCGCCTGTATGACGAATCCGCCGTCTGGGCCGCCCGTCCCATGGGCGAGGGCGGCTTTGCCCTGGGGTCCTTCCCCGATGTGGGCGCCTTCCTGCGGGTGGCCGAAAAGCCCGGCCTGCAGCCCGATACCGATGCCTTCTGGGCCCTGCGCGAGATGCTGCGGCTGGCCAAGGCCGCCCATGCCTCCATCGCCCTGCCCGAAGCCGAGGACCAGTGGCCGCACCTGCTGGCCCTGGCCCAGGAAACGCCGCTGCCCGTGCAGCTCACGGCGGCCCTGCTGCGCTGCATCTCCGATGACGGCCTGATCCGCGACGAGAGCTCGCCCGAACTCTTCCAGGTGCGCAGCGAACTGCGCCGCCTGCACCAGAACTGCATGCGCCGGGTCAAGGACTACGCCATGCAGTACAATATGCTGGCCTGGCTGCAGGACGAGTTCATGACCCTGTCCTCGGACCGCTATGTGCTGCCCCTCAAGGCCAACTTCAAGGGCCGCATGCAGGGCATCATCCATGACTGGTCCCAGACCGGCGAGACTTGCTATTTCGAGCCCATGTTCCTGGTAGAGATCAACAACCGCCTCCAGGAGCTGAAGCGCGAGGAGCGCGAGGAAGAGCACAAGGTGCTGGCCTATCTGCGCAGCCTGCTGCTGGCCGAACTGCCCGGGGCGCGTGCCGCCCTGGAACTGCTGGCCCAGCTGGACGTTTTGCAGGCCAAGCGCCGCCTGGCCGCCGAATACGACGGCCGCTGCGTGCCGCTCTCGCCCGTGGAGGAAGGCGTCTGCCTGCTGGAGACCCGCCATCCCCTGCTGGCCCTGGTCAGCCTGCGCCAGCGCAAGGACGAACGCGGCAAGAGCGGCGGCCTGCAGCAGGTGCGCCCGCTGGACATCGTGCTGCGTCCCGGCGAACGGGCCCTCATCATCACCGGCGGCAACGCCGGCGGCAAGACCGTCTGCCTCAAGACCCTGGGCCTGTGCGTGGCCATGACCCTGAGCGGCCTGCCCGTGCCTGCGGCCGCCGGTTCGCACCTGCCCTGGTTCGGCCGTGTGGATGCCTTCATCGGTGACGAGCAGAGCCTGGAAGACAACGTTTCCACCTTCACGGCCCAGATCCAGCATCTGGCCAAGGCCTGGAAGCATCTGGACAGCACCGGCCTCGTGCTGCTGGACGAATTCGGCGCCGGTACCGACCCCGCCCAGGGCGCGGCCCTGGCACAGGGCGTGCTGGACGGCCTGCTGGACAAGCAGACCTTCGTACTGGCCGCCACCCACTTCCCGGCCCTCAAGACCTACGCCCTGTCGCGCGAAGGCGCGCGGGCCGCTTCGGTGCTCTTCGATCCGCAGAGCAAGAAGCCCCTTTTCAAACTGGCCTACGATCAGGTGGGCGCCAGCCAGGCCCTGGACGTGGCCCGCGAGCATGGCCTGCCGGAAAGCATCCTGCGCCGTGCGGAGCATTATCTCCTGCAGGACGGACAGGACACCAGCGCCCTGCTGGGCCGCCTCAATGCCCTGGCCGCCGAGCGCGAACAGGAGATCGCCCGCCTGCGTCAGGAGCAGGAAAAGGCCCGCCGCGACACCCAGATCATGCGCGAGAAGACCGAGAAGGAACGCCTGCGCCTGCATGACGAAGTGCGCGCCAAGGCCGGCGAACTCATGCGCGCCTGGAAGGAAGGCCGCGCCACGCACAAGCAGGCCCTGAAAGAGATGTCGCGCCTGCGTGCCGATCTGGCCGCGCCCGTGGTGCAGGAAGAGACCTCGGTGCTGCCGCAGATCGAACATTTCGCGCCCGGCCAGCAGGTTTTCCATACCGTGTTCAACAAGCGCGGCGTGGTGACCGACGTGGACGAACGCCGCAAACGCGTACGCGTGGACCTCAACGGCGTGAGCCTGTGGGCCGCCATGAAGGATGTGCGCCAGAGCGGTCAGTCCGCCCAGGCTGCGGCCCCCCGTGCGCCGCAGCGCGTCTCCCCGGTCAAGGCCGCCATCGCCAATGACGATGCGCCCGCCCTGCGCCTTGATCTGCGCGGTATGCGTGCCGACCAGGCCCAGGCTGAAGTGGAACGCTTCCTGGACAAGGCCCTGCTTTCCGGCTTCAGTGAAGTGGAGATCGTGCACGGTCGCGGCACCGGCGCCCTGCGTCGTCAGATCCATGATTTTCTGCGTTCCTTCCCGGCCGTGGCCCGCTTTGCCACCGCTCCGGAGGATCGCGGCGGCGATGGCATGACCATCGTCAACCTGCGCTAGCACAGCCGGGCAGTCCGGCGGGGGCCTCATGCAGTCCAGAGATGCCATCCGCGCCATCAAGGAGCGGCTCAACATCACGGATATCGTGCGCCGTTACGTGGATCTCAAGCGTAACGGGCCGCGCTGGGTGGCGCCCTGCCCCTTTCATCAGGAGACCAAGCCCAGTTTCTCGGTCAACGAGGAACAGGGCCTGTTCTACTGTTTCGGCTGCCAGGCGTCCGGGGATATCTTCGATTTCTACGGCCGCATCAACGGCCTGGATTTCCGCGAGACCCTGGAGCAGCTGGCCGCCGAGGCCGGCATCACCCTGGAGCGCGGGCCCGTTGACAAAAAACGGCAGGAAGAAGACCGGCAGCGGCGTTCTTCCCGCCAGACCATGCTGCGCATGTACGAGCTGGCGGCGGCCCACTTTGCCGCGGCCCTCAAAAGCCCGGAAGCCGAGGAGTGCCGGGCCTACATACAGCGGCGTGGCCTGAGCCCGGAGATTGTGGATCGTTTCGGTCTGGGCTGGGCGCGGCGTGACTGGCATTCGCTGGATCTGGCCCTGCAACGCGCGGGCTACGACATGCGCCTGGCCGCCGAGGCCGGACTGGTGGGACGCTCGGACCGGGGCTCGGTCTATGACCGCTTTCGGGGCCGTCTCATCTTTCCCATCAAGAACCTTTCCAACCAGGTCATCGCCTTTGGCGGGCGTATCATCGCGGACGAGGACGAAGCCAAGTACATCAACAGCTCCGATACGCCCATCTACAAGAAAGGAGAACATCTTTACGGTCTTGCCCAGGCCAGAAAAGGCATTACTGTAAAGGGACGGGCCCTTTTGACCGAGGGCTACATGGACGTGCTGACCCTGCACCAGTTCGGCTACGACAATGCCGTAGGCGTGCTGGGTACCGCCCTGACCCCGGACCAGATCAAGCGTCTTTCGGGCTTCACCTCGCAGCTCACCCTGTTGTTCGACGGGGACCGCGCCGGTCGCAAGGCCGCCCTGCGTTCCTGCGAGATGCTGCTCACCCGCGGTCTGGCCTGTACCGTTGTCCTGATGCCTGAGGGCGAGGACATCGACAGCCTGCTGCGCACGCAGGGTGTGGAGGCCTTCGAGGCCCTGCAAGCCCAGGCGCCGGACGGGCTGCGTTTTTGTCTGGACGTGCTGCGCGCCCTGGCCCCGCGCGAGACCGTGGAATGGGCCAAGAATTTTTTGCGCCATGTGGAAGTGCCGGAACTGGTCAGCCCCTATGTGTCACGGCTGGCCACCCACCTACAGCTTTCCGAGGCGGAATTACGTCAGGGACTGGCCGACAGCAGACGTCCCGGCCCTGACGGACAGAACACGCGCCCCAGCCGGGCGCGACAGAACATGCGGGACCGCCAGATCATGATGTATGCGGTCCGCTACCCCGATCGACTGGACGATCTGCGGGACCTGGGCGCTGACCTGGCCCTACAGTCGGACATCGCCCGTCAGTTGTGGGACAAGATCGAAGAATGGGGTTCTGACGAGGCCCCCTACCATCTGGACCAGCGCGAAAAGAATTTCTGGTCCTTCTGCCGGGGCGCCGAAGCGGCCCCCCGTGATGACGGCGACAGGGAACTGGCAGCCCTGCGCCATGATCTTGATGCCTATTATGCGGCAACCCAGCGCCAGTCCGTAACGGCCGCCCTGCGGCAGAACACCGGCACCGGCGACTTTGCCGCTGATTTGGAATATCTTCGCGCACTGCAGGAAACCTTGGAGCAGGGACATGAGCAATCTTAAAGATATCCAGCAAATTCAAAGCCTCATCGCCAAGGGCAAGGGCATGGGCTACCTGACCTTCGACGAGGTCAACAAAGCCCTTCCCGTGGAGATGAACACCCCCGAGCAGTTCGAGGAGATCATCGGCATCTTTGAGCAGCTGGAGATCGCCATCGTCGATTCCGAAAAGGACGGCAAAAAAATCTCCGCCACGCCCACCGAAACCGACGACGACGCCATGGACGGCTCCCTGGAGCTGGCCGAAGACGAAGAATCCGCCGACTATTCCTCGCGCAGCACCGACCCGGTGCGCATGTATCTGCGCGAGATGGGCGCCGTGCCCCTGCTGGATCGCGACGGTGAAGTGGTCATCGCCAAAAAGATCGAAATGGGCGAACAGGACGTGCTCTACGCCCTGGTGGAAGTGCCCGTGGCCGTGGAAGAGCTCATCAACGTGGGCGAGGACCTGCGCCAGAACCGCATCAAGCTCAAGGACGTGGTCAAGACCATCGAAGAAGACGATCCCAGCGAAGACGAGCTCAACCAGCGCTCCCGCGTCATCCTGCTGCTGGACGAGATCAAGCAGATCTTCAAGAAAAAGCGCAAGATCTACAAGAAGCTGGACGACTGCAACACCCTTGACCGCAAGGTGACCGCCATCCAGAAGGAGATCATCAGCTACAAGGAAGAGATCGTCACCCGCCTGCGCGACATCAAGCTGGAAAAGACCCTCATCGACCGCATCATCGAAACGGTTGAGGACTACGTGCGCCAGATGCACAACTGCCAGCGCGACCTTTCGGCCTACATCCTGTCCACCGGCCGTACCCAGGCCGAGATCCAGGAAATGTTCACCGGCCTTGAGCAGCGTACCATCAATCCCAATGACGCCGCCCGCGACCTCAAACTCAGCGTGGACGAGCTCTTCTCCTTCAAGGAAATGATCATCGGCAAGATCGAGATCCTGAGCCGCCTGCAGGAAAAGTGCTGCCACAACGTCAACGACCTGGAAGAAGTGCTGTGGCGCATCAAGCGCGGCAACACCGCCGCCATGCGCGCCAAGCAGGAGCTCATCCGCTCCAACCTGCGTCTGGTGGTCTCCATCGCCAAAAAATACACCAACCGCGGTCTCCAGTTCCTGGACCTCATCCAGGAAGGCAACATCGGCCTCATGAAGGCCGTGGACAAGTTCGAGTACCAGCGCGGCTATAAGTTCTCCACCTACGCCACCTGGTGGATCCGTCAGGCCATCACCCGCGCCATCGCGGATCAGGCCCGCACCATCCGCATCCCGGTGCACATGATCGAGACCATCAACAAACTCATCCGCACCTCGCGTTACCTGGTGCAGGAGCTGGGCCGCGATCCCACGCCCGAAGAGATCGCCGAGCGCATGGAATACCCGGTGGAAAAAGTCAAGAAGGTGCTCAAGATCGCCAAGGAACCCATCTCGCTGGAAACGCCCATCGGCGACGAGGAAGATTCCAGCCTGGGCGATTTCATTGAGGACAAGAAGGCCGTGGCCCCCGCCGAGGAAGTCATCAATACCAAGCTGTCCGAACAGCTGGCGGCCGTGCTGGCCGATCTGACCCCCCGCGAGGAACAGGTGCTGCGCAAGCGTTTCGGTATCGCCGAAAAGAGCGACCATACCCTGGAAGAAGTGGGCAAGCTCTTCAACGTCACCCGTGAACGCATCCGCCAGATCGAAGCCAAGGCCCTGCGCAAGCTGCGCCATCCCGTGCGCAGCCAGCCCCTGCGTTCCTACTACGAAAACTAGTCATGCTGCGTAGCCTCTGCCTGATCCTTTTCCTGTGCTGCGTGCTCGTGGCCGGGGCCTTCCCCGGCACGGGCCGCGCACAGACCGACGCCCTGCCCCATCTGGAACAGATCGCCGTCCGGGGCAAGACCTCGGTGGCCTCCTGTCTGGACGGCGACACCATGCAGCTGACCAACCGCAGCCGCGTGCGCCTGGCCGGCATCGATACGCCGGAGCTCAAGCCGCGCAAGGGCAAGCCCCAGTTCTACGCCCGCGAAGCGCGAGAACTGCTCACCCGTCTGGCCCGCGGCCAGGAGGTCCAGTTCTTCGCCGTGGACAAGGAAGGCAAGGACAAGTACGGCCGCATCGTCGCGGACGTGCGCCTCAAGGACGGGCGCTCGCTCAACGGCATCATGGTGCGCGAAGGCGCGGCCTTCTTCTATCCCCACAAGGGGCTGGACAAGGAGTACCAGGACTGGCTGCTGGCCCTGCAAGCCGAAGCCATCAAGGAACGGCGCGGTATGTGGGCCGAGGTGCTCTCCCGCCCTGAAGCTCTGAAAAATTACACCGGCAACCGCAATTCCCTGCGCTTCTTCCCTGCCGACTGCCCTGACGCCCAGAAGATGAAACCCCGTAACCGCATCCACTTCGGTACCCTCATGGATGCCTTCATGGCCGGTTACGCCCCGGCCCGCGTCTGCCCCTTCTGGCCGGAGGAAAAATAAGATCATGTCCCATCAGCCTCCCCTTTCCGACCAGCAGGCCCTGGTCATCTTTTCCGGTGGCCAGGATTCGGCCACCTGCCTTGCCTGGGCCCTGTCCCGCTTTGCCCGCGTCTGTACGCTGGGCTTCGATTACGGCCAGCGCCACTCCGTGGAACTGGAATGCCGCGGCAAGGTCCGCAGCGCCATCGCGGCCCTCAAGCCGGAATGGCAGGATCGTCTGGGACCCGACACCCTGCTGGACATCAGTCTGTTCCGCCAGCTGGCCGACACGGCCCTGACCTCGGACATGCCCATCGAACAGGAAGGCGAAGGCATCCCCAATACCTTCGTGCCGGGCCGCAATCTGCTGTTCATCATGCACGCCGCGGCCTGGGCCTACGGCAAAAACATCCGCCACCTGGTGCTGGGCGTGTGCGAGAGCGACTCCTCCGGTTACCCGGACTGCCGCGACGACAGCATCAAGGCCATGCAGGTGGCCCTCAATACCGGCATGGACAGCCACTTCGTGCTGCATACGCCCCTCATGTGGCTGGACAAGGCCGATACCTGGCGCCTGGCCGAAGATCTGGGCGGCATGCCGCTGGTGGACTGTATCCTTGAGCAGAGCCACACCTGCTACGAAGGCACGCGCGGCGAGCGCTATCCCTGGGGCTACGGCTGCGGCCAGTGCCCGGCCTGCAAGCTGCGCGCCCACGGCTATGAGGTCTATCTTTCCCGCTATCACCAGAAGTGAGGCCGTCATGGCAGACAAAAAACAACTGACCGCCGCCCAGGGCATGGATGCCGCCTGCATCCTCTTTGAGCTCAACAGCAAGCGTGAACACATCGTCAATCTGGCCTTCGGTGCGGAGATCCCCGAAGCCTGCCTGACAGAGCCCGGCGCCCTGCCCAACTTCTGCGCCGAGTGGCGGGCCTTCGTCCACGCCACGGTCACGGCCGGTCTCATGCAGCACGCGCCCAATACCGTGCTGGTAGGCTATCTGCGCCGCACCGGCGAACTGCTGGCCGCCACGGCTAAAGCCGAAGGGGCCAGCCTGCATACCCAGGCCGTCCCTGTCACCGAGGACAGCCTCAACGCCTTCGTGGACGGCCCCTTTGCCGCCTACATGCCCTTGCTGGCGCAGGAAAAGCAGCACCAGTGCCCCGTGCTCTTCTGCCGTCGTCTGGGCTATGACGAAGACAGCCGCATCACACCCGAGATCCTGAAGAAGATCCAGGCCCGTCTGGCCGCGGTCATGGCCCTGGTCATCACTGCCATCTGGGACAAACTGGACCAGTACGAGATCGCGGCGGATTAGGCAGACAGGTATCCAGAAAGTTTTGTTGAACGAGAGGGGGCGAGGGACTTTTCCCAGCGGAAAAAAGTCCCTCTCCCCCTCTCGCGCTCTCCCCCTCACCCCCAAAACCGCTGCTCCGGTCAAAAACGGACATGGGGCGATCGCAGACAGGCACGTCGTCTGCCGATCCCCCGGCAAAGAACGACCTTATCTTCACAAGTAAGCGTGTATACGTCATCCGCGACGTACCGCGTACAGGCCAGGCCTGTCCGAACCGCAGAGCGAAGGATTACTGGATACGGCAAGCCTAAAAGGAAAACGGCCCAAAAACTCGTTGTGTTTTCGTTGACGTCTCCGGCACATAGCGGCTGGGATCGCCGGCCGGATATGATCTCCGGAGTCTCACAGGGCCCGGACATGAAAAACGGCTGCCCGTCAAGCCCGGACAGCCGTCATGAACATCTGGAGGATTTTTGGGCTAAATGGCCCGTTCGTTTTCCAAAAAGACCCAGTGCAGCAGGCGCTTGTGCACACGCAGACGATTTTCCGACTGCAACAGCAGCAGCGATGCCGGGCTGGCAAGGATGTCGCTGGCGACCTCGATGGCCTGCATGGGGCTAGTGCCCAGCAGGACGCGGGCCTTCTGGTCGGCATGGGACAGCAGGGCATCATCCACCTTCCACTGCTGCGCCAGCTCGTCATCCAGTCCCGAACGGCAACCGGCATAGACGAAGTTGCAGCCTTCCACGGCCTGCTGGGGCGTATCCACAAAGTCCACCTTCACGCCGCAATGACGGGCATAGGTCTCCAGCGTGGGACGGTCCTCCAGCGGCGGCAGGGCCACCTGCAGGCTGAAGGGGAAATAGCGCAGGGCCTCGATGAGGGAGAACAGGGTGCCGTTGGTGCAACCGAGCCAGCCTACGCGGGCCTTCTTGAGATCGTCCCGGGTATAGCGCAGCATGCAGGCCACGTCGGCCAGCACATGGGCCGGATGGGCATCAGGGCTGCCGGCATTGATGATGGGGAACTGCACCAGGTCCCTGTCCACCGAGGTGGCCAGACCGGGGATGCCGTAGACGTACATGCAGTCCACAAAATAGTCGATGACGGCCAGCATCTGGCGCTGGTAACGCTCCACCTCGGACTTCCAGCCGCCCGTGGCGCCCTGGAAGACGAGGGACCCGCCCATCTGCCGCACAGCCGCCGAAACGCACAGCCGCTCGGCGAACGAATCCTGCGCGAACAGCAGCACAGCCGTGCGTTCCGTCATGAAGTCGGTACGGCTCTTCGCATCAGGGATCCCGCGTGCCTGTTGGACCAGCAGCCAGGAGCCTTCTTCACCAAGATCGTTGAGAGTCAAAACGTGTCGGGGCATACATAACCTCCCAAATCAGACGGCAGCGAGATCCGCCACCGGACTCCAGAATAGCAAACAGCCCGTATCCATGTCCAGAATTTGCAGGCTATCCACGACTTGTGAAAACGGCATGACATTTGCCGCCGGATGATTTTGCGGCTATACTGCGTCCTGCCTTGACGGCCACCCTGCCCGGCCCATCTTTCGGAGGTCACATGAAAGCCTGTTTTTTTGATCTGGACGGAACCCTGCTGGACACTCTTGCCGACATCGGCGGCGCCTGCAATGCCGTCCTTGCCGCCCACGGCTACCCTGTCCATCCTGTCAGCGCCTACCGGCGGATGGTCGGCAACGGCTTCCCCATCCTCATGCGCCGGGCCCTGCCCGAATCCGTGGTGGCCCAGGGACCGCAGGAACGTCTGGATGCCCTGACCGAAGAAGGGCGCCGCTACTATGCCGCCCACCTCAGCATCCGCACCACGCCCTATCCCGGCCTTGTCGCGGCCCTTGGCCGCCTGCAGGATGCCGGGCTCCGGCTGGCCGTGCTCTCCAACAAGCCGGAAGACCTTACCTGTGCCCTGGTCCCGCTGCACTTTCCCGGCATCCGTTTCGACGCGGTGCGCGGCGGCCGTCATGACGCGCCCCTCAAGCCCGACCCCACGGTCCTTCTGCAGATGGCTGCCTCCATGGGCGTGGCCCCGCAGGACTGCGCCTATGTGGGCGACAGCGACGTGGACATGATGACGGCACGCAATGCGGGCATGACGGCCGTAGGCGTGGCCTGGGGCTTCCGCGGCGCGGCCGAGGTACAGGCCGCCGGAGCGGACATGGTGGCCGCCGATGCCGAAGAACTTGTAGATATCCTTTTGAAAGCCTGAGGTGTTATGGAACGTCCCATCATCGAGATCGACGAAGAAAAATGTGACGGCTGCGGCCAGTGCGTGCTGGACTGCGCCGAAGGTGCCCTTGCCGTCGTAAACGGCAAGGCCCGCCTGATCCGCGACAGTTACTGCGACGGCCTGGGTGCCTGCCTGAACTGTCCCCGTGGAGCCCTGCGCATCGTCATGCGCGAGGCCGAAGCCTTTGACGAAGCGGCCGCCCTGGCGGCCAAGGCCGCCCGCGATGGCCAGGCCCGTCCGCAAGGCTGCCCCGGCAGCCGGCCCCGCACGTTCGCCGCCCCCGGCAACATCGCTGCCGCTCCCACCCTGACGCCTCTCTTTTCCGCTGCCGACAACGACATCCCCGACAGCCTGCGTGCCCGTACCCCCAGCTGGCCCATCCAGCTGCGTTTGCTGCCGCCCCAGGCTCCCTTTCTGAGCGGGGCCCACGTCCTGCTGGCCGCCCAGTGCTCCGGCTTCGTCCTGCCCGGCCTGCATACGGACTGGCTGCAGGGCCGCATCCCCGTCATCGCCTGCCCCAAGCTGGACAACAACGGTGACTATGCCGAACGTCTGGCCCGCCTGTTCGCCATGCGCCCTGCCAGCGTCACCCTGCTGCGCATGAGCGTCCCCTGCTGCGCCGCGCTGGAACATCTGGCCCGCCAGGCGCAGGAAGCCGCCGGCAGCCACGCCGCCCTGCATTGCCACACCGTCCGCCTGCCCAGGTAAATCCTTACAAAAATCCCCGGAATAGCCTTGACAAAAACATAGCAGATAACTATGTTTTATTCCGGAACACATCTTGACCAACGAGGAAGCCATGCCCATCCAGATTCCCGCCGACCTGCCCGCACGCAGCGCTCTGGAAAGTGAAAACATCTTTGTCATGACCGACGAACGCGCCGTCCGCCAGGACATCCGTCCGCTGGACATCGTGATCGTCAACCTCATGCCCACCAAGATCGCCACCGAGACACAGCTGCTGCGCCTGCTGGGCAACTCGCCCCTGCAGGTCAACATCACCCTGCTGCGCACGGCGGAGCATCAGTCCAAGAATACGCCCCTGCAGCATCTGGAGCGTTTCTACAAGACCTTCAGCGAGATCCGCCACCGCAGCTTCGACGGCATGATCGTCACCGGGGCTCCCGTGGAGCATCTGCCCTTCGAGCAGGTGGACTACTGGCAGGAACTGCTGGACATCATGACCTACGCCAACGGGCATGTCTTCTCCACGCTCTACATCTGCTGGGCCGCCCAGGCCGCCCTGTACCACTTTTACGGTGTGCCCAAGTACGAACTGCCTGAAAAGCGTTCGGGCATCTTCCGCCACCAGGTCCTGCACCCCGACTGCCGCCTGTTCCGCGGCTTCGACGACGACTTCCCGGCGCCGCATTCGCGCCACACCGAAGTCCGCGCCGAAGACGTGCGCCGGACGCCCAACCTGCGCATCCTGGCCGAATCCGACGAGGCGGGCCTGACCCTGGTGGAGAGCCTGGATCACTCCCAGGTCTTCATGACCGGTCATCTGGAATACGACCGCGGGACCCTGGACGCGGAATACCGCCGGGACCTGGCCCGCGGCATGAATCCCCATGTGCCCAGCCACTATTATCCCAATGACGATCCCAGCCAGCTGCCGCGCATGAACTGGCGGGCCCATGCCCACCTGTTCTACAACAACTGGCTCAACTACTACGTTTATCAGGAAACCCCCTACGACTTCGTCATGCAGGGTCAAAACTCCTGAGCGAGGCTGCTATGAAGTTTTCCACCAGAACCCGCTACGGTCTCCGTTTCCTGCTGCGCCTGGCGGCCCAGCCCGACAACTCCCTGCTCCAGCTGGGGCAGGTAGCCCAGGAGGAATCCATCTCCCCCGGCTATCTGGAACAGATCGTGCGCGCCCTCAAGCCGCTGGGCATCCTGCGTGCCGTACGCGGTTCCGGCGGGGGCTATGCCCTGTCCAAACCACCGTCAGAAATCAATATGGAGGATGTCTTCCTGCATCTGGAAGGCGAGATATCCCCCGTTTCCTGCCTCGGACGCGGCAAAGTCTGCCAGCGCGAGGGGCTTTGCTCCACCAGGGCCTTCTGGCATCAGCTGGACGAACATGTCCGCGACTTCCTGCGCCACCAGACCCTGCAAAACATCATCGAATCAGAAAGATCCTGTTGCCAGGATCCGGGAGAACATCATGTGGAACTACACTAACGCCGTCCATGAACATTTTCTCCGTCCGCATAACGCCGGCCCCATGGAAGATGCCAACGCCATCGGCGAAGTGGGCAGCCTGGCCTGTGGCGACGCCCTCAAGCTCTATCTGAAGATCAACGATGAAGGCATCATCGAAAAGGCCAGCTTCGAGACCTTCGGTTGTGCCAGCGCCATCGCTTCCAGCTCCGTGCTGACCGACATGGTCAAGGGCATGAAGGCCGAAGACGCCCTCAAGCTCACCAACAAGGAGATCGCCGAAGCCCTGGGCGGCCTGCCCAAGGAAAAGATGCACTGCTCCGTCATGGGCCAGGAAGCTCTGGAAGCCGCCATCCGCCAGTGGAAGGGCGAGACGCCCGTGCCCCACGCCCATGAGGAAGGCCGCCTGGTCTGCAAGTGCTTCGGCATCACCGATGCCCAGATCATCCGCGCCATCCGCGAAAACGGCCTCAAGACCGTGGAAGAGATCACCAACTACACCAAGGCCGGCGGCGCCTGCGGTGACTGCCAGGACCAGATCGCCGAGATCCTGGCCGCCGAGCTCAAGCAGAAGCCCCTCACCGAACTGCGCCCGGTCAGCAAGCCCCGCATGACCAACGTGCAGCGCATGCAGCTGGTCATGAAGACCATCGAAGAAGAGATCCGTCCCCAGCTGGCCGCCGACGGCGGCGACATCGAGCTGGTGGACGTGGACGGCAAGCGCGTGGTCGTGTCCCTGCGCGGCCGCTGCGCCCAGTGCCGCTCCAGCGAAGTGACCATCCGCAACCTGGTGGAACGTGTCCTGCGTGAACATGTGGAAGCCGATATCGTCGTCGAGGAAGCCTAGCCATGAAGACCATCTATCTCGATAACAACGCGACCACTGCCGTGGCTCCCGAAGTCCGGGAAGCCATGCTGCCCTACCTCACGGATCTGTACGGCAACCCGTCCAGCATGCACACCTTCGGCGGCCAGGTGGGCCGCGCCGTGGAAGAAGCCCGCGAACGCATGGCCGCCCTGCTGGGCGCCCATCCCGACGAGATTATCTTCACGTCCTGCGGCTCCGAAAGCGACAACGCCGCCATCTGGTCCGCCCTGCAGACCCAGCCCGAAAAGCGCCACCTCATCACCACCCGCGTGGAGCATCCCGCCATCCTCAACGTGGCCCAGTACTGGGAACGCCAGGGCTACCGCGTGACCCTGCTCGGCGTGGACAACAAGGGCCGTCTGGATCTGGACGAATACGCCGCCGCCCTGTCCGACGACACGGCGCTGGTCTCCATCATGTACGCCAACAACGAAGTGGGCAACGTCTTCCCCATCAGCCGCATGGCGGAGATGGCCGCCGAAAAGGGCGTGCTCTTCCATACCGACGCCGTGCAGGCCGTGGGCAAGGAAGCCATCGACCTTGGCAAGCAGCCCATCTCCATGCTCTCCCTGTCCGGCCACAAGCTGCACGCGCCCAAGGGCATCGGCGTGCTCTATGTGCGCAAGGGCGTGCGCTTCCGTCCCTTCCTGCGCGGCGGGCACCAGGAACGCGGCCGCCGTGCCGGTACCGAGAACGTGCCCTACATCGTCGGTCTGGGCATGGCCGCCCAGCTGGCCGGGCAGCACATGCAGGAAGAACGCACCCAGGTGGCCCGCCTGCGCGACAAGCTGGAACAGGGCCTGCTGGCCGCCATCCCTGACTGCATGGTCAACGGCGATCCCGAGAACCGCCTGCCCAACACCACCAACATCGCGTTCAAGAATGTGGAAGGCGAAGCCATCCTGCTGATGCTGGACCAGCTGGGCATCTGTGCCAGCTCCGGTTCCGCCTGCACCTCCGGCAGCCTGGAACCCTCCCATGTGCTGCGCGCCATGGGCGTGCCCTTCACCTACGCCCACGGCTCCGTCCGCCTCTCCCTCTCCCGTTACACCACGGAAGAAGAGATCGACTTCGTGGTCGAGAACATGCCCCAGGTCATCAAGACCCTGCGCGCCATCTCGCCCTTCAAGAACTAACGAGGATATGCGGGGAGGGAGGGAACTTTTCCTTGCGGAAAAAAGTTCCCTCCCTCCCCTGCACCCCTCCCTCCTTCAAAAACCGCTCATACTTCCACAAGAAAGCCCTCCTGGCCTGCAGGCCCGGAGGGCTTTCTTGTGGAAGGCGCATGCTGCCCCACGCTGTCTGTGATGTCGCATCCGGGCTTTTTTCTTTCGGCGAGTCCCCTGCAAGACCAGCCTGCGCCCAAAAAACAAACGCCTGCACAAGGCAGGCGTTTGGTATACGGGCTGTGAAGTCGGTCACCGTCGCACAACGAGGGGGACCGGTACACAGCTCCGAGAAAAATGTTTTCGGGATTGGACGGGGGACTGGGAGAAAGAAGGCCAGCTCTTACAAAAACGCCCTTTTCCCCAGCCGGTACTCCGACAAAATTCACATCCCCATTTTGACGGCAGATCGTCATCCGGCCTTCATGCATATGACGACGAACGGCGCCATAACGGTTTCGGATATCGGAGCTGTTCGCCCCAAGCCTCCGGGGAGCGCATCACGGGGACTCCTCCTCTTCTCCTGCGGATGCCTGATCCGGGCTTGCATCATGGCGCGAGCTCTCCTTGCGCTCCCGCATTCCTAGTCTCCCCGGTGTGAACACCCAAAACAAAAAAGCCTGCGCAAGGCAGGCTTTTTGACATACGGGCTGCGACGCCGGCTACCACCACACAACGACGGGGACCGGCATACAGTTCCGAGAAAAGTTTTTTCGGGGTTGGATGGGGGCCTGGGGGAAGGAAGGGGCAGTTTTTACAAAAAACGCCCCTTCCTTCCCCCAGCTAAACCCCGGTAAAAATCACGCCTCCACGGGGCGCAGGGCCTCGATGGCGGCCCTGTCCAGGACACGCTGGTTGGAGCTGCCGCGGAAGTCCAGCTCCAGATCGCGCAAGGCTTCCA
>OOCI01001004.1_pt1 | contig 22660 bp, 14 predicted proteins | sample 1671761 | NCBI WGS metagenome assembly OOCI01 (sample SAMN06348190, study PRJEB24527) | human gut metagenome | biome: human gut; feature: ankylosing spondylitis patient; material: feces | host: Homo sapiens | place: China | collected 2015-10
TCAAAACATTCTTAAAAGAAAAATATTTTTATTGATATTATTTAATAGGCAAAGAAATTTGCAAAAGTCAAAAAAATGATGTAACTTTGCATCCAGAAATAGTGTATTTGACCTAAACAACCCAAATACAACCCTAAGCATTAGATACAATTCAAGAACAAACTTATAGTTATAAAAATAATGATGAAGAAACAGCTTAAGAAAGTCCTCGTACTGGGTTCCGGTGCTTTGAAAATCGGTCAGGCAGGTGAGTTTGACTATTCCGGTTCGCAAGCTCTCAAGGCTTTGCGTGAGGAGGGTATCAGTTCCATCCTCATCAATCCCAATGTTGCAACGATTCAGACAAGTGAAGGTATCGCAGACAAGGTTTATTTCTTGCCAGTGACACCTTTTTTTGTAACTGAAATCATCAAGAAGGAGCGCCCCGACGGCATCATGCTCGCATGGGGTGGACAGACTGGCCTCAACGTGGGTACAGAACTCTATCTCAGTGGTGTGCTCAAGGAATACGGTGTGCAGGTTCTCGGCACATCGGTAGAAGCTATCATGAACACCGAAGACCGCGACCTCTTCGTGAAGGAGCTCAACAAGGTTGACCTCAAGGTGCCGGTAAGCCACGCCTGCGAGAACATGGAAGAGGCTGTCGACGCTGCCCGCAAGATAGGCTATCCTATCATGATTCGTTCGGCTTATGCCCTTGGCGGTCTCGGCTCTGGTGTCTGCAAGACTGAGGAGGAGTTCAAGGAGATTGCTGAGTCGGCCTTTACCTTCGCTCCTCAGGTGCTCGTAGAGGAGAGCCTGAAGGGATGGAAGGAGATTGAGTTTGAGTGCATCCGCGACGCCAACGACCGTTGCTTCACCGTTGCCTCTATGGAGAATTTCGACCCATTGGGCATTCACACGGGCGAGTCTATCGTTGTGGCTCCTACCTGTTCGCTTACCGATGAGCAGGTGAAGATGCTGCAGGACATCGCCGTGAAGTGCGTGCGCCATCTGCAGATTGTTGGCGAGTGCAACATCCAGTATGCCTTCAATGCCGAGACCAACGACTATCGCATCATCGAGATCAATGCCCGTCTGAGCCGTTCGTCTGCTCTTGCCTCTAAGGCTACCGGTTATCCGCTCGCCTTTGTGGCTGCCAAGATTGCCCTTGGCTATACACTCGACCAGATAGGTGAGATGGGAACTTCCAACTCGGCCTATGTGGCTCCTTCACTCGACTATATGATCTGCAAGATTCCCCGTTGGGACCTTACCAAGTTTGCCGGTGTAAGCCGCAAGATCGGTTCTTCGATGAAGTCGGTAGGTGAAATCATGTCTATCGGCCGCTCTTTCGAGGAGATGCTCCAGAAGGGTCTGCGCATGATCGGTCAGGGAATGCACGGTTTCGTAGGCAACGACCACACCAAGTTCGACAACCTGGATGAGGAGCTTTCCAATCCTACCGACCTCCGTATCTTCGCCATCGCCCAGGCTCTGGAGGAAGGCTACACCATCGAGCGCATCGAGGAGTTGACCAAGATCGACCCTTGGTTCATCGAGCGCATGAAGAATATTGTAGACTACAAGCACAAGCTTTCTGAATACAACACATTGGAGGAAATTCCTGCCGAGGTATTGCGCGAGGCCAAGGTTTTGGGCTTCTCTGACTTCCAGATAGGCCGCTTCGTACTGAAGACACAGGACACCAACATGGAGAAGGAGGTTCTCGCTGTTCGTGCCCAGCGCAAGAAGCTGAACATCCTGCCTGCCGTGAAGCGCATCCCTACTGTGGCCAGCGAGCATCCCGACCTGACCAACTATCTCTACATGACTTACGCTGTAGAGGGTTACGACATCAACTACTACAAGAACGAGAAATCGGTCATCGTACTGGGTTCGGGTGCTTACCGCATCGGTTCGTCCGTAGAGTTCGACTGGTGTTCGGTCAATGCCATCAACACAGCCCGTAAGTTGGGCTACAAGTCTATCATGATCAACTACAACCCAGAGACCGTGTCTACCGACTACGATATGTGCGACCGTCTCTACTTCGATGAGCTTTCGTTCGAGCGTGTACTCGATGTCATCGACCTGGAGTCACCACGTGGTGTGATTGTATCTGTGGGTGGTCAGATTCCTAACAACCTGGCAATGAAGCTCCATCGCCAGTCTGTGCCAATCCTCGGTACATCTCCTGTGAACATCGACCGTGCCGAGAACCGCGGTAAATTCTCTGCCATGCTCGACAAGTTGGGCATCGACCAGCCTAAGTGGAGCGCCCTCACCTCGATGGAGGATGTTCAGAAGTTCATCGACGAGGTAGGCTATCCTGTGCTCGTTCGTCCATCATATGTTCTTTCTGGCGCAGCCATGAACGTTTGCCACGACGATGATGAGTTGCGTCGCTTCCTCGAGGCTGCTTCTGAGGTTTCCAAGGAGTACCCTGTGGTTATCTCTCAGTTTATGACAGAGACCAACGAGATAGAGTTCGACGGTGTGGCTCAGAACGGCGAGGTAGTAGAGTACGGTATCTCAGAACACGTAGAGTATGCGGGTGTTCACTCCGGCGACGCTACGATGACCTTCCCTGCTCAGCAGATTTCCTTCGCCACAGCCCGTCAGATCAAGAAGATCTCACGTGCCATTGCCAAGGAGCTCAACATCTCTGGTCCTTTCAATATCCAGTATCTGGCCAAGGGTCGCGACGTGAAGGTGATCGAGTGCAACCTGCGTGCTTCCCGCTCTTTCCCATTCGTGAGCAAGGTATTGAAGCGCAACTTCATCGAGACAGCTACACGCATCATGCTCGATGCTCCTTACCAGAAGCCAGACAAGTCGGCTTTCGATATCGACCGCATGGGTGTGAAGGCTTCACAGTTCTCATTCGCCCGTTTGCAGAACGCGGACCCAGTACTTGGCGTCGACATGAGTTCTACAGGTGAGGTAGGCTGTATGGGCGACACCTTCGAGGAGGCATTGCTCAACTCGCTGATTGCCACAGGCTACAAGATTCCTTCAAAGGAGAAGGGCATCATGATTTCGAGCGGTGGCACCAAGGAGAAGGCTTCCATGCTTGATGCTGCCCAGGCTCTGGTAAAGAACGGCTACACCGTTTATGCCAGCGAGGGAACTGCCAAGTTCCTCAACGACAATCATGTGAAGGCTATTGCCGTGGCCTGGCCCGACGAGGATCACAAGGACATGCCTAACGTCATGGAAATGATTGCCGACCACAAGTTCGACCTCATCGTGAACATTCCAAAGAACCATACCAAGCGAGAGCTTACCAATGGTTACAGAATCCGTCGCGGTGCCATCGACCACAACATTCCATTGATGACCAACGCACGCTTAGCCTCTGCTTTCATCGAGGCTTTCTGCACACTCTCGCAGGACGACCTGCAGATTAAGAGTTGGCAGGAGTACGAGTAATCTCGTTGTTTTTTAGGCACGGATTACACGGATTGCACGGATTTATACGAGAGATGATTATCGCTTTGCTTTTATTAGCACCATAATTCCGTGTAATCCTTGTAATCCGTGCCTTTTCTATATCCTAAAAAACTTATGCCACACCCTCCAAGCCTTACGGGGCTTTTTTATTCTCTGCCATGAGAAAAAGGAGCTGAAATGATGCCTTTCTCATTATTTTGTTGTACCTTTGCAAACAGAAATAAGAATAAAGAATGATAGTTTGTATAGCAGAGAAACCCAGTGTTGCCAAAGACATAGCCCGCATCATAGGCGCAAACTCGGCACACGACGGATATATGGAAGGTAACGGATACCAAGTAACCTGGACCTTCGGCCACTTGTGTGAGCTGAAGGAACCCGACGACTATACCCCCATGTGGAAAAGATGGAGCCTTTCGGCCCTGCCCATGATTCCACAAAGATTCGGCATCAAGCTCATCAATGACGAAGGCATCAAGCGACAGTTTGGTACCATAGAGCGACTGATGCAGGCGGCCGACAGCATCATCAACTGTGGTGACGCCGGACAGGAAGGTGAGCTCATACAGAGATGGGTGATGCAGAAAGCACAGGCCAAATGTCCCGTAAAGCGACTCTGGATTTCATCAATGACCGATGAAGCCATCCGACAGGGATTTCAGGAACTGAAAGACCAGAGTGAGTATCAGCCGCTCTACCTTGCCGGACTCTCACGTGCCATAGGCGACTGGATACTCGGAATGAACGCCACACGTCTATACACCCTGAAATACGGACAGAACAGACAGGTGCTCAGCATAGGACGTGTGCAGACTCCCACCCTTGCACTCATCGTGAACCGACAGAAAGAAATCGACAACTTCGAGCCAGAACCCTACTGGGTGCTTGCCACCATCTATCGCGACACACAGTTTACTGCCACAAGCGGTAAATTCACCAGCAAGGAGGAAGGCGAGAAAGCATTCAGCACCATCGCCGGAAAACCCTTCACCGTGACTGCTGTCACCAAGAAGAAAGGCACCGAGGCGCCACCTCACCTCTACGACCTCACATCGCTGCAAGTGGACTGCAACAAGAAGTTCAGCTATTCTGCCGACATGACGCTCAAGCTCATACAGAGCCTCTACGAGAAGAAATTTACTACCTATCCTCGTGTGGACACCCAGTTTCTTACCGACGACATCTACCCCAAATGTCCTCAGATTCTCAATGGTGTGAGTCAGGCAAAGATCAACAGCCAGCAGAAATACCTGCCCCTGATACAGCAACTGGCAGCAACAGGAAAGAAACTGCCCAAGAGCAAAAAGGTGTTCGACAACAGCAAAGTGACCGACCACCATGCCATCATCCCTACAGGAGTGCCACCCTCGGGACTTACAGATATGGAAGCCAATGTGTACGACCTCATTGCCAAGCGCTTCATCAGTATCTTTTATCCTGACAGCAAGTTCTCTACCACAACCGTCCTGGGCGAAGTAATCGGCGAGACTGACGGTAAAGAACAGAAGGTGGAATTCAAAGTGAGCGGCAAGGAAATACTCGAACCAGGCTGGAGAGATGTATATGCCAAGGAGTCAAACAACAAAAACACCGACGAGGAGGAGACTGACGGCAACAACAGCAAGAAGGAAAACGTAGAAGAACGCACCCTGCCCACATTCGTGAAGGGAGAGAGCGGTGACCACAAGCCTACACTCACGGAGAAGTGGACCACACCGCCCAAATACTACACCGAAGCCTCGCTGCTCAGAGCCATGGAGACGGCTGGAAAGTTTGTGGAAGACGAAGAACTGCGCGCTGCCCTGAAGGAGAACGGAATAGGCAGACCTTCATCGCGTGCCGGCATCATCGAAACCCTCTTCAAGCGACACTACATAAGGCGACAGCGAAAAAACCTCGTTGCCACACCTACGGGTATCGAACTCATCGACACCATCAACGAGGAACTGCTGAAAAGCTGCGAACTGACAGGTATCTGGGAGAAGAAGTTGCGCGACATAGAGCACAAAACCTACGACCCTGCCGACTTCATCAACGGACTGAAGGAACAGATCAATCAGATTGTGAAAGACGTGCTGTCGGACAACAGCGCACGCCACGTCACCATAACCACCGAGGAAGACCTCAAGAAAAAGCCTGCAGCCAAGAAAACAACGGCAAGAAAGCCTTCGGCGACTGGAACATCGCAGCCTGCGACTCCTGCGGCAAACGAAGACCCAATGGTAGGCAAGCCCTGCCCACTGTGTGGAAAGGGAACCATCATCAAGGGAAAGACAGCCTACGGATGCAGCAACTGGAAGGAAGGATGCCAGTACAGACTGCCATTCGACAAGATGTAATTTTCTGAGGTTTAGCATGTACGGAAGTTGAGTAAATCTCTGGTAAGAAAAAATAATTCACCCCTTTTTACGTTATCCTAATATGAAACATATTAGACGGAACACAATGCTCTTGCTCATCAGCAGCCTCCTGCTGATGAGCTGTGGAGCAGACAAGTATATGAAGAAAGGCGAGAAGTTTCTTGCCTTAGGCGAATATTACGATGCCGCCGACCAGTTCAAGCAGGCTTACACACGTACGCCAGCCAAGGAGCGCGACACCCGTGGAAAACGGGCGCTGAAGATGGCTCAATGCTACCAGCGCATCAATGCCACACCCAAAGCCATAGCTGCCTATCGAAACGCCATACGCTACAACCAGGCATCGAAGGAAGACCAACTGGCCTATGCCCGACAGTTGCTCAAGAATGGCGACTACCGACAGGCTGAGAAGGTGTTCCTGATGCTCAAAGACTCCATGCCTGGAAACCAGCTCGTTGCCAACGGACTGAAGTCGGCACAGATGTCACCCGAATGGAAGAAGCAGGGAAGCCGATACATCGTAAAACGCATGGATGTCTTCAACTCACGACGCCACGACTATTCGCCCGTACTCTTCGGCGATGACTACGACCAACTTTATTTTACCTCGACACGCAACGAGGCGCTGGGAGACGAACTGAGTGGAATCACAGGCACCAAGGCTGGCGACATCTTCCTCTCAGAAAAAGACGACCGAGGAAAATGGAGCAAACCCGAGGCCATAGGCACCGGACTGAACACCGACTATGATGAGGGAGCCTGCTGCTTTACGCCCGATGGCAGGGAAATGTATCTCACCCAGTGTGTCACCGACCCCTCATCGCCACGTTATGCACAGATAGCCACCTCACCACGTTCGGATGCGGCTTGGGGAAAAGCCACGATGCTGGAAGTGACGAAAGACACACTGAGCAGCTATGCCCATCCTGCCATCTCGCCCGATGGAGAATGGCTCTACTTCGTTTCCGACATGCCTGGAGGAATGGGCGGACTCGACATCTGGCGCGTCAGACTTACGGCTGCCGGACTGGGAGGAGTAGAGAACCTTGGCGAACCTGTCAACACTCCTGGCGACGAGATGTTTCCTACCTTCCGTCCCAATGGCGACCTGTACTTCAGCAGCAACGGACATCCCGGACTGGGCGGACTCGACATCTACATAGCCAAAGTAGATGCCAAGACCCGCCAATACAAGATAGAACATCCTGGTTATCCACTCAACTCAGAGGGCGACGACTTCGGAATGACCTTCGAGGGGCCTCACAACCGAGGCTTCTTCTCGTCCAACCGTAAAGACGGACGCGGATACGACCATATCTACTCGTTCGAGAACCCCGAAATCGTTACCACCATCAAGGGATGGGTTTACGAGATGGGCGGTTATGAGCTTACTGCCGCACAGGTAATGGTGGTGGGCAACGACGGAACCTACAAGAAACTGCCTGTCAAGGGCGACGGCTCTTTCACTCTTCCCATCAAGCCTCATGTGGACTATCTGCTGATGGCATCGTGCAAGGGATTCCTCAATCACAAGGAAGAACTGCGTGTCGACACCGCCAAAGAGAGCAAGGAATATGTGCTGCAGTTCCCCTTGGCTTCTATCACAGCCCCGGTTCTTATCGACAACATCTTCTACGATTTCGACAAAGCCACCCTTACACCTGCCAGCACCAAGGCTCTCGACGAGCTCACAGCGCTGCTCAAGGAGAACCCTAATGTAACCATTGAGTTGGGAGCCCATTGCGACTATAAGGGAAGTGCCGAATACAATCAGCGCCTCTCGCAACGAAGGGCTCAGGCTGTAGTCGACTATCTCATCGCCCACGGCATAGCCAAAGACAGGCTCACGCCAAGAGGTTACGGATGGGAAAAGCCGAAGACAGTACGCAAGAAGATGACCGAGAAATATCCATGGCTCAAGGAAGGCGACGTGCTCACCACCGAGTTTATCACCAAGCAGACCAAAGAGCATCAGGAAATATGCAACCAGCTGAACCGACGCACCGAGTTTATCGTGCTGCGTACTACCTACGGACTCTTCGACGAGAAGGGAAATCTGAAGAATCCGCCTCAGCCCAAACAAAAGAAAGAAAACAAAAACGCAGAAGACGTCTTCGACATCGACTTCTGACAATAAGCAATAACACTACATCATGACCAAGATATTACCAGAAGAGTTTATACAGCAAACCCAGGAACTGATGAGTGAGGAAATGTTTGCACAACTTTCCGACGCCATCTGTCATTCAGAGCCGCCAACAAGTATCAGACTCAATCGGTTCAAAGCGCCACAGGGAACGCATCTTGCCGACAATAGCAGCACAGATGCTGAAGCCGAAGTGAAGACACATAATGAGTCGAAAAAAACGGCTGCCTCTATTGTGCCCTGGTGTCCCGACTATGGCAGATACCTTACAGAAAGGCCCAACTTCACCTTCGACCCACTCTTCCATGCCGGTCTGTATTATGCCCAGGAAGCCTCTTCCATGTTTGTCGACCTCGTGGTAAGACAACTCATTCACGAGCCTGTTGTCATGCTCGACCTTTGTGCTGCACCTGGCGGAAAGTCTACAGCCGTGCGTAATGTTCTCCCCGACGGCAGTCTGCTCTTCAGCAATGAACCCATGCGCACACGAGCACAGATTCTCGCAGAGAACATGCAGAAGTTCGGACACCCCGACGTTATCGTTACCAATAACTACCCCAAGGATTTCCAGAAGGCTGGCGTTCTCTTTGATGTCATCCTCGCTGATGTGCCCTGTTCGGGAGAAGGCATGTTCCGCAAAGACGACGGGGCAATAAGCGAATGGAGCATTGACAATGTAAACAACTGCAGTTCTCTGCAACGCAGCATCATCGAGGACATTTGGCCCTGCCTCAAACCTGGCGGACTGCTTATCTACTCTACCTGCACCTTCAACAAACTCGAGGACGAGTTGAACGCAGCCCACATCATCTACATGAAGGGAGCAGAACCTGTAGAACTCGATATTGACGAGGCGTGGGGCATCACGGGCAATCTGACTCACCACAATTTCCCTGTATATCGTTTTCTGCCTGGCAAGACACGCGGCGAAGGACTCTTCCTCACCGTCATGCGAAAGAACGAGGATGCAGAGACACTCGATATCAAATCCGACAGATATAACAAGAGCAGAAAAAAAATAAAGGGAAAAAGCAGGGGCAACTCACCCTATTTACACATCCCCCAGGACTGGATCAATCATCCAGAATCCTATCAGGGCGCACGCATAGGCGATCATCTGTACGCCATATCGGAGTCATGGAGCAACATCTTTGACAGCGCATCTCCCAACCTCAAAGTTCTGCACGCTGGCATCGAGATAGGAACCATTAAAGCCTCACTCATCCCTGCACAAAGTCTGGCGCTGTCTATCGACTTGTCACGCCAAACTTTCCCACAGGTAGAACTCAATTATGCCGATGCCTTGCGCTATCTGCGCAAAGAGGCTGTCAATCTGCCTGAAGGCACACCGCGCGGCTATGTGCTCGTCACCTATCGTGGAATTCCTTTAGGCTGGGAGAAGAACATCGGCAACCGTGCCAACAATCTCTACCCACAAGAATGGAAGATAAAGAGCAGCCACGTACCCGAAACCGACAAGCCTGTCATCACATGGTAAAACAGCAAGAAATAAGCCTCATCGCCTGCATTGCCCAGAATGGCGCCATCGGTTTTCACAACCATCTGCTCTACCCTATCAGGCAGGACATGCAGCGATTCAAGACGCTCACCACGGGACATACCGTCATCATGGGCAGGATGACTTATCTGTCGTTGCCCAACGGACCTTTGCCCAACAGGCGCAACATCATCGTCTCCAAGACAATGAGGAAAGAACAGAGTGCAGAGATGACATCAGCGAATGAAGCAGAATCAAAAAACAGAGAATTGTCTCATGCATCAGCACTTCAATACGAGGTGTGCCGCAGTTTGGAAGAAGCCCTTTCCCGATGCCGCGACCAAGGCGAGAAAGAAGTGTTCATCATCGGCGGAGTCATGCTCTATCGGTTAGCCCTCAGTCTTGCCACTCGTCTGTACCTCACCATCGTAGAAGATACGCCACAACAGGCAGATGCCTTCTTTCCTCTCACAGCCAACGAGGTGGAATGCTTAAACCAAGCAGGATGGAAGAAAGTGAAGGAGGAGACACATAACGAAGGCAAACTCACATTCCGATTTGTGGACTTAGAGAAATGTTAGAAAAACGTAAAAATAAAGACAACAAATCATGCTGAAAAAATTATTCGGTTTTGACCCAGCTCAAAACAAGTTGAAAACAGAGATTGTGGCAGGTATTACCACCTTCCTCACCATGGCCTACATCCTGGCCGTAAACCCCAACATCTTCAGTAGTCTTGCCTCTCAGGGCATGGATACACACGCAGTATTCACCGCCACAGTACTGGCTGCTGTAGTAGGAACACTCATCATGGCAATATATGCCAAGAAACCTTTCGGACTGGCTCCCGGCATGGGACTGAACGCCTTCTTCGTCTTCACCGTGTGCCTCACCATGGGCTATCCCTGGCAAATGGCGCTCACGGCAGTACTTATCGAGGGGTTCATCTTTATCATCCTGTCAGCAACAGGCATTCGTTCGCTGATGGTTGATGCCATTCCTGCCTCTCTGAAACGTGCCATTGGTGCAGGTATCGGCCTCTTTATCGCCTTCATAGGTCTGAAGAATGCAGGCATCGTAGCTGCCAATGCCGCCACTCTTGTGACGATAGGAAAAATAACAGAAGGCTCGGCCCTGTTGGGTGCCATAGGCATCGTCATCACCAGTGTGCTTGTCATCAAGAAAGTGCCAGGAAGTCTGCTTATCGGCATCATCGCCACCACGCTGATTGGTATTCCTATGGGCATTACGAAGATTACGGGTCTGATAGACATTCCTCCTTCGATTACCCCCATTTTCTGTCAGTTTGACTTCTCCCGCATTTTCTCTATCGACATGGTAATCATTGTGCTGACATTTCTCTTTATCGATATGTTCGACACTATGGGCACCCTGGTTGGCGTATGTACCAAGGCAGGCATGATGAGCCCAGACGGCAAGATACATGGACTGAACAAGGCTTTCATGGCTGATGCTGTGGCAACAGTGACAGGAGCCTGCTTCGGAACCAGTACCACCACTACATACGTGGAGAGTGCATCAGGCGTAGCCCAGGGCGGTAGGACAGGTCTCACGGCTTTTGTCACAGCAGTCTGCTTCCTGATAGCATTGTTCTTCGCTCCCCTGTTCCTGTCAGTTCCTGCTGCCGCTACCACTCCTGTGCTCGTCATCGTGGGCTTGTTTATGATGTCGCCCATCAAGGATATCAATATGAACGACTATGCCGAGTCGATTCCTGCCTTCATCACCATCGTGATGATGCCGCTCACATATAGCATTTCCGACGGAATCCTGTGCGGTATGATCAGTTATGTACTTATCAACGCACTGTGTGGAAGCTTCAAGAAGTTGAGCATCACCATGTGGGTTTTGGCGATTTTATTCGTACTGAAGTATATTTTCATTTAGAGAAGTTAAAGAAGTTAGAGAAGTTAAATTCTCTAACTTCCCTATTTGCGAAAGCCCCCGTTACTTATATATGAAATAAGAGCCTCCATCGCTCTTACAGTATTTTTTGAGCAACGACTGTATGTATTCGGCATTGGCACGCACCTGTTGCTCGTTTCCATCATAGCCATTAATAAGCACCACAAGATGAGAAGTGTCTGACATCATCTTGGTGCGCTCATTGTCGCTGGTTGGCGTTCCAACGCCTCCCAGACTGTCTCTGTATACAGGCAGTCCCTCGATATTGATGTTTCCTCTTCCTATTCCCTCGTAAGGTTCACCGGCCTTGCCAACGCCCAGTGTTAGTGTATCGCCCTCAAACTTGTCGGCATCAAATCCTCCGATGCTGTAACCGAATGCGATGCTGGCAAGGTTGACCAGGTCGACGAGCGTGTCTCTCTGATAGAGTTGTTTGCCCTGAAGCATTCTCCTGATGAGCGCCTCGGAAGCAGGACGATAGCGCGAAGGATCTTTTCCGCAGGCACGATAAACCTTCCTTGTGGCGGCAATGCCACTCATTTCCTTCAGCGACTCTGTAGTCAGCGTGTCTCTGTATTTCTCGCCAAGGGCGTTAATCTCGTCCCACAGTTCCTGGCAATAAGGCGAGTTCTGTACATTGGCTTCCACACAAGCCCCTACGAATTTGGGGCAAACTGTTTCTATCTCTTCTGATACGATAATTTTCATTTGCTGTATGTTTTAGTTGAAGATTCCATTGCTGTTGCAAAAATACAAAACTTTTCTGACAGTAGACGAAGGTATCAGGTATAAAAAACAAGAATCCCTGCAAATCTTACGATTTACAGGGTTTATCTTGGGTGGAAGGTGGGACTCGAACCCACGACATTCAGAACCACAATCTGACGCTCTAACCAACTGAACTACATCCACCATTTGGCTTTAAAAAGAGTTATTTCTTTTAAGCGAGTGCAAAGGTACGGAATTTATTTGGAATAACCAAACAAATTCCGCATTTTTTTAAAAAAATTACTTTGCAGGAGTTGCAGGCACCGCAGGAGCAGCCTTTTCAGCAGCATTCTGAGCAGCAGGAGCAGCATTCTGAGCAGCAGGCGCAACCTTCTTGGCAGCATCGCTGTTAGCACCTGGCATAGCAGGCAGCGCTGTCTGTTCCTGTGTAGCACCTTCCATCACGCTATTGTCGCCGATAGCCTGAGGAGCCACATAAGCACAAGCAACACTGAGGAAAACCATCGCTGCAGCGAGTCCCCATGTCAATTTTTCCACTAAGTCGGTAGTCTTGCGAACTCCCATGATAGAGTTGGTTGAAGAGAAGTTGGAAGCAAGTCCACCACCTTTAGATTCCTGGATGAGCACGATGAAAATCATCAGCAATGAAGCCAGGACGATTAAAACTACAAATAATGTGTAAGCCATTTTTGATTTTTGTTATTTATTATTTTTACTATTTATTATCAGTTTCTCCAAGAATCGCATCTGGTCAGTATAGTATGCGCTCTTGTTGGGTTGTTTATGATAGAGTCGCTCAATGATTTCGTGCGCTCTCTCGTACTTGCCCTGTTTGATATAGATGCGTGCGAGTGTTTCGGTGAAGATACCGCTGTTCTCTGTAGTCTCGCTGTTGCTGTTGACCTCGTCGTCATCTATGGCCGGTTTGTATTCCAGCTCAGCATCAGCAGTAGCATCGAGCTTAGGCAACTGGAATCCTCCATCGTCAATGAAGTCGTCGATAAGCGCCAGCGTGCGTGAGGAGTTGTTGTCCTTTTCCTGTTCCGCATCTTCTGTCTCCATCAGATAAGCCACATAGTCGACGGCAGCGTCGGCAGGCGTAGGCTTTCGCTTGTTTTTCTGTGCCGCGTCTTTCTCCTCTTCGGCATCACTGGGTATCGACTCGAGGAAGTTGTCTATCAAGTCGGAAGTTCGGTCGGAAGCATTGTTGGCATTTCCTGCCTTCTTCTCTTCCCGATTGGTTTCCTTCTTGAGTTGATAGTGAGCCGCCTCCACCATTCTGAAGATTACCTTTCGGTCGGTGATATAGATAGCAGCCTTTCTCAGTTCCTCGTCGAAACTCGGGTCGTGGAGCAGGTAGAGGTTCTGCAACATCAAAAGGCGGGCTGTCTGATAGTACGGATAGAGTGCTAACAGTGCCCGGAGATCATAAAGCGTCTCCTTGTTCATCTCCTCAGGATGTTGTATCAGTCTACTTAATTCCACGTTATACTTTCGCGTTATATTTTATTTCCTAATCTTTATATACAGAGTGTCGGCATTTGATTCTTCACCCTTTACTCATTTACCAGTTGGCCACGGTAGCATTGAAGATCTGTTCCACCAGGTCTTTCACCATCTGTGTGACGAGTTCTTCCTGTACGGCGTTCAGACTCTGCGTTGTGTCGTAGCTCTTGGTAGAGGTAAACTGGCGCTCGAAGTCCTCGGCATGGTTCTTGTTGTTGGTGAATCTCACATTGACAGTCATCGACAGCTCGGTCTGTGCAGAGTATCCCTCACTCGATACCGACTTGTTTCGCTGGCTGTACTGTGTGATTTCTCCCTCTATCTTGAGGTCTCCATTTCGCTTCACCTGTATCAGTCGGGTGTGGCTGGCGAACTCATCCTTCAGCTGATTGTTGAACATCGGTCCCATAGGTCCCCAGACATAGGAGCTGCGAATAGGGAACTCGGCAAGCTCTATGGTCTTGGTTTTGGTATAGTCGATGCTGGCACCATTGAAGGCATACTTTACCGAGCATGCAGCCGTGGTGGCGATAATGGCGAAGATTACACCTATTATATATATATGCTTGAAGAGATGCTTCATTTTGTTATTTTCTTCTTGTCGTCTTAGCCTCTTGGCTTCTTTTATTTCTTCACATCGTCGCCATCGTCGTCCTCAGCCTCGTCGTTGTCGCCGAGCTTGTATGCCTTGATGCGTCGATACAGAGTTCTGTCGGATATTCCCAGTTCTTTGGCAGCTTTCTTTCGGTTGCCGTTGTTGCGTTCCAGTGCTTTCTCCACCATCTGCTTGCCCAGGTCGTTGAGGTTGAGCGTCTCCGCCTCATGTATTTCCTCCACTTCGGCATCTTCTGTGAATGGATGGTGCAACGCCTCGCTTTCCTTTTCGACAGGGGCTGGATAGCTTATGGGGGTTATGGGTGTCAGGGGCTGTGGTTCGGCAAAGCCTTTGGCTCCGTTGAGCTGTCGTGCCTCGTCGAGCTGTTTGCGCAGCGAGTTCATGTCGCGCCGCAGGTCGCTAACGTTGCCCCTCAGTTCGTAGAGAATCTTGTAGAGCAGTTCGCGCTCACTCTCATAGCTGTGGGTTCCTCCCTGCCCTGGTGCGATGGTAGCCAACTGTGTGGTCTCCTCGTCTTGCGGAATGAACCTGAGCAGCGTCTGTGCGTCGATTTCCCTTTCCTCGCTCAGTACCGACATCTGTTCGGTAATGTTCTTGAGCTGTCTCACGTTGCCAGGCCATTTGTATTTCAGCATGATGGCCTTGGCGTCATCGGTAAGCACAATTTTAGGCAGTTTGTACTTCTCGGCCATCTGCATGGCGAAGAGTCGGAACAAGAGCAGGATATCGTTTCCCCTCTCTCGCAGAGGCGGCATCATGATGGGTATGGTGTTGAGGCGATAGTACAGGTCTTCGCGGAAGCGTCCCTCGCTGACGGCCTTTCTCATGTTGACATTGGTAGCCGCCACGATGCGCACATTCGTCTTGCGAACTTCCTGTCCGCCCACGCGTATGTATTCTCCCGTCTCGAGCACTCTCAGCAGTCTTGCCTGTGTGGCGATGGGCAGTTCGCCCACCTCATCGAGGAAGATGGTTCCCTTATTGGCGATGCCGAAATATCCCTCGCTCTCGCCTATGGCTCCGGTGAACGAACCTTTCTCATGACCGAAGAGCTCACTGTCGATGGTTCCCTCAGGAATGCTTCCACAGTTGATGGCGAAATACTTCTCCCGTCTGCGTGGAGAATTGTCGTGAATGACCTTCGGAATGATTTCCTTTCCCACGCCGCTTTCTCCGATGATGAGCACAGAAAGATCAGTCGGTGCCACCTGCAGGGCGACATCGAGAGCTCGGTTCAATTCGTCGCTGTTGCCTACGATATTGTACCTCAATTTGATCTTCTGAAGTTCAGATGTATTCATTTAGCTGCCAAAATTACGCATTTTTTTTGAATTAACTGCAATATTGGCCTGAAAATAGTCCTTTTTTAACGTTTAGCCTCTGGCGAATCTGCTTTCTTCTTTGGAATAGCGAATCTCACCTTCTCGCTGTCGTCTCTTTTCTCGTGGAAGAGTTTGGGCAGTGGGTTCTCGCAGGCCTCGTCGTAACTGCTGCGATATCTGAAGGTGTCGATGGCCAGATAGACGGCATTTCTGAAGGCAGACTCATCGGCAGTATTTGTACCTGCAATCTCGTATCCGGGCGTGATATCAGCGCTGGTTCGGATGACAGGCATTCCTGCTGTATAAATAACGCCCCGTCCGTCGTTGATCGACTTGAATGGAGCTGTGGCCTGGTCGTGATACATGGCCAGAACACCATCAAACTCTCTGAAGTCGCCATTGCCGAAGAAGTCGTCGGCAGGATAAGGTCCGAAGGCCTGTACGCCCTTGACTGCCAGCTCGTCGATGGCAGGAATGATGATTTCCTTCTCCTCGTTTCCGCAGCTTGTCTCCTCATTGTTCTTGGGGTTGAGTGCCAGCACGGCGATACGTGGATTGCTGATGTTGAAGTCGCGCTTGATGGTTTGCTGGAAGAGGGTTGCCTTCTCTACGATTTTCTCTGCCGTGATCTGTGCAGCAACCTCTTTGAGCGGCAGTTTCTCTGTCACCGAAGCGATGCGCAGCGTATCGCCCACGAGGATGCTGAGTCCCTTCTTTCCCTCACCGAGACAGGTCTCGATGTAGTGCTTGTGTCCCTTGAAGGCGAAGCCCTCGATGAATGCGTTCTGACTGTTGATAGGTGCTGTCACCAACACATCATACAGATCGTCTCTGAAGTCGGTCATGGCTCTGTCGAGTGCCTTCACCGCAGCCTGTCCCGACTCCTCTGTAGGCACACCCATGTCCACCTTCACCTCCTCCTCGACAGCCGCCAGAAGGTTGATGCGTCCTTCCTCGGCGTCTTCGGCCTTCTGGATGATGGAGAACTGCGCGGGCAGGTTCATGGCCTTGCGGTAGTAGGCCGCCACCTTGGGCGAGCCATAGACGATAGGCGTGCAAAGCTCCAGCATCTCGGGCTCTGCAAAGGTTTTAAAGATCAGTTCGTATCCGATACCATTGGTATCTCCATGGGTGATAGCCACCCTGATTTTCTTGTTGTCCATTTTGGATTCTTATTTTATTGTAGAAAGAGCAGCCTCGAGCTGCTTGATTAGTATTTTCTTTTTCTTTTCGGGCGCATAGACGAAGCCAATGACAGCCATGCTGCCCCGTGTCCTCATCACGTAGGGTCCGCCCATGGCGTCGCCCTTCATCTCCCACAGTCCCCGCCTCATTCCCTGCCTGTCGGCCTGGCTCATGTCGGCAAGCTGCATGTACATGCCGTCGGTCTCGCCGGGCAGGTTTCGCTTCAGGGCGCTGTCGGCCTGGGCCTTCAGGTCGTCACGGCTCCGGCCGTGGCTCTTGGTCTTGAAGAATATCAGGCTCTGCATTCCCGTGCTGGCATTGTCGGTGAGCCATGCGAAGTCTTTGGCTTGCTTACCGGCATTCATCGAGGCAGGAATCCTCATGCTGATGCCGAAGCGCTGCCTCATCTCCTTCTGTCTGTCGGGATTTTGTGGCACGACGGTGGCAAGATGCCGTAGCTCCGATGTGTCGAAGAGGCTCCTCAGCTTCCCGCCGTCCAGCCTGTGGCGAAGCTGCTCAGCCGACTGTGCCTGTATGTAGACGACGGTCTGCGGCACGGCACTCACGTCTTTCCTCATCTTCACGGCATAGCCTTTGTTATGGGCATTGATGTCCACCACGATGCGGTTTCTCACCAGCTGGTAGCTTCCGCGCACCTTTCCCTTCCTCACCTGTATAAGGCTGAACATCGGTTCGGGCTGTGGCAGATGCGGCATATCGGCCGTCATCATCCGGGTCACGATGCTGTCGCTGTCGCCTTCCAGCACCACCTCGTAGGGCAGCCCGGTGCTTGCGGGTTTTCTTCCACCCATGCCATCGCAGCCGACGAGTGTCAGCGCCAGGCAGCACAGCGCAGCACTAAGCCTGTTCGTTCTCATGCTGTCTTATCTCTCCTATCTTCTTCGATGTGCTCAGCAGTCCGCAGGCAGCATAGATGTCCTGTCCACGGCTGGCGCGGATGGTGGTGAACACACCGTGCTGGGTCAGATAGTCGCGGAACTGCTCCATCTTCTCGTCGCTCACTCCCTGCAGCGGGATGTCGGGAATCTGATGGAAGCGTATCAGGTTGAAGCGGCAGTCGAGCCCCTTCACCAGCCTGATGATGGCCTTGGCGTGCTGCATGCTGTCGTTCAGCCCCTTGAAGACGATGTATTCGAACGAGAGTCGGCGCTGATGCGAGAAGTCGTAGTTGCGCAACAGTTCCACCACCTGTTCTATTCCCATTCCTCTCTCTGCCGGCATCAGCTCGGCACGCTCTGCCGGTATCGGGTCGTGCATGGAGATGGCCACGTGGCACTCGCTCTCCTCGAGGAATCGTTTCAACTTATTCTTCACGCCCACCGAACTGACGGTGATGCGCTTGGGGCTCCATGCCCAACCATAGTCGGCAGTCAGGATGTCCGTGGCACGGAGCACATTGTCGAGGTTGTCCATTGGCTCGCCCTGCCCCATGAACACGATGTTGGTCAACTTGTCCACCTCGGGCAGCGAGTATATCTGGTTGAGGATGTCGCCTGCAGGCAGACTGCCCTCAAACCCCTGCTTTCCTGTCTGACAGAACAGGCAGTTCATCTTGCACCCCACCTGTGACGATACACAAAGCGTGGCGCGGTCTTTGTCGGGGATGTAGACCGTCTCTACAAACTTTCCGCTCCGTGTGGGGAACAGATACTTGATGGTTCCGTCTACCGAGTGCTGTGCGTCGGAATATCCGAAGCATCCTATTTCGTATTCTTCAGCCAGCTTGGCACGGTTGGCTTTCGATATGTTCGTCATCTCGTCGATGCTCTTCACATGCTGCTGATAGAGCCATTTTGCCATCTGTCCACCGGTGAAGGCAGGCATGCCCAAATCCTTGGCCACCTGCTTCAGTTCGGCGAGTGTCAGACCGAGAAGATATTTTTTTTCGTTATTCATAGTGCAAAGATACGCTTTTTTGCTGAAAAATTGTTATCTTTGCCACATATTTTAAGATAATAAGCAAAAATGAGAGAAAAAATAGACCTTTTCTTGCCTTTTGAAGCCTTGGAGAAGGATGAAGAAACGCTGCTCGAGCTTCATGAGAACAAGACGGTTCAACATATCAATCTGCTGGTAAGCAGCGACTTTGCCTCGCAGCACCAAGTGCCCGAAGGCTGTACCTTTGTAGTAATCGACAGAATGGAGTCATCCAACACGGTGATGAGCATAGCCGAGAACACGGATGCCGACTATCTGCTGTTGTGCACCAGGATGACGTCGGTGCGCTGGGGGCTCTATGCCCTGGAACGCTTTCTGCGCACTGCCGACGACACGGGAGCGGTGATGGTCTACAGCGACCACTACTCCTTGGAGGAAGGCGCCCTGACGAAGCATCCCGCCATCGACTATCAGGCAGGAAGCCTCCGCGACGACTTCGACTTCGGCAGCCTGTGGCTCATCAAGTCGCAGGCGCTGCTCGACTATGTGGCGCAGACCGACCGTATGGATTATCAGTATGCCGGACTCTACGACCTGCGCCTGTATCTGAGCAGAAAGGGCGAGATATTCCATCTCAACGAATATCTCTACACCGAGGCCGAGCTCGACACCCGCAAGAGCGGCGAGAAACAGTTCGACTATGTCAATCCGCGCAACCGCGAGGTACAGATTGAGATGGAGCGTGCCTGCACAGCCCATCTCGAGAAGGTGGGAGCCATCGTCGACACCAACTTCTACCGCCAGCCCGACTTCGACGAGCAGGACTTCGCCTGCGAGGCCTCTGTCGTCATTCCCGTGTTCAATCGCGAGAAGACCATTGCCGACGCCGTGAAGAGCGCCCTGTCCCAGAAGACCAACTTCCCCTATAATGTCATCGTGGTCAACAACCATTCCACCGACAGCACCGGTGAAATCCTCGACTCGATAGACGACGGGCGCCTGATACAGATAGTGCCCGGCCGCACCGACCTGGGCATCGGCGGCTGCTGGAATGTGGCTGTCAACAGCGACCATTGCGGAAAGTTCGCCGTACAGCTCGACAGCGACGACCTGTATTCCTCACCCAAGACACTGCAGAAGATCGTCGACGCCTTCCACGAGCAGAAGGCAGCCATGATCATCGGCTCGTACCGCATGTGCGACTTCGACCTCAACACCCTGCCCCCGGGACTCATCGACCACAAGGAATGGACCGAAGACAACGGCTGCAACAACGCCCTGCGCATCAATGGTTTGGGAGCGCCACGCGCCTTCTTCACACCCTTGGTGCGACAGATACAGTTCCCCAACACCTCCTATGGCGAAGACTACGCCCTGGGACTGGCTTTCTCGCGCCGTTACCGCATAGGCCGCATCTACGACGAGCTCTATCTCTGCCGCCGCTGGGGTGGCAACAGCGACGCAGCCCTCAGCGTGGAGCGGGTGAATGCCAACAACCTATATAAAGACCGTCTGCGCACCATGGAGCTCAAGGCCCGACAGCAGATGCTGCAGGGCAAGGCCGACATCATGGAGGACAGCAGCATCTCGCGCTTCTTCAACCGACAGTTGGAGATGTGGGAAGACGCACGCCACCGCTTCCGCGACCTCAAGCACGTAGAGGTGCGCCAGCTCTCCGACCAGCTGAAGGTGCAGTTCAATTCTGCACGCATCGTCAGCACAGGCGCCAAGATAGACAAGCACACACTCGGCGAGCGCCCCTGCTTCCTGTGCGAGCGAAACCGCCCCAAGGAACAGATGACCAAGCAGATAGACGACCACTTCCAGCTCCTGGTCAACCCCTTCCCCATCCTGCCGGTCCACTTCACCATTCCCGCCACCAAGCACCAGCCACAGTCCATCTACCGCCATTATGGCGAGATGCACAGACTGTTGTCGCTCCACAGCGAGCTGATGGTGTTCTACAACGGTCCTAAGTGTGGCGCCTCAGCCCCCGACCACCTGCACTTCCAGGCTGGCACAAGCGGCGTGCTACCCCTGCAGACCAACTGGCAACGCCTCTCGCGCAACCTCACCGACGTCATCTCGCTCACCGACGAGGAGAAGATTTCCGTGCTGCGCGACTTCCTCGTGCCTGCCTTCGTCATCATCTCGAAGAGCGAGGACAGCGACGAGGAACTCTTCCATCGCCTCTATCGCTCCATGCCGATGCGTGACGACGAGAGCGAGCCCATGATGAACATCATCGCCTGGCGAAAAGGCGACGAGTTTGTCAGCGTCGTCATCCCGAGAGAGAAGCACCGCCCTGACGCCTATTTCGCCGAAGGCGAGGCCCAGATGATGGTTTCGCCAGGAGCGCTCGACATGGCAGGACTGATCATCACTCCGCGCGAGGAAGACTTCAGCAAGATCAACCTCGACAAAGCCACAGCCCTGCTGCACGAGTGCGGCATTTCGGCAGAGAAGACGGAAGCCATCGTCAGCAATCTCAAGGCCTCTGCCGCGACCGCTCACGAGCATCCGCTCCAGCTGCTCGCCGGCAAGGGCAAACAGCCCAACGTGAACGTGGGCATCGTGAGCGGACAGAAGATTCACTTCTCGCTCAACAAGCCTTACCTGGCCAAGGGCGAGATGGTGACGGGCGAACAGGAAGTGGCGTTCTCCGAGGGCGGCATCCTGTGGAACGGCAACCAGTACAGCTCGCTCACCTTCCATCCGCAGAGCGCCGACGCCTCCTTCTCGCTCAGCGACGTGACCATAGGCGTCAACTTCCATTGGGAACGCAAGGAGACACAGACCTTCCTCGGCACCCTGCACTTTGTGGTGGAGTCGGACAAGATATGCGCCATCAACGAGCTGCCCGTAGAGCGATACCTCGAGAGCGTCATCTCGAGCGAGATGAGCGCCACGTCGAGCCTCGAGTTGCTCAAGGCCCATGCCGTCATCTCCCGCTCATGGCTCCTGGCACAGATGAAGAAGCGCCGCGAGGTGGCTGAGTCGGGCAACAACTTCTTCTCCTTTGTCAAGAAAGACGACCGACTCATACGCTGGTACGACCGCGAGGACCACACCATCTTCGACGTCTGCGCCGACGACCACTGCCAGCGCTATCAGGGCATCACCAAGGAGACTTCGCCCCATGTGGCAGAAGCCATCCGGCAGACCAAGGGACAGATCCTGATGGACGGCGACGACATCTGCGACGCACGCTTCTCGAAGTGCTGCGGCGGTGTCACCGAGGAGTTCCAGTACTGCTGGGAGGACACACCGAAAAACTATCTCAGCAGCGTGCGCGACATCATACAGGGCGTGAAGTCTGTCGGCTCCGCATCCCCAGCCCCACTGCCCTCGCTGCAAGACGAGGCTGCTGCCGAAGCCTGGATTCGCTCCAACCCTCCTGCCTTCTGCAACACCACAGACAAGAAGATACTCTCGCAGGTGCTCAACGACTACGACCAGGAAACAGCCGACTTCTACCGCTGGAAGGTGACGCTGACCCAGGAGAAGCTGAAGCAGCTGCTCGACGAGAAACTGAAAATGAATTTCGGCGACATCCTCGACCTTCAGGCCGAAGAGCGAGGCAAGAGCGGACGCATCAGCAAACTGCGCATCGTGGGCACCGAGAAGACATTCGTCATCGGCAAGGAACTCGAGATACGCCGTGCCCTGAGCGACACCCATCTCTACAGTTCTGCATTCGTGGTCGACAGATGCGACATCGACGAGAAAGGCGTTCCGCAGCGCTTCGACATCATCGGAGCCGGATGGGGACACGGTGTGGGACTCTGCCAGATAGGTGCCGCCGTCATGGGCGAGGAAGGCTTCGACTACGACGCCATCCTGTTGCACTACTATCAGGGAGCCGAAATCAAGAAAGTATATAAATAAGAGAAGTTAAAGGAGTTAAAGGAGTTAAGAAGTTAAGGAGTTAAGACAATAGCTTTTGTGGACTTGAAATTAAACATCAAACACAAAATATTTCATCAAGGCATTTGTCTTAACTCCTCAGCGACCGAAGGGAGCGATAACTCCTTAACT
>OOCI01001008.1_pt1 | contig 22592 bp, 30 predicted proteins | sample 1671761 | NCBI WGS metagenome assembly OOCI01 (sample SAMN06348190, study PRJEB24527) | human gut metagenome | biome: human gut; feature: ankylosing spondylitis patient; material: feces | host: Homo sapiens | place: China | collected 2015-10
CTCCTGGCGCAGTTTTCACATCTGTTCTTCTCATAACGACCATGATTAAATAAATCCTGTTCGCCAAGATCCAGTTTCTCGAAGGACGGCAGCGTAAGGATTTCTTTGCCACCCACCCTCCGAAAGCCGTGTATGTATTTTCAAAACGTGTCAATCCTTTGAGAAACGGATTGGAAGTTGACGAAAATGGTAAGCACTGGTCAAGTACCATGTGCTTCGCTTGGTTCGTATGGGAACATGGCTATACCGGCGAACCTTGCATTCGTTGGATTTAATTTGTGACAAAGTAAATTAAGAGGTGCAGCTATGAAGATGGATAAGGTTGCCGGCAGCGGCAACGACGAGTTCTATACACCGGAGTATGCGATTACCCCGTTGTACAAGTATCTCCCACCCCCCCCGTGACAATTTGGTGCCCGTTTGACACTGAGGATAGTTTGTTTGTAAAGCTCTTTCGGCAACGTGGCTATACCGTAATCGCAACACATATTGCAAACGGTCAGGATTTTTTCGCTATTGATCCGCCGAAGTGCGACTACATCATCAGTAACCCTCCGTACTCCCTCAAAGGTGAAGTGTTTGAGCGGCTGTTCCAGTTGAATATACCCTTTGCTATGTTAGTAGGGGTCGTCGGACTCTTCGAGAGTCAGAAACGTTTTGAGATGTTCCGTGAGCATGATTTTGAAATCATGTATCTCAATCGGCGCGTATCTTACTTTAAGAATTACGCTGACCAAAAGCCGTCTCTAAACCCACCGTTCAGCAGCGTCTATGTATGTAAAGGGATGTTGCCTAAACAGATTATCTTTGAAGAAATTCAAAAAAACGCATAATAGCAACAAAGAAAATTATTGACTTTATGGAGACAGTATGATAGAATGGAGATAGCTCAAGGGAATTTGTAAATCCCTTAACCTTCCATTTAGCAACAAAGAAAACCAACATAGGAGGAACTAACTTGGATTACCGAACTGCCCTTTTCTGCGAGTTCGATCGTTACGCCGCAGAAAGCTATTGCGCCGTTCATGGTGTTGATCCTACCCTTAACATCGGAGATATTACCAAAGCCGACGAGAAGGTTGTGCCGGATTTCAATGTCATGTTCGGTGGAAGTCCGTGTCAGGATTTCAGCATAGCGGGCAAACAGGGGGGGGCTGCATGGACTTGTAAGCATTGCGGCCACGTATATAATCCCCTGGAAGCTCACTATGATCAACGCGACCATTGCCCTAAGTGCGGATCAACTGAAATCGAGAAGACCCGCTCTTCCTTACTGGTCGAATGGCTGCGTTTCCTAAGAGAAAAGAAGCCTCGCTTCGCTATCTACGAGAACGTTAAAAATATTACCGGTTCTCGCTTCTATGCCACTTTTAACCTCTTTGTCAAAGAGCTGGAAGACTACGGTTACAACGTCTACTGGCAGGTTCTGAATGCAAAACACTACGGAATCCCCCAGAATCGTGAGCGTGTTTACTGTGTCATCATTCGTAAGGATTTAGATAATGGGAAGTTTAAGTTCCCGTCTCCTATCCCTTTGAAAAAAGCGCTGGTAGATATGCTGGAGGATAAGGTTGACGAGCGATACTACCTGCCTGATGACAAGGTAGCTGCCATGATAACCCCCCCGTTCAGACAAATCAGTAACACCGTCCGCGCCAGCGGAAGAGGTTCCACAGACCACCACTGCTGGGACTTGCTCACTTGCCGGTGTGAAGCTGAGTAAGAAAGGCACCCAGTTTGAAGGATACTGTGAGACGGCCTTGACTTTGCTGGCCCGTGACTATAAGGGCTTTGGAAATCAGCAAATGACAGGAGTTATGGAGCATAATGAGTAAGCGATATATTATCCCTGCTGCAATTCGTGGAAGATATGCGGGGGGGGGTAAGATAATACAGCGTTTGGAAGTTCGCCCTAATATGTGTTCCAACACTTTGACGGGTGTTCAAAAAGACAACGTGTTGATAGAGATAAATGAAAGCGAGGAAGCCAATGTGAAAATCGTATGTGAGCGTCGATGCGATGAAGGTGTGCGTTTTTTCAAAGATAATGTCTGCGGCACTATTCGCACCATTGACGGGGGGGGGACAAGAGAGTGATGGAAACCAATGAGAAACACGAAAGTTGTATCCGAGTTCGGAAACTGACCCAGTTGGAGGCATGGCGACTGATGGGCTTCTCTGACGAAGATTTCTACAAAGCTCAAGCAGCCATGAATCAGAATTTATACGGTGGCAAAGACCGTAGCGGTTCTCAGCTTTATAAACAAGCGGGAAATTCCATTGTGGTCGATGTGCTTTGTGCCATCATGAAAGAGTTATACGAAGCTATGCCCTACCTCTTTGATGATATGGCAGTTGGATCTTTCTTCTCCGGCATCGGCGCATTTGAAAAAGCACTGTCTACTTTTGATATTACCGACATTAGCGACAAAGTAAATTATTCTGATAAGAATGATGAACTGAAGCAGCTCGGATATATCAATGATTACAATGGAGACGCCAATCGTGTATATGATGGCGAAACCGTTGCACGTGCTTTGAAAGCCGAAGCGGGGGGGGGGCGGAGCCAAGACTGGATGGTATGCTCTGAGAAGCCCGGAGGTTGACCATGGAGAAAGTCAGAATTAAGCAGGCCACCCAAAAAGGTTATATCGAGTGTGCTGTGGGGGGGGTAGCGGATTTATCTTACCCGTCCAGTAAAACTCGAAGAGGTCGAGTCCAGGAAGGTGGTCAGATTTGTCCAACTATCACTGCAACAGAAACCGGTATTTGCCGGATAGAAAGAGGTGATTCATATGAGCATTGCGTTGAGAAACCGCCGTGAAGCATATGACCAGATCGAACCGAAGCGTCCTAATCGTAAGGCTATGATTTTGGATATTCTGACCAGCGGTGATCCTGGCGGTATGACTGCTGATGAGATTGGCGAGAAGCTGGTCTCTGAGGGTAGAATCCCCACCAACAGTCCGAACTTCACACGGCCTCGTCTGACAGAGATGAAAGCCGAGGGCAAGGTTATGATCGTCGGCAGGCGTCCTGGCAAGTCTGGGTGCAATACGGCAGTCTGGAAGGTGAAGCGCTGATGTATGGCGAATACACCTGTCTGGACTGCGGCAAAACCTTTGACGATCCAAAGCGATGGGAAGAACGCCATGGGTTAGATTCTCCGCCCTATGAGGATTTCAGCGGTTGTCCTTACTGTGGCGGAGCTTATACCCGTACTATCCTTTGCGATGCCTGCGGAGAACCGATAGTTGGCGATTATGTCAAAATCCAAACAACTGGTGACTGCTATTGTGATGAATGCTTCATGATGAAGTCGCTGGGTGAAGATGATTCATGAGAAGAGGTCGTGAAATGAAAACCTCAGTCAAACGGCGTGCGAAAAACTGTATACGGGGAGCGGTTTTATTGGCCTGTTTCATTGCCGTCTGGTATGTGGCCTCGTGCTTCACTCAACCGCTGTTTATCCCCGCCCCTGCTGCCGTCTGGGAAGCAATCGTCGGGTTGGCAGAGACAGGCCAGTTACAAAAAGGACTTGCCTACTCTTTCCTGCGGATTACTGGCGCGTCTGCTCTTTCTATGCTGGTAGCAATTCCCCTCTCCCTTCTAATTTATGGCGTGAAGCCTATCAAGGAAACTATCATGCCGGTTGTTTCCTTCTTACGGTATGTTCCCGTAACCGCATTTTCTCCGCTCCTGATCCTATGGTTTGGGATTGGGGAGCAGATGAAAATTTCGTTCCTATTTATTGCAACGTTTGTTTACTTGCTGCCGTCGATCCTGCTTTGCTTTGACGACGTACCGCAAGATCTGATGGATACGGGCAAGACAATCGGAATGACCAGTTGGGAGACAATCAAAGAAATCTTGCTCCCCGCATCGCTCCCTTCAATATTCAGTACGTTCCTGATGATGTATGGCATTGGCTGGACATACTGCGCCGTGGTAGAAGCAACCAACGCTAAGTATGGCTTGGGCTTCATCATCAATGTAAGTTCTGCCAGAGGCCGTACCGCCGTGGTGTTCGGAGCAATCATCGTAATCATGTTGTTCAGCTTCGTTTTTGACAAGCTGGGGAACTTGCTGATCCGAAAGATATTCCAGTGGAGGTACTGCGATGATCAAGTTGAATGATCTGGCTATTGGGTACAGCGGCGAAGCAATTCTGGAACACATCGACCAGGAATTTGACGACGGTTTGATTTACGGCATTTTGGCGAAGTCTGGTGCCGGTAAGACGACTCTCCTCAAAACCATTGCCGGCCTTCTTCGCCCCGTTCATGGTAAGGTTATCATTGATGGCACTACCTATCGGAACGCCGACAAGAACCCTGTGTACATGATGCACCAGCGCTATTCCAACTTCGGCTGGCTTTCCTGCACAGAGAATGTGCTGATTGCCCAACGGGACAAAAAACTCCGTAATCGCAATGACGCTATCAAGGTACTTGCAGCGGTTGGGTTAGAGCAGTATGCAGATAAATGGCCGTCTCAGCTCTCAGGTGGTATGCAGCAGCGCCTTGCGTTGGCAAGAACGCTGTATGTCAAGCCGAGATACCTGCTTATGGATGAACCGTTATCCGCTTTGGACGACAAGACCCGTAGCAAAATGCAGCGTTTGATTTTGGATATCCATGCTGAGACAGGCAACACAATCATTATGGTAACGCACAGCCAGGACGAGGCGTTCAAAATGTGCGATAAAATAATTAAATTTGAAACGAGAGGAGCTGTAACAAACCATGGCAGGTTTATTTGAACGCATGGGGCTGGTTCGTACCGAATACGAAGGTATGCCTGAAATCCCCATGCAACCCGTATCCGAGCCTATGTACGCGCCTGAGACGCCGGTAATTGACGCTGCTCAGGTGTCCTATGATGATGTGATCGCATCCATCTATCAGCAGGGCGATATCGACGACGAGAACTCGATCTTTAAGATCAAGGCGTATATCGACATTCTGCCCCAGGACATGACTAAGGCTAAGAAACAGGCGTCCATCGCCGGCATTCTCAGTGTCAACGGGATCAATGTGGATGATCTCATTGAGGACGGTCTGAAGCGTGGTCGCGTCTTGGACACTGCCGAGGATAGTATCAGGGCAGAAAACGACGCACTGATTGCTGAGACCGAGGCGGATATCGAACATCTGAAGTCCCTGATCGAGCAGGCGGAAGCCAGAATTGAGGACTCCAAACAAAAGACCTCTGATTCCAGCGCCGCCATCCAGAAGGAAAAAGAAGCTATCAGTCAACTCTTGGAGTTTGCGAACGGCGTTGCCGGTAAGGAAGGAGCACAGTAATGGGCATTGTGATTGGAGCGGTAGCGGTTGTATTTGTGCTCGCCCTGATCATCTTCCCCGGTGTCCGGGGTAAGCTGAAAGTCCTCGTTGGAGGGTTCCTCAACATCTTCGTGGAGGATATCGCAAAGACACCCGAGGGTGCAAAGGCTGTTTTCCAGCAAGCCATTGAGGAAGTGCAGGAGCGTTACAACAAGGCTGGTGACACCCTGAATCGGTTTGTGGGCGAGCAATCCTCCGTCCAGAAGAACCTCAACAAGCTATATGGAGAACTGAAGGACGTTGAATCAAAGTGTGAGTCTCTGGTCAGATCTGGCAATATGGCCGATGCTGCCATTTTTTCAACCAGGCGTGAGGAAATCCTGTTTGAAATCTCCCAGAAAGAGGGATACCTGCGAGAGATTGAACCTATGGTAAAAGAGGCTCAGACCGTTTATGAAGCGTACGACAAGAAGCTCCGCGAGCTGAAAAAGCAGAGCCGTATGACTGTCGAGGAAATGAAACTTCGTGGCAACATGAAGGATCTCTTGGGCGATCTGGACGAGCTGCGCCGGGACTCTGCCACTGATAAGCTCTTGGGCAGTGTCCGGGACGGAGCAGAGGATCTTCGCAAAGAGGTTGATGGTGCGATTGTCGTTCACGCAAGCCGTACCACCACCAAAATGTCAATGGCTGAGAAAAATGCGGCGAAAGCTCAGTCGGATGCTTACCTGCAGTCTCTCGCCACAAAGTATAACGGGAAGCCGGCTATTCAGGCTTCACGGTCTGGCGTCACCTTCGACGCTCCTAAATCCAAAGTGAAAGAGGAAAGGAAGTAACTTACCATGAAGAGAATGAAACTCACTACCGCTGGCCGTGTGGTGATCTTCGTCATCGTGCTGGCGCTCCTCGCCGGTATCGGCGGCTTCGGCTATAACTACTACAAGAACAACATCGCAGACGACAAGCCCATCAGTTCGGGCACTCAGTCTGGCAGCACGTCCCAGAAGCCCACAACAAAGCCCTCCGCCGGCAAGACGGACACCTCTGATCCCGTGATTAACCTGTCTCTGGATGAGTGGGTAGGCTGGAAGCCTATTATCGACGCCAACCAGGGCTTGACCACGCAACCTGGTTCAATTTTCGACCAGCTGGGCATTAAGGTCAACATCAATATCATCAATGACGCAACCGCCAGCAGCAACGCTCTGATTACCGGAGAGCTGAATGCTGCGGGTTATACCACCAACCGTACCGCGTTCCTATCTGGTAAGTTCCAGGAGGCCGGATTGGATGTGGTAATGCCGGTATTCACTAACTACTCCGCTGGCGGTGACGGCATTATTGCTAAGTCCGGTATCAACACCGTAAATGATCTGTTGGGCAAGAAGATCGGCGTTCCCAGATTCAGTGAAGCCCAGACACTTGTGGCATGGTTTGTTAATAAGAGTGACCTGTCCGATGCTGACAAGCAGTCTATCATTGATAATATGATCCTCTTTGACGATGCGTCTGAGACGGGCGAGGCGTTCTTTGCCGGCCAGCTGGACGTGGCAGCGACTTGGCAGCCTTACCTGTCCTATGCAACTGAAAACGGCGATGCGCACATCATGTTCTCTACCACAGCCTCTAAGAGCCTGATTATGGACGGTATCGTATTCCGTTCCGACTTTGCCCAGGCACACCCTGACGTTGTGACCGCCTTTATTGATGGTATCTTCCAGGCCAACGCAATGTATACCACTGAGTTTGACTACATCCGTTCTGTCATGCCTATGTTCGCCGGTGTTTCCGACGAGGAGATTAAGGCTCAGTGCGGCGATGCCGAAATGATGGGCTACGCCGAGAATAAGGAAGTGCTGGACTCCACTGCTCCTTCTGTCTACTTCGATATGTGTGATATCTGGGAGTCTTTGGGTGAGACGGTCAATCGCAAGGTGGCTATGACACTCTTTGATAACCAGTATCTGCTCCCTCTGGCAAGCAAGTATTCTTCTACCTCTACCTCTACCAGCAAGCCCGTTGAGCTGACCGAGGAGCAGAAGCAGGAAATCGTCAATTATGAGGCGCTGCTGACCAAATCCATGACCGTTGAGTTTGTGGCTGATACTGCTCAGTTCAAGAACCCCGAAGAGGCATACGCCATCATGGATGAGTTCGTCTCTATCGCCAATACTCTGGATGGCGCGATTATCCAGGTAGAGGGCAATATCAATGCCCGCAACTACTCCGACTCTGGACAGGCGCTGTCTGCTGAACGTGCAAAGGCTGTCGCCAAGTATTTCATCGCTTGCGGTATTGATCCGAACCGTCTGATTACGGTCGGCAATGGCAACACGAAGATGGTTGCAGATCCCGGTTCTGCCGATGCCTACCTGAACCGTAGAACCGACGTGTTCTTCAAAATCATCGAAGAGTAATCCTGCGCCTTACGAGGAGGGGCGTTGTCCCCTCCTCGGGGTACCAACATAATAAAGGAGTGGTCAATATGGATGTAGTGAATGTAGAAATCGCAAATTTGGACGATCTGAAAAAACGGTTCGTTGAAATTTGCGCTACTATCAATCGTCCGGGTATGGAAGACCTGATGGCGTGGTTGGAACGTTCTGACTTCTATACTGCGCCGGCAAGCACGCGCTTCCACGGCAACTATACTGGCGGGCTGCTGGAGCATAGCCTCAATGTGTATGACAAGCTCTCTGGGTTTGTGGCTCGCTATCCTGAACTGGAGATCTCACCGGAGACGGTGGCGGTCACTGCGTTGTTCCACGATCTGACGAAGGTGAACTACTACACCGTCAGCTCTCGGAACGTCAAGGATGATGTTACGGGCGCATGGCATAAGGAGCCGTTCTACAAAACGGAAGATCGTCTCCCGCTTGGTCATGGCGAGAAATCTGTCATCATCCTGCAGAGCTTCATCAAGCTCACACGTGACGAAATTGTTGCAATCCGCTGGCATATGGGCAGCTTTGATTGTGCAGTCAAAGGCGGGGATTACGGTATGGGCAATGCTTTTGAAACTTACCCGCTGGCAGTCATGACGCATTTGGCTGATATGGAGGCTACCTATCTTGTCGAGGGTTTAGCAACAAAGTAAATCAACGGAGGCTAACATGGAAAAAAGCGTTTTTCAAATTCTGAACGAGTACGACATCACGGAGCACCTCAAGAAGAAAGACAAGATCGTCTATCTGCCCTGGTCTAAGGCATGGATGATCGTGAAATCTCTCTTCCCCAGCGCCAAGTTTACCATCAACAAGGCTGCTGACGGCTGCATCTATCATACGGACGGAAAGACCGCCTGGGTGGAGGTGTCTATCACTATCAACGACCAGACTGAAACGGAGTCTTTGGCTGTTATGGACTTCCGTAACAAGTCTATTCCCATCGACACGATCACCTCTGCCGATGCAGAGAAGTCTATCAAGCGCTGCTTGGTCAAGTGTGCTGCTCTGCACGGCCTGGGTCTGTCTCTTTGGACGGGTGAGGAGCTGTCCAGCGCCGCCCGCAAGAAGAAGGAAGACGATCTGGACGATGTGAAACAGGAGATCCTGAGCGTTGTTGCCGGAAAGCTGGAAGCCGGTGTGTCCAAAGACACCATCTACAAGGCTATCGAAAGTGTTGCCGGTGTGAAGAACCCCAACGCTATCAAGGATATCGCAACGGCTCAGAAAGTCGTTGAGCAGATCAAGAAACTGGAGGTAAAGCACAATGCTTAATAAGGTAATCATCATGGGTCGTCTTACCCGCGATCCTGAGATCAAGAAGGTAAACAATGACATCTCCGTGTGCAGCTTTTCTATCGCCTGCGACCGCGACATCGTGAACAAGCAGAACAATGAGCGCGAGACGGACTTCTTCGATGTGACTGCGTGGCGCTCTACGGCGGATTTCGTTGGCAAGTATTTTGGCAAGGGGCGCATGATCGTTGTTGTCGGTCGGCTGCAGAAGCGCAACTACACCGATAAGGACGGCAACAAGCGTTCTGCCGTAGACATCATTGCCGAGAACGTCTATTTCGGCGATTCCAAGAAGGACGGCGAGACTTCTGACAACGCCTCTGCCTCCACCACCGGATACGCTACCGCTCCTTCTCAGAACAGCGACTTCGCAAATGTCGGTGAGGAAGATGGAGAGCTGCCCTTCTGAAGGATAATTCTTTTCTCCTGGACGCTATGGACTGGTCATACTCCCGCGTTAGCAGTTTTGATCAGTGCCCGCGTATGTTTGACCTTACTTACCTCCAGTGCATGGATCGCGTGGACAACGCTTTTGCTCAATGGGGTTCACTGGCGCACTCGCTTTTAGAGCGATATTTTCGTCAGCAGGTCGAGCTGTGGGATTTATCCGGCCTCTATGAGAAGGAATACGCAAGAGCAGTTACAGAACGGTTTCCATTTCCCCGGCTGGAAGACAGCTACTATGAGCGCGGTATGGAATACTTCGATAATTTCGGTGGACAACTGGGAGACGAAGAAGAAGTGCTTGCGGTCGAAGACCGGTATACCTCCACACTGGGCGGCAGACCGGTGGTGGGTGTCATAGACCTGGTGCCTCGTAATAGGTCTGGGCTGATCGTTTGCGATCACAAAAGCCGGGGCAAATGGAAATCCAGAGAGGAACGCCGTAAATATCTCCGCCAACTGAACTTGTATGCAGTACGGGTCAAAGAGGTCTACGGTGAGTGGCCGCGTGAACTTTGGTTCAACAAGTTCCGCGAAGGTATCTTGGACAGAGAGCCATTCAACATCGTAACTGCTCAGGAGGACATAGACTGGTTCCTGCGTTCCATTGACGACATCTATAAGGCAAGGAATTTTCCTGCCAAACCTGACCGTTTCTTTTGTGACTACCTATGTTCTGTGCGTGAGCATTGCGAGCATTCCAGCCAATATGTTACGGAGGAATATAAGTGATGGAAAAGATCAAGGTAATTTTCCTCGACGTTGATGGTGTGCTCAACAGTGATCGTACAGTCCGCAAAACCCAAGACGGCTATACGTTTGTTGACAACAGGCAAATGAAGAACCTGAAGCACATCATTAACATGACAGGAGCTAAGGTCGTTCTTTCCAGTGATTGGAGATACGACCGAGACGACCCGAGATACAACGGAGACTATCTGGAACTGGAAGCAGAGCTGTTGAAATACGGGATTCGTCTTTATGGCTTTACGCCGGAGCTGCCATCCTGTCACAGAGGTATGGAAATTGACTGCTGGCTAAAAGAACATAGCGAGGTCGGAGACTTCGTAATTCTGGACGACCGGGCAGATATCGAGCCGAACAAAGATCACTGGGTTCAGACGGTAATGCGCCGAGGACTCGGTGTTGAGGAGGCCGAGAGTGCTATCCACATCTTAAACGGCAAATGAAAGACGGATTTTATTCGGATAAGACCCGCCCACATGAAGTGGGCGGGCTTGCCAAAGAACTGAGGTGATTTTACCCGTGCAGATTGATAGAGAAGCAATTTTGCAGGCCAAAGAAAAGCTCGGAGATCGTAACGCTCAGATTATCGTCGAAGAGCTGGGGATTACCGATTTCGATGAGAAAAACATGAAGTGTTGCTGCCCCTTCCATCAGGAGGATCACGCTTCCTTCATTTACAACAAGAAAGCATTCAACTTTCGTTGTTTCGGTAGTTGTGGCCGTAGTTATGACATTCTGGACGTTTTCATGTATAAAGGCGCGACTTATGCCGAAGCCTGTAAGAAACTTTTCGAGCTTGCCGAAATGCCCTACTCTTTCGGAGAGCTGGGTGTAAAAACCAAACGACATTATAGATATCCCCATGAGGTTCCCTGTACTGATAAATCCAAAGTGTACGCATATTTTGAGCAGCGCAAGATCAGTCGTGAGACGCTGGATGCTCTCGATGTGCGGCAGGACTCCGAGGGGAACGTGGTATTCAACTACTACGACACGAACGATGTGTTGACGATGGTGAAATACAAACCGTCGCATAAAGTCCAGCATGGTCAAGCAAAGTGCTGGTGTCAGCAAAACTCTGATACGGCTCCGTTGCTGTTCAACATGAACCGTATCAACGTTAATTCTCCCCTTCTAATCTGTGAGGGCGAGCCGGATTGCCTTAGTGCGATTGAGGCAGGATTCAAAAATGCTGTTTCCGTCCCTCTGGGCAGTTCAAATCTCCACTGGATCGACGAAAACCTGGAATGGCTCGATCAGTTTGAGAGCATTATCATTTGCGCCGACAACGATGACGCCGGCGTGAAAATGCAGAAAGAGTGCGTTCCCAGGCTGGGTAGCTGGCGAACAAAGGTCGTAGACATCCCGGCAATCCCCATTGGAAATACTGGACGGGTAACAAAAGACCTGAATGAGATCCTTTACGTTTGCGGCAAAGACAAAGTGTTGGAGCTGATCTTGGACGCTAAGGACTCTCCTGTTCCTTCTGTAGCCGACCTTTCCGATGTCGAGCCGACCGAGTATGAGGATGTTGACGGTGTGACTACCGGGCTGAAAGCCATTGATGATGAACTGATGCGGCTCTTTTTCGGAACGCTTACTATTGTGAGTGGTCAGCCTGGATCTGGTAAGAGCAGTCTCCTTACTCAACTCGCGTGTAACTCTCTCAATAATGACATCAGCACGTGGCTTTTCAGTGGCGAACTCCCCAACGGTGTAGAAAAGTCCTGGTTCAACTACATTTTCGCCGGCCCCCGCAATATCACGGATGCTATCTCTCGTCGGGGCAATCCCTACAAGAAGATTTCCACGACGACGCTTGCCGAGATCAACAAGACCTATAAAGGGCGTTGGCATATCTATCGTGATGACTACGACAACACACTGGATAAGCTCATCGCCTCTATGACGGATACCGTTCGGAAGTACGGTGCCCGTTGCCTGATCCTCGACAACTTCATGTGTATTGACACTGAAACCAGCGAAGAGGAACTGCGCTCTCAGACAGATACGATTAAAAAGCTCATTGAGTTTGCTAAGAAGTATCAAGTGGCCGTAATCCTTGTTTGCCACCCTCGAAAGATGGACGCCGGAACCAATGTAGGCATCTATGATATCGCTGGCACCAGCAACATCGTGAACCTGGCACATCGGACTATTGGCCTGCGGCGAGTGACGGACGCAGAACGTGAGAATGCTGCGAAGTATTCTGAGAAGCGTCGCCAGTTGCTCAAGTACGATGTGATCGTGACTGTCGTTAAAGACCGTATGTTTGGCCGGCAGAATATCGACGTTGGCCTCTATTACGATCCCGCTTCCCGCCGTTTCTTCAGCGATATGGACGAGTATGACCGTCGTTTTTCTTGGGATAAGAAGGAGTACAAAGAGCCTCTGCCTCTTCCTCCTCAGCTGCTTGCTGAAGAGCGTGCCTCCGAAGACGAAGCATTTGGAGCGGTGAACGACAGAGAGGGCTAACTATGGTGGATTTTGGAGTATGTGACTGTGGCGGTAGCCTTATCCCTGTTTGGTTCACAGAAGAAGAGACGAAGGTTGCCAACGGCATTATGTATAAGACAGGCCGAGTTCGTAGGGCGTGTTCTCACCTTGTATGTGAAGCCTGTCTGAAAAACTTTTGCGTTGACGATACCTTTGACGGGCCGTGGCACAATCGGAGGTGATTTTATTGAGCGGTAACTATACGGCATACCATGTCCATACTGAATTGTCGCTGTTAGACAGCGCGACGAAGTTTGAGGACTATATCGCTAAGGCTGTCGAGCTGGGGCAGACTGCCATTGCTTTTACGGAGCATGGTAACATCTATCAGTGGGTCGCCAAAAAGATGGCCTGTGATAAGGCCGGATTGAAATATCTGCATGGCTGTGAAGTCTATTTGACTGAAAAGCTATTGCTTACCGATCCACGCACCGGAGAGCAGAATAAGGTACGCGATAACTACCACACCATCCTGATTGCCAAGAACTACGCTGGTCTTCAGGAGATGAACGAGCTAATCAGCCGCTCAAGCCAGGACGACCACTTTTACTACAAACCCCGTATCACGTTTGATGAGTTTCTTGGTATTTCCAGTAACGTCATTAAGATCAGTGCTTGCCTTGCTTCCCCGCTGAATCGCATGAGCATTACTCATCCTATGTATGAGCGGCTACTGAAGCACTACGACTATCTGGAAATCCAAGCGCATGACCACCCGGAGCAGGTTGCCTACAATCGCCACTTGGCGGAAATGTCTCAGAAATACGGCATCCCGCTCATTGCAGGCACCGATACTCATAGCCTCAACAAATACAAGGCTGAGTGCCGAACGATCTTGCAGTTGAGTAAACACATCGAGTTCGCCAACGAAGATACGTTTGACCTTACCTATAAATCCTATGACGAGCTGGTAGCAATGTTCGCAACGCAGGACGCCTTGCCGGAAGCGATGTATTTGGAGGCCATTGAGAACACCAACCGTATGGCCGACTCTGTAGAGCCGTTTGAGTTGGATATCTCTTTCAAGTACCCCATTCTCTATGGCGAACGTGATCGAGAAGTGCTTCATCAAGTTCTCGACGATAACCTGCAAGCAAAGATCAAAGAGGGCGCTATCACTCCAGAGCAGGTCGAGCCGTTCAAAGCGGCCATTGCTGAGGAATGCCGGGTTTTTGACAAAATTGAGATGTCCGGCTTCATGCTTTTCATGAGCGAATTGGTGACATGGTGTAAATCTCATGGTATCCCCATTGGTTTCAATCGTGGTTCCTGCGGTGGATCTCGTGTAGCTTACGTCACCAATACAACAGACCTCAATCCTGAGACATGGCATACAGTGTTCAGCCGCTTCTGTAACGAAGATCGTAAGGAGATTGGCGATATTGATATTGACGTGTCTCCCTCCCAGCGTGATCTGGTTTACGACTACATCATCAACCGTTTTGGTCAGGAAAAGACCGCGTTTATTCTGGCGATCGGCACTATCAAGTCCAAAGGCTGTATTGACGAAATCTGCCGTGCTTTGGCACTGCGTTGGAATCGTGAACATCAACGGGACGAGAAAGAGTTCCGTAGAGTGATGGCACAGCTCAAAGATGAGAACGTGAAGATCGTTTTTGGAGATGCGCGAGATGGATTTGGTTTGTATTTCTTCGACGAAGCCGGCAACCTCCTCTTGCCCAACCGTATGAAAGATATACCTCGCGCCGAGCTGATCAAGCAGTTTTCCAAAGAGTACACAAAACTCAAAGAGGAAAACGAAAGGATCTTTGCTAAGAACCCCTGGGCTGGTAAGGCAAGTGCCAATATCAAAAAGGAGTTTGAGGCAGACGAGGCAGCAGCTCGGGAAAAGTACCCCGAAGTATTCTACTACTATGACGGGCTTCTTGATGTGGCGATCTCTCAATCTATGCACCCTGCCGGTATTGTAGCAAGTCCTATTACCCTTCGAGACAATTACGGTACGTTCATCTCTGATGGGAAGGAAATCCTACAGATTGACATGGAGTGCGTGCATGAGGTCAGCTTGGTCAAGTATGACATTCTCGGGTTGAAAAACATTGAGATTATCAAAGACGCTTATGAGCTACTGGGTAAGCCTTATACGAAGTCTCACGAAATCAACTGGAATGATGAGGCTGTCTGGAAGGATATGCTGAGATCTCCCATTGGTATCTTCCAGTTTGAAGGAGAGTTCGCGTTCCAGATGCTCAGACAGTACGAGCCGCACAGTATTTTTGACATGAGCCTTGTTACGGCGGCGCTTCGTCCTTCGGGTGCGTCGTACCGTGACGACCTTATGCAGCACAAACCTCACAAGAATCCCTCTCCCATCATCGACGAACTTTTGGCAGATAACAACGGCTATCTTATTTACCAAGAGGACGTTATCAAGTTCCTACAGCAAATCTGCGGCTTCTCTGGGTCAGATGCAGATAACACCCGCCGCGCTATTGGACGAAAAGATGAAGAGCGATTGAAAAAAGCTCTCCCGCAAATTCTTGAGGGATATTGTGAAAAGTCACCGCAGCCCCGTGAAGTTGCAGAACAGGAAGCAAAGGAGTTCTTGCAGATCATCCAGGACGCTTCCAGCTATATGTTTGGGTACAACCATTCAGTCGGGTACTGCATGATTGGCTATCTGTGCGCTTATCTGCGGTACTACCATCCGTATGAGTTCATCACAGCCTACCTTAACAATGCCAACGGCGAGGAAGATGTGAAGAACGGAAACGAGCTGGCAACGCTTTACGGTATCAGAATTGTCCCGCCGCGTTTTGGCCTTTCCAAGGATAAATATTTGCTGAATACCGAAGAGAAGGTTATCGCCAAGGGTATTTCTTCTGTAAAGTACATGAATGCCGATGTAGCCAACGAACTCTATGAGCTGGCAAAGGCCGGCAAGCCTGAATCTTTTATGGACTTGCTTATGCAGCTGGACGAGAAAACACACTTAGATACACGGCAGCGGGATATCTTGGTGAAGATTGACTACTTTGCCGAGTATGGCAATTCCAAAGAGTTGTTGCGTATGGTAGACTTCTTCTCTTTCTTCAAGAACGGAACGATGAAGAAGATCTCCAAGGACAAGGTAACGGCTGAATTGGAACCCATAATCGCCCAGTATGCAACTGATAAGTCCAAAAGCGGCCAGCCAGCTAAAAGCTATACCTTCACCGATTTGCCCGGACTACTTCGGCATTTGGAAGTAATGGTCAGAGATATGCACATTCAGGATTTCGACCTGAAAAGCAAAATGCAGACCCAGTTGGAAAACCTGGGCTATATCGACCTGACTACCAATAAAAAAGAAGATCAGCGAAAGCTGGTTATTCTGGATATCTACCCCTTGCGGAGCAAGAAAACCAAAGAGATTTGGGCTTACGCCTTGCAGGTGCGGTCGATTGGTACGGGAAAAACAAATCGGTGGACAATCTACTCAGAACTCTACGATCGCAAACCGCTTCAACGCTACGATACCATTTATGTTCCTATGAATGGATGGGGCGAGCGGCGTGGGTATCTGTATTTGTACAACTACGACTATGTAATTTAGGAGGCATTTTCAATGCACGAGACGAAATCGAAATGGTTCAAGAAAGTTCTCAGGGCGACGCTGTGTTTCTTGGCAGTCTGCGGATCTCTGAGTGCAATGTTGTTCGTCCCGAACAAAGAGGAGGAAACACCACAACTCTCCATCGAAAAGGAACTTTGCGTTTACTCTGCGCCGCTTCAAGTGTCGCCTACACCTACGCCTATTTCTATTGAGGAAGAACCGGCAGAACCCGAGGCAGACCTTAACCCATATGCAGAACTGTCACCCACGGATACCGAAAAAGAGCTGCTGGCGTGTATGGCCTACAGCGAGGCAGGAAACCAGAGCTTTGATGGTCAGGTTGCCGTGGTGCAGGTAGCGCTTAACCGCTATATGCACGAAGCGTATTCCGGCAGTATCAGTGATATTCTCTTCTCACCTTGTCAGTTTGTGGTAGGAGATTACTATGGGTCTGTGCAGATGGAAGCAGTAGATGCTGCTCTTGCCGGCCATCCAGCGTTGGATTTGAATACCGACGTAGTGTACTTCTCTACTGGATCTTTGACCTATGGTAGCTATTATAAGACGATCGGCGATCACGTCTTTCGCACTTATATTTGATAGCAACAAAGTAAATTAAGCAAGGAGGATCAACATGGGAACAGTTACAATTCAGCGATTCACCTATAAGAACCCTATTTCCATGATCGGTGAGGAAGCTGGTGTCTGCTGGGGTGCAGATACCAGTGACCCCGAAAAAAACTACAAACGCGGCTTGGATTGCTTGGAAAACGAGCATGGCAGAACGTTTGAGTTCCCGGATGTCTATATGATCCTGGACGGCTATTCTGCCAGAGTGATCCGTGAGTGGTATACCCACATCGGCGGCGCTCCCACCAGACTGCAGGCCAGTACCAGATATATCGACTATGAAAGCGGTTTCGATTATGTAACACCGCCCAGCATTGCGGGTAACTCCGCCGCCGTCAAAGTCTACGACTGGATTATGAAGTGTATCCAGACCGGCTTGAAGATGCTGGAAGGGTTTGGTATCCCCAGAGAGGATTCTGCGCTTGGGCTTCCTCTGGGCATGGGCACCAAGATTGTGTGCAAGCATAATCTCCGCAACCTAATTGATATGTCGCATCAGCGGGAATGCAGCAGAGCTTATCACGAGTACCGTGGCCTGTTCGCTGATGTTGGTAACGCTCTGAGAGAGTATTCCGACGAGTGGGCATATCTGGTCGATCACTACTTTATGCCGAAGTGTGAATACTTCGGGTTCTGCCGGGAGAAGAAGTCCTGCGGCAGAAAAGGAAGGAGGGTTGCGGAATGAAAATCGTTTGCATTTCGGGTAAAGCCCAGCACGGTAAAGACACTACCGCCAAACTTTTGGAGGAGATTTTGGAAGCCCAAGGCAACCGTGTTTTGATTGCCCACTACGGTGATCTGGTCAAGTACGTATGTAAGACCTTCTTTGGCTGGGACGGCAAGAAGGATGAAAAGGGACGCACGCTTCTCCAGCGTGTCGGTACTGACAAAATCCGCGCTGTCTCTCCTGATTATTGGGTAGATTTCATCGTCAGTATCCTCGACATCTTCTGCGACGAATGGGATTACGTGCTTATCCCTGATACTCGTTTCCCCAACGAGTATGAGATCTACGAGACCTACGGCATGGACGCTATTTTGTTGCGGGTAGTTCGCCCCAACTTCGTGTCTCCGTTGACCGAAGAGCAGCAGAAGCACGCTTCGGAGACTGCATTGGACGATTACCAGTACGACGCTACGATCGTCAACAGCGGCAGTCTGGAAGATCTCAAAGAGGCCGTAAACAACTTTGTGAACAACGCTCTCAAAGGAGAACTCCATGAAGAAACTGACAATTCTGTTTGATGCCGACGATACCGTAGAAAACCTGAGTGATTGCTGGATTGCAATGTTGAACGAGCGTTATGGCACCTCCGTAACGCCGGAAGATGTTCACGGCTGGGATATCTCCCTTGCTTTCCCCACGCTGACGAAAGAGCAGGTATTCGGCGTACTCCATGATGACGAGCTTTGGCGGCGTATCACTCCGATCCCCGGCTCTGTTGAGGTACTCCAAAAGTTCTATGACGAGGGGCACCAGCTCTATATGGTGACTGCATCCAGCTATCACACCTGCAAAACGAAGGTGGAACGGCTTTTAGAGCTGTTCCCCTTCCTGGACTGGGAGCACATCATTTTTGCCTGCAACAAGCAAATGGTGCGTGGTGACGTTTTGATTGACGATGCCCCACACAACTTGGTTGGGGGCGAATACGCCAAAATTCTTTTTGACCGTCCCCATAATCGTAGCTTTGACCATGTAGCTCATGATGCGCTCCGGGTAAACACGTGGGAAGAAATTGACCAAGTTATCCACAGCTATCTTTTGTAAGGAGGAATTTTTATGGTTGTCATTAAACGTGATGGCCGTGAAGCCGACTTTGACAAAGGCAAAATTGCCAACGCCATTCTCAAGGCATTCACGGAGGTTGAAAAGCTCAGTGCGGTAGGAGATAAGAACGAGGTGCCCAAGAAAATCTCCACCCGTTTGTATAACCGCTATCAGCGGCGCAACCGTGCGATTTCTGTTGAGGAAATCCAGGACGACGTTGAAACTGAGCTGATGAAAGAGGGCGAGTTCGTAGTCGCCAAAGCGTACATCAAGTATCGCTATGAACATGAGCTTCTGCGGAACGCTTCTTCTTTGGACGGCAAAATCCTCTCTATTGCGGATAACGTCAATGAAACAGTCATCCAGGAGAACAGCAACAAAAATCCCACAATCCTCTCTACTCAGAGAGACTACATCGCCGGCGAGGTAAGCCGCGATATTACTGACCGTCTGCTTATGCCGGATGACATTAAGCAGGCGCACGAAGAGGGTGTTATCCACTTCCATGACAGCGACTACTTTGTGCAACACATGATGAACTGCTGTCTGATCAATCTGGAAGATATGCTCCAGAACGGCACAGTAATTTCCGGTACGCTGATTGAAAAGCCTCACTCCTTCTCGACTGCCTGTAATGTTGCTACCCAGATTATTGCCCAGGTAGCCAGTAATCAGTATGGCGGTCAGTCTATCTCCCTGTCCCACCTTGCCCCCTTTGTTGAGGTGAGCCGACAAAAGATTCGCAAGCAGGTAAAGGCTGAGTTCCTGAAAATTTCTTCCCCGGACAACTTTGCAGACCCTGAGAAAGTGATCTCAGATCTGGTCGAAGAGCGTGTCCGTGAAGAAGTAAAGAAGGGTGTTCAGACTATCCAGTATCAAGTGATTACCCTCATGACTACCAACGGTCAGGCTCCTTTCATTACCGTCTTTATGTATCTGAACGAGGTCAGCGATCCTCAGACCAAGAAAGACCTCGCTATGATCATCGAGGAGGTCGTGCGGCAGCGGTACCAAGGCGTCAAAAATGAGAAGGGCGTTTGGACGACACCGGCGTTCCCCAAGCTGATCTATGTGCTGGAAGAGGATAACATCACTGAGGATTCTCCCTACTGGTACTTGACCCAGCTGTGTGCCAAGTGCTCTGCCAAACGGCTGGTGCCCGACTACATCTCCGAAAAGAAGATGCGCGAGTACAAGCTGTCCAAGGGCGAGACCGAAGGTAACGGCGATTGCTATACCTGTATGGGATGCCGTAGCTTCTTGACACCCGACCGCTCCGGTAACGGCTGGGACAATGTTGCCAATGCCGGCAATTACCAGCCCGATAAGCCCAAGTATTACGGACGTTTCAACCAGGGAGTCGTCACCATCAACCTCCCCGATGTTGCTCTGAGCGCTCTGAAAGTTTGGGAAGCAACCGGCGACCATAACGACATCCAGAATCTGTATGACACCTTCTGGGAGATTTTCGATGAGCGGCTGGAACTGTGTCATAAGGCACTGCAAATCCGTCACGAGCGTTTGAGCGGCACTCTGTCCGATGCTTCTCCTATCCACTGGCAGTACGGCGCTTTGGCCCGCCTGAAAAAGGGCGAAACCATCGACAAGCTGCTTCACGGCGGCTACTCCACCATCTCTTTGGGTTATGCCGGCCTATACGAATGTGTTATGGCGATGACTGGTAAGAGCCATACCGACCCGGACGGAGAGCCTTTTGCACTCAAGGTTATGCAGTACATGAACGACAAGTGCGCTGCATGGAAAGCCGCTGAGGATATCGACTATTCTCTCTACGGTACTCCTATTGAGAGCACCACCTATAAATTTGCCAAGTGTCTGCAAAAGCGCTTTGGTGTGATTGAGGGCATCACCGATAAGGGCTACATCACCAACTCCTATCACGTTCACGTCACAGAGCATATCAATGCTTTTGATAAGCTGAGATTTGAGTCTCAGTTCCAGAAGCTCTCTCCGGGCGGAGCAATCAGCTACATCGAAGTGGCAAACCTCTCTGACAATATTCCTGCTGTACTAACGGTGTTGAAGTACATCTACGACAACATCATGTATGCGGAGCTGAACACGAAATCCGACTACTGCCAGGTGTGCGGCTGGGATAAGGAAATCGAGATTGTGGACGACGATCGCGGCAAGCTGATCTGGAAGTGTCCCAACTGCGGGAATACCGATAAGAGCAAGATGAATATTGCGCGGCGTACCTGCGGCTACATCGGCCTAAATGACTGGAATCAGGGCAGAACGCAAGAAATCAAAGAACGTTATGTCCACCTGGGTGGCGACGAATGAACTACGCGAAGATTCGCAACTATGACATCGCCAACGGAGAGGGAATCCGCACTTCCCTCTTCGTTAGTGGATGCACTAACCACTGTCAGGGGTGCTTTAACGAAGAAGCCCAAGATTTTAATTATGGCCTACCCTATATTCCTGAAACAGAACAAACTATTCTGAAACAAATCTCTAAGCCCTATGTTGCTGGTTTGAGCATCCTTGGGGGCGACCCCCTGTGTCAAAACAACAGTGGTCTTACTCTTCTTATAGAACTTACCAATGCTGTGCATGACTTAGGCAAAACAGTGTGGCTATGGACAGGGTTTGTGTGGGAAGATTTTGACCACATTAAAATGAGCCTTAATAAAGCACTGATTAAAACCCTACTATACAACTGTGATGTAGTGGTTGACGGCCCCTTCAAAATGGAGCTGTCTGACCGAATGTTGAAATGGCGTGGTTCTGCAAATCAGCGGGTCATCGACGTACAGAAAACCTTGCGCCAAAAGAAAATTGTCCTATACGAAGGTGGACACTATGAATGAAAAGATCGAATTTCGCTGTCCCAAATGCGGGAAGCTCCTGGACAGTATTACACTGGATTATCGGTTAAAGTGGCTATGTAGCAAATGTACCGAGGATCAATCTGATGTTCTACACTGTGAGCGTGGATGTAAGGTTAAAGCCGTGAATCTGGATGCCGGGTTGAGCTGCGATTCCAAACAGGCTCATGAGCTTTTGACAGAAGGTCAGGTTTACGAGGTTGAAAAGATTCATGTCGGTGGTTGGTGCTCCTCTATCCGGCTCAAAGAGTTTCCCGGTAAAGAGTTTAACACCGTACACTTCATTCGTTACGAATAGGAGGAAATATGGAGACTGTTGAAATTTTAGCAGGTGGCGAATTTGCCAATGCCGTAAAAAGTCTTGGCCTGACATCTGCCGTGTGTACTTACCATTATCAGCCTCAGCCTACGCATTGGCGTGAAGAATACCAAGTTTGGCTGTTGTCCAAAGAGGATTTTGACAATATCTGTGCTATCGACAACGATGACTGGAAGGACGATTGGGGCTGGTGGCGTCACGCTTATGGTTCTAATCTGGGCACTGTTGACTGCGCCTATGTTATCAATGGTGAAAAGCTGATGGCGTGGGATGGTCTTCAGCGTAAAGAGTGGTGTCAGGATTGCAGTGATTGCGCCGGCACCGAAAAGGACAAGAACGAATGCTTTCACGACCATCAGTACCCCGACATTCTCATCTATCTTTGTGATGAAATTGGGGCTTCTACCGAGCGCAATGTTTGCGCTTGCACGATTGATCTGGCACGGCAAAATAACCTAACCCTTGCAGAATTTTTCAAGAAATATCTCGGTTAAGGAGGATACCAACAATGCAGGACGCACTAACAATCAAGGTTCGCTATCTCAGCGATAAAATTCAGCCTCTGGAATATATCGACGGCAAGTCTGACTGGGTTGACCTTCGGGCAGCTGAGGATGTTGAGCTGAAGGCTGGTGAGTTCAAGCTGATCCCCCTGGGAATTGCTACACTGTTATGTTGAGCTTCACATAACGCCATTTATTTAATCATGGTCGTTATGAGAAGAACAGATGTGAAAACTGCGCCAGGAG